>Ga0307377_10006817_pt1 | contig 11895 bp, 16 predicted proteins | sample TR3MG_FD_202535 | JGI IMG/M metagenome (GOLD analysis project Ga0307377, IMG submission 202535) | Soil microbial communities from Risofladan, Vaasa, Finland - TR-3 | ecosystem: Environmental > Terrestrial > Soil > Coastal area > Acid sulfate soil | place: Finland: Risofladan, Vaasa | collected...
TACAAACAATGGCTAAACTTTTTGGTGAGCCTAACACTGATGAGGCTCAGAAGGTCGTCGATCAGGAGAAGAAGAGATCCCAGGGCTATGATCGGGCAGAGTTCTTTTGGAAGCCCAACTCAGGTCCAGACGGGAATCTTATTCGACTCCTCCCCAATCGTGCGGGGTCTAAGTTTTCTTATCACTTGTACGCCGCTGTGCACTTCATCAAGCATGATGAGGACGGCAAGACTGAGCGGTTCGTTTGTAACCGAGAGACGTACGGAACGAAGTGTCCTGCCTGCGAAGAAATGTTCCGTCTGATCAAGGCCAAGCAACCCGAGGAGGCGAACAAGTTCCGGCCCAAGAGGTTCGGGGTCTTCAATGTTCTCAATCGTGAGAAGCCAGAGGACGGAGTGAAGATGTACGAGGCTCCGGTTCAGGGCATCTATCAAAAGGTTATGCAGATCATCTCGTCCAAGGGTCGCATGTCCAACCTGTTCGACAAGTTCGACAAGTCGGGCAAACTCGAAACCCCTGGTCGGGATCTAATGCTGACCTTTGACAAGACCGCCCAACCTCAGGCCATGTACAACATTTACCCCACCGACCCCACGCCTTTGGGAACTGAGGAAGAAATGGCCGCCTGGGCAGAGCAGATCACCGATCTCGATGTGAAGGTCCTGTATCCGGAAACCGATTATGACTTGGCGGCAATTAAGACGTTCGGCTCGGCCGAGGAACGCGATCTTCTTCGTGATGAGCTGAGGAAGATGCATGAGACCGAAGAGGCCTCCGCTACCGCTGAGGCACCAGCTGAGGAAGCACCTGCTGAGGAAGAAGCATCTGCTGAGGAAGCTCCGGTTGAGGAAGAGGTGGGCAAGGAAGATGACGTTATGGCCAAGCTCGAGGCACAGGAGAAAGAGATTCAAGAGCGCAAGGCCGCCGCTTTGAAGCAGAGGGCAGACACAGATGCTAAGGTGAAAGCTGAGGCCGAGAAGAAGGCCAAGGAAGACAAGCCTAAGCCGGCCCCCAAGCCTGCGGTGCCGAAGCCGGCCACTAAGCCCTCAACCCCTGCTCCCGCACCGGCTAAGCTGGACGAGATCAAGGCCAAGATCGAAGCGGCCAAAGCTCGTCTGAACAAAGGCAAGTAATGATTGAGGCGGGTCGTGGTGTAGAGTCGTCCCGAACACGCCGGGCCGTTGGCTCGGAGACGCAGGCGAGCGCCCCTGCCGACCCGTTATTTTTAAGGAGAGAGTATGACTAAGACAGGCGACCTTCATGATAAATTGGGGACGATCAATCTATCTGATCGCATCAGCGAGTTGGTAAAGTTCAGAGTCCCCACTGGTATCTTGGCTATTGATCGGGTTATCGGAGGTGGGATCCCTGCAGGGAAACTATCCGAAATATACGGTGACTTCAGCACTGGTAAAAGTCGGATCGCCTGTCATGTCATTGCCGAAACCCAGAGGCTTGGTGGACGAGCTATCTTGATTGATACCGAGAGGTCTCTTGATCAAGGACTGGTCGACCTCACCGGTATAAAGTTGGACGATACTTTTTTCTATCCTGATCCTGATACGGAACTCAAGACTATTGAGGATGTCTTTAGGGTCATGGAGTCTGGTATAAAGCTCCTTCGTGAGGATGACCCGAACGCGTTGTTAACGATCGTGTGGGATTCTGTGGCCGCTACTCCTGGTCTAGAGGACCTAGAGAAGGAGATAGGTAGGAATGAGGCCTCCATGCGACGGGCAAAGGTAATTAGCGATGGACTTAAAAAGATCATGTCAAAGGTCTATCAAAGCAAAACCTGCCTGATCTTTACCAATCAGATCCGAGATAAGATCGGCGTCCTCTATGGGGAGAAGGTGGACACAGTTGGTGGACGAATGATTAAGTTTACTGCGTCTCTTCGTCTCCATTGTTTCTTGGCGGGTGGGATCAGGAATGAAACCACCAAGGAGTTGGATGGCTACAAGGGGCGGCTGGAGTGTGCTAAATCCAAAGTCTGTAGGCCTTTCGGGGTTGTAAACTTTGAGATGCTGACGGACAAGCCCATTGATCGCTACGCAGGAATGCTGGACTATATGGTTCGGCATGGAGAATTGGAAAGCATAGCAGGATGGTATAAGTTTCCTGAGTCCACCAAGAAGTTCCGTGGCGATGACTTCGTCAAGAATTACGAAGAGTTCCTAGAGAAGAAATGAATAAGTTCCTCCTCTTGAAGATGTACCTCCGTCGTGGTGATAGGTCTCTAGTTCGTCAACTCTTCTATCAGCTTTCGGGTAAGCCACCGGAGACAATAAAAGTTCCAGAGGAAGGTGGTTATCTCCGAACCCACGTTGTGAGCATGAAGTCACACTTGGGGGATAAGTTCGCCGTCACTGATGCTGAGGGGGTGGGTGAGGTATATAAAGGCCTGCCCGTTCTGTCCTTAAGCGATCTGAGGCGGGTAGGAGAGTTATGCCATGAGTGAAGTATCTTCACTTCTCTTGATTGACGGAAACAATTTGGGCTGGCGAGCCTATGGTCAGGCACCTCTTATCTTTGGTGACCAGAGGACGGAAGTGATCAAGATTGGTTTGATCATGCTGAGAAATTATCTTGAGCTATTCTGTCCCGATCGTGTGGTGGTTGTGTGGGATGGTGGACATGATCGTTCCCGCACTAGCATCTATCCTGAGTATAAGCGTCGAGATAAAGAACTGACCGAGGCAGAGAAGAAGGAGAAGGATCTGTTCTTTGATCAGGTCAACCGACTTCAGGATAGTATTACTAAGTTGGGCATTGATCAAGTTCGTGTACGAAGGCGTGAGGCAGACGACGTGATCTTTTCCATATTGAATCCCGCACTCCGAAGTGAGGAGCAGGCATTCGTTATCTCAACAGATGAAGACATGTTTCAGTTGGTCGCCCACTATCCTGACGTGGTCGTCTATTCACCAATCAAGCAGATCCTCTACACAAAGGAGGAGATTGAAACGAAGTTGGGATTCCCGGTCAGCTTCTACCTTCAATATAAAGCTTTGGTTGGAGATCCGAGTGACAATCTTCCTGGAGTTCGAGGCATTGGTCCAAAGAAAGCGGCGATCGTTATTGAATATCTTAGACAGGGTGCTCCAGAGGCTTGGTCTGCTGAGCATGCCAAACTCAAAGAGATGTTGGATAGTCAATACGATCTTTATAAAAAGATGCTTGATCTAATTGAGTTCCGAACCGTACCGAAGGATGAGATCGCTGAGGGTGCCATTCCGGGAACGGATGAGGACATCTCGGTTACGGTCTTTGAGATCGCAAGTCAGTACGGATTTGATCAGATCCTTGAGAACGTCAATAGGTTCTTGGGTCCCTTCTTGACTTTGAAGAATAGGAGCAAGTTATGAGAGTCATCAAGCAGTCGTTCACCTTCATGACCGCTATCTATGGAACCGATGCCTTGAAGTTCCTTGAGAAGTGCGGGCGTACCTGTTATAAGTCCGAGGACAAGATCACACCTGACTCGGCTCGATACTTCGTGGGCAAGTTGATACAGGCTGGGCATACCTCCGTACTTGAGCATGTCAATGTGACGGTGAGGATCATCACTAATCGAGGAGTCAGCCATGAGTTGGTGCGTCATCGTATCGCTTCTTATTCACAAGAGTCAACCAGGTGGTGCGACTATGGTAAGGAAGGATCAATCATAGTCATACTTCCTGTCTGGTTGTATAATGTACCAGAGCTTGCCAAGGACTATCAGGCTTGGGAATCCGCTATGCTTCATGCTGAGGAATCCTATTTTCAGATGAGGCGTTTGGGCTGGGGTCCTGAAAAGGCACGAGGCGTCTTGCCCAATGATCTCAAGACAGAGATCGTGATGACTGCTAACCTGCGGGAGTGGCGTTTGGTATTCAGTCAAAGGTGCCCCAAGAATGCCCATCCGCAGATGAGGGCACTCATGCAGGAGATGCTGGTTCAGTTCAAAGAAATGCTTCCGGTAATCTTCGACGACTTGTATGCGAGGATAATATGCGGGCTTTAATCTTTTCCGACCTTCACGATCATAACTATCAGGAATTCTCGACGATTAATGAGGGGGTCAATTCCAGACTACTTGAGCATTTGCTATGCTTGGACTTGATCGCCGAGGATGCTCTGAAGTTAAAGGCGGATGTGATTTGCTTTGGTGGTGACATCTTCCACTTAAAAAACTTCGTGGACTCTCAGGTGATCAAGTTCACCATGAAGAAGATGGAAGAACTCTCGGAGATCGCACCTATCATCATCTGCCCGGGGAACCATGACTATCGTGGTTGGGGAACCGATCCAATTCTTCTCGAAATTCTGTCGGAGTTTTCGGGAAACATTTATCTTCCAACGGATAAGTGTCACAATGAGATCGTGGTGGCTGGTTGGACGATCAAGATATTTCCTTTCACTCGGGACATTGATATGCTCAATGGGCAGTTGAAGGAGCATGCTAGGACACATAAGACAGTCGCCTTACTTCATCAAGATATGATAGGATCAATGTATGGAAAGTTCCTGGTCGAGAAGGGATTGTATCCTGAGTTGTTGGCGGATAAGTTTTCGTTCTCCTTCGTTGGTCATTTCCACGACCAAAAGGCTATGAGCCCCACTGTCTGGTCGATTGGTTCACCCCTAATGCTTTCATTTGGGGAGCAGGAACAAACCAAGGGCTGGTTGTTTTTAGATACTGAGGAGGGTACGGTTAAGCCATTAGCGAATGGTACCTCACCGAAGTTCCGAACGATCATCACCACGGACGGAAGCGAGATCACCGCCTTGACGGATGAGGAGGCCTCAAGAGATTTCTTTCGCATCATTGTTCAAGGATCGGAGATGCCTGACCTCTCTCGCCTGCGGTGGAAGCGGGTTAAGGTTGAGTCAGTGTCGGATAAGAAGAAGCGAACCACGATTAGTTTTTCTGACTCCACTCAGGATCTGATTACCAAATATGTTAAGGCCAGGAACAGTGATCTTGACGAAGGCTTGCTGATTGATGCCGGTCGGAGGTACCTGTTATGAGATTCCTTCAACTTGAAGCAAAAAACTTTATGTCCTTTAAGGAGTTTACCCTTTCTTTCCCGCCTAATGGTTTGGTATTCGTAGGTGGGGAGATTGAGGATGGCAAGATCAGTTCCAGCAATGGGGCGGGGAAGTCAGCAGTCTTTGAGGCGCTGTGTTGGGGACTTTATGGCCAGACACTTCGTAATGTAGGCAAGTCGGACGTTATGAATTGGTCGGTAGGCAAAGACTGCATGGTTGAGATTATTTTTGAGGATGACCATGGTGAGGTCTGTATTATACGACGGTACCGTAATGATAAAAAGTTACAGCACTCCTTACTATTCTTTAAGGGGAATCTGGAGTTAAAGGAACTCACTTCCTCTGATGCCAAGGAGACGCAGGCGATCATTGATTCCGTCCTTGGTATGAACTGGCTAGTGTTCTCCACGGCGGTTATCTTTGGTGAGAAGGCCCAGAGGTTCACTGAAGCTAGGGACTCTGAAAAGAAGCAAATCTTTGATGAGATTCTGATGCTCCAGAAATATCAGGATGCCCAAAAGCAAGTGCGCGAGGATCTGAGGAAGATTAGAGAGGAGTCTGCACAATACATCACTCAGAAGATGGCCGCCGAGGAAGGGTTGAAGGCGGTTAGTGAGACTCTGACTCAACGTGCGGAAGAGTTGGAGCAGTTGGAACTGCGTAAGGCGGACGCGGAGGAGCGCATTGGTTGGTTACAATCGGGCCTCGAGACAACCAGACGGAAGATGACTGCGAAGAAGGCAGAGGCGGACGCAGGCAAGGCGGAGTATGCTTCACTTGATGCTGAGAATAAGAATATCTTTACCATGGTGCAGAAGCTTGAGCGGGAGAAGCAGTCCAAGCTGAGTGAGGTGACCAACATCGGGATGGGGAAGAAGGTTCTATTGGCAACGACCATCTCCTCAATCAAAGGACTTGAGACAAAGAAGTCCAACGCTTTACAAATGCGAGCGGGGGCTTTGTGTCCAACTTGCGGTCAGAACATTACTCCAGAGTCATTGACTGGAGTGACTGGTCACTTTGAGGAGGAGATTGAGAAGCTAAAACTTCAGAGGGACTCGTTATCTATTGAGGTTTCTAAGTTTGATGTGCAGGAGAGAGAGATACGATCGAAGTATGACAAAGAGGTCACCACGATTGTTGCCACTAAGACATCAATGGATGATACTCTATCGTCTCTGTTGAAGGCATACACTGAGAAGGCGCTTGAGGCAAAGAGTCTTGAGGGGGAAGTTCGAGCTGGTGAGCAGGAGATCATGAATCTTCAGCAGTCATTCAAAGAAAAGGAAGATGCTCTTCACAAGAGTATTGACTATGAAAGTGAGAGGATTACTGGGTACGAGAATAATATTCGTGACCTCGATCAAAAGTTACGAGAGTATGAACTCGAGGAAAAGATCCTGGGATTCTGGGAAGATGGGTTTGGTAATACTGGGATCAAGAGTCTCCTCCTGGACGAAGTCATCCCACAGTTGAATGCTCGTGTGGGCTTCTATGCCAATGCCTTGATGGATGATGAGATTACCATCAACTTTGACACTGAGTCAACTCTGAAAAGCGGAGAGAGTCGGGACAAGTTTGATGTGAAGGTCACTAAGGCGGGAGAGCGCATTGACTATGCCGCCTGCTCGAGCGGGGAGAAGCGTCGTATTGATGTGGCTATCCTGTTGGCCCTGCAGTCACTGGTTTATGAGCGAGGCGCCTCCAACTCGAACTTGATCGTCTTGGATGAGGTGTTTGACTCCCTTGATCGTGTGGGCATTGAGCGGGCAGTTGCCCTACTGGCCGAAGAGTCAAGTGACAAATTGATCTATGTGATCAGCCACCTCAGTGAGTTCCGAGATTACTTCCAAAAGGAATTGCTCATAACGAAGGAGAACGGATTCTCTAATTTGGTTGACCATCAGGAAGGAGATATGTCATGAAGCCAGGCGGTGGAAAAGGAAAAGGTTCGGCGTATGAGCGTAGGATACGAGACATTCTGACTGCGGCATATTATCCAGATGGTGATGGTGAGTTTCAGAGGATCTATCCTTATCCTATTCCTAAGAAGGGTGAGGTGCGTGGTGATCTCAAGGCCCTCAAGTTCATAAACATTGGTGATCCTTTGAGCAAGGAACAGGAGAGGGTGCCTGTTGTCGACAACAGTTTTCCTTTCTTGGTTGAATGTAAAAACTATAAGGACGTCAAGCCGTTCTTCTGTGGTCTGTATTCCAAGCAGTGTGAGGTTTGGGATTGGATGGAGCAGGCGGTGACCGCCTCCGAAGGCAGGATGCCCTTGGTTGTCTTCCGCCTTTTCCGAACTGCCGACGTGGCCATGATGAGATCAACCGACTTCTCAAAGTTTAAAGAAATGTTTGGTGAGTTCAAGTTTGAGTGCTATAACATGGCCCGGTACCATGGGGATAGTGGGGAGATCAATGAGTCGAACATCCTGTTCCTGTTGGCAGACTTTCTGAAGTGGGTCGACTGGGGCATCTTCCGAATGGCATCCTCAACTAAATATATTCGTAGTCTTCTTCCTAAGGAGTAATGATCGTGGACGAGGATAAGTTCAAGTTGGCTGACGAAGGCAAGCGCAAGACATACGATACTGGTGCCATTGAGGAAGTGAAGACTGGCAAGGGAAAGTATGTTTTGATCTCTCCTTACATGGAACAGCGGCTGGCTCGTATCATGGAAAAGGGAGCGATCAAGTACGCCGATAGAAACTGGGAGAAGGGAATGCCATTCTCTCGCTTCATTGATTCTGCCCAGCGTCACATCACCCAGTTCAAGATGGGCCTGTTGGATGAGGATCATCTTGGTCAGGCGATCTTTAATCTCATGGCCGTCATGCACTTTCAGGATCTGGGTAGGAAGGATTTGGATGACATGCCGCACTACGAGGAGAAAAAGAATGTCAAGAAAAGTTAAGGTGACCGAGGAACTTATCGATAAAGCTAGAGGGGCCTTTGAGACCATGGGGACTAAGTTCATTCACAATGGTGATGCTGGGATGACTCGACAGGAACTTCGGGCACTTGAGAAGCATGGTATTGTGGAGCGTATGAGAACGGCAACAAGGAAGTGGTCCGACACAACAGGGACCATTGTGTTTGTTTATCGTCTGAAAAAAGGAGCAGTTACATGAGCTATGAACTTTCAGAATTCGAAAGTGCCAGAAGGATTAAGGGCATGACCAAGGGGGAGCTGGTGCGTTTGGTTGAACGAGTTGTGTGGGGGATGCTTCGTGAGTGGGTGGATCCCGTCAAAGAGCAGTTGGGATATGAAAAGCGTCCTGGTGTTTTCCGTGGGACTACCTGCCTTGATCGTCCAGCTATTGGTATCAATGAAAAGGTTGAGGCGATCATGGAGCACTTGAAGATCGGAGTTGCCCGGACAAAGCCAACAGTTAAAGTACTTAAGCGGGGCTAACCATGCACTGGTTGCCTCGCCCGGAACGAGAAGCACGGAATGCTAAAATACTCGACTTGTATAGAAAAGGTTTTTCCAAAAAGCAGATCGCGAGTAGGGTGGGCTTGATGGAAGGGACGATTTACTTTATACTTAAAAGACAGGGCATAGAGAGGATCCATGACTATCCCAAAGACACCAATCAAAAAAAAGATAGATAGGTTTGAGGTGGTATGCGGGCACTTGGTCGCTTATATGGAGTTGGCACGGTCGACCAAGAACCTGCTTGCACATGAGAAGCGGTTGTCTCCTCAGCTTGACCTTCGCCTTACGACGGAGATCAATTTTTGTCAAGCAACTCTGGTGAACGTGTGCCATCTTCCGACAGAGACGATACAAGGAATGGTTACGGCCCTCAAGTCCCAGCCGGACTTTGAGGATGAAGTGAAAAGTATGGCTGGATGGCTTTGTCCAGGAAGTGGCCGCTTGTTAATCACAACGGATGAGTTCAGGGGGAGGCCCGCCTTGCCGAGTAAATCATTGTTTGGGAGAAGATAAAACATGCTGACAGTCAATGAAATCTTTGAGTCGGTGCAGGGTGAAGGGAACAATGCTGGTCGCGTTGCAATCTTCATTCGGTTCACTGGGTGTAACTTGAGTTGCTCATTTTGTGATACTAAGTATTCTTGGAAGGACGGGAAGGAACTTTCCATCCAAGAGGTCATGGACGCAGTTCGAAAGTTCGGATCCAAGTTTGTTGTTCTGACCGGAGGTGAGCCAACGATACAGCCCATTGATGATCTACAGCACCTTGTTAGTTGTCTGCACCATTATGGCTATCAGGTAGCGATGGAGACTAATGGTACCAACTTTATTCATCCTTTCCACCTGCCCATTGATTGGATAACGGTCTCGCCCAAGAATCCCGACTTCATTCAGCAGGATGGTGATGAGTTGAAGTTGTTGTACGATGGGACACAAAACTTGGAGGAGTATGAGAAGGCCCGGTTTAGGTTTCTGTACCTTCAGCCGATTCTTCCTGAGAAGGATCTTATCCATACCGACAACTGGACAGAGTTTATGATGTTGGTTCGTAAGGCAACAATAAAGTGTGTTGAGGCGGCGAAGGCCTTTCCCAAGTGGCGGGTGTCCTTTCAATCTCACAAGATAGTGGGGATAAGATGAGTCCAGATATTTGTATGTGCACTGGGGTTTCCTGTCCAATGGCTGTCGAGTGTTATCGTCATCTTGCAACTGAGGATAGGTATCAATCATATTTTAGCCAGCCACCAGTGGTTAAGGATGAGGAAAACAAACTTGCCACTTGTGAGTATTTCTGGCCAGTTGAGGGGAGGAAAAAGTGCAAGCACGATTCCAAGTAACAACAGGTGATGTGGTGGTATTTTGTGTGATCGGATTCATCTGCGGATTCGCATGTGCCTGGTCACTGGTTAAGTTGGGGTTGATGTTGGTGAAGTGATGCTTGAGCAATTGTTTCCAAAAGGGCAGTGGGCAAACTCTGACGAGTTTGTAGTCCCTTGTCCTTACTGTCCAGATGGAGACCATCCTACCCACAGTCATTGTTTCCTCAATCCCGAGAAGGAAGTATACCATTGCTTTCGTTGTGGCGCCAGTGGCTCACTCCATGCACTCCTCCGGGATTGTGGGGTTGATCAATCAGTGGTTGAGGAAATGCGATCAAGGGCGCCCAAGCCAGAGGCGTTCCTGTCCCAGCCCATCAAGTTCGATTTTCCACCAATAGGACTCTCAGGATTGTTTTCTGAACGGAAGGCGATGGAATACTTGAAGGGAAGGAATCTGAATGAAGGGGACTTCGCCAAGTATGATATTCGCTACACCAACCATGGTCGTTATGGAGGGCGGGTTATCTTTCCTGTCTATGAGTCTAAGCGGTTAGTATGTTTTGTGGCTAGGTCGGTGTTTCGGACGGTCACTCCGAAGTACCTATATCCTCATCGTGGTGAGACGATGCTCACTGCTGGTGAAGCGATCTTCGGGTACAACGGCTATTCAAGCAAGAAAGTAATCCTGGTTGAGGGAGTGTTCGATGCGATTGCTATTCATAGGAGTTTGGGCACTGATGAGTTTAATGCCATGGCAATACTAGGGAAGTCATTGAGCAACTATCAGGCGGCTAAGCTTTGGCGTCTCCCAACCAGTGCCTTTTATATTATGCTGGACGCGGACGCTCGAGTGGACGCCATCAGTCTTGCTACGAAACTGCTAAGTACACGAAGGAGTGGGAAAGTAGAGATACACTTGTGCTCCATTAAAGCCAAGGATCCAGCCGAGGCGATGGGTATAGATTTGATCAAAGCCATACGGGAGGCCGAACCAGTTAATGATGATCTAGGCACGGGAAAGTTGTTGTTGGAGATGTCCCATGTACGATAAAGATCGGATCGACTCCTTGTTTCGGAACTATTGCGAAACTGAAGATCCTAAAATATTCGAGGAGCTGATAGGTGCCTGTCGCCCCTTGGTTCAGGTGATACTGTCAAAGTATCCTAGTCACCTTCCTTGGTTTGAGGATATTTCCCAAGACGTCCTCCTAAAGATGTGGACTAATCTAAAAAACCCCGATCAGCTGAAAAGGCACCTGGTTTCACCAACTTCGTTCCTCTATTCACGAATCTGGCCCTATATCTATTATAGCCTATTAGCGGTCTCTAGGCAGAATGGAATACCAATGGCCTTGAGCGATAAGGAAAGGCTTATTATTAAATTAAGGGAAGAAGCGGAGATGCCTTTTGATGTTATTGCTGAGGCAACGGAATTAGCCCCTTCAACGGTTCGGTGCCTGTTCTATATCGGGAGACAGAAGCGTGATAGAATGATCAGGGTTGACTCTGACGACACTCGGGCCTCTGGTGAGATTATCGGAGAGTTCCTTGATCCTGCTAAGCAGTGGGAGATTAGCCAGACAAGGGCAGTGTGGTGTCGGAAGATAGTTGAGCGGTTAGAGGAGCATTTATACTATAAGAAGAATCGAAAGGCATTACGAAGAGTTCAGAAACTTTTGGGTGCGGTACTTGAGGAGAGTGGTGTCGATGACTAAAGCTGAAAAGATATTCCTTGATGCTATGATCTCGGTTGCTGAAGTATATCCTACCTCTGTTCTTGGTGATCTCCTTATGCTGTTCCCCCATGATGTAGCGGTAAAGTTGGTAGTCACTTTCGCTGGAGACACGATCTCGTTTCCGAAGTTGGATACTATTTGGAAAACATACCGATCAAAAGTTATTCGTAATTCATTGCTGGAAAAGAACAGTACGGTGACCCGTCAGCATTTGGCCGCCTACTTCGGTATCTCGACTAAGAAGGTGTCGGAAATCTTCTATGCGGAAAAGGATAAGGAGAAAAAGGTTACCGACTCACTCCTCGCGAAATCTGCGAGGAGGACGTATAGGCATGAGTTGGATAATTTGATGAAGGACGTTAAGT
>Ga0307377_10006818_pt1 | contig 11894 bp, 27 predicted proteins | sample TR3MG_FD_202535 | JGI IMG/M metagenome (GOLD analysis project Ga0307377, IMG submission 202535) | Soil microbial communities from Risofladan, Vaasa, Finland - TR-3 | ecosystem: Environmental > Terrestrial > Soil > Coastal area > Acid sulfate soil | place: Finland: Risofladan, Vaasa | collected...
CTTACCAGATAACAACAACAGCACAGTTCGATGAGATACAAGATAGTCTGGACTCAGACTACTTATTGATGAACGACTTAGACTTCACAGGAGTAAATATTGGTGATTACGCAGCGATAGCAAGTTGGCACGATACAGCTTTTTCTGGAGTGCTTGACGGACAAGGATATACAATAAGCAACATATTGATTGATGATAACACCAGTTCTTTTGCATTCGGGTATGACCACCCAGTAGGATTGTTCGGTTATGTTAGTGGAGCAAGTGCAATAAACCCAGTGGTGATAAAGAACCTTTACATTGATGGAATAACAATAACACCAACACAACTAATATCTGATGGAGATTTATATAGTGTTGGTACACTTTTCGGTTATGGTGATGGGTACATAATTCTTGAGAACATCTTTATCAGTGACGCATTAGTAGAAGCGGAAGCTTCCGAAGTAGGAGGAGTTATAGGTGACTGTGATGGTGCGGATAGTTTCAACGCAGAAAACATTACTTGGGAAGGAATCATAAGAACACCAACAACTTTTCTCACCCCCGTTACTGATTTTTCTGTTGGTGGTTTTGGGCGAGTCATTGAAGGAGCAAATGGTGACAAAATAAAAAACATACAAATAATCGGCACAATAGATAACCGAGACCCACTAATAGAAGTGAAAGCTGGCGGATTAGCAAATGTATTGACAGGAAACTTATTATTAGAAAACATCAATATACAGATGAACATTACTTCAAACTATAACGGAACTCCAACAGGAGGAATGGCAGGAGTATTTCGTACAACTTTAAGCTCTATCACTATGACTAACGTAGTATCAAACAGCGTGTTAAGTTTTGGTAACGAAGATGAAAATTATGCCATAGCAGCTAGTGGAACAACCAATAACACCTATACTAATACTGACCTTAGTGCTATACCTGATGGTTCAGGAGCAACAAATCTTACTGACGAACAGATGAGAACGCCTAGCACTTTTTCTGCTTTCGACACTAACATATGGTTATTAAGAACAGGATTTTATCCATTACTAAAAGTTGGACTACCAACAAATACTGCACCAACAATAGATGCTGCAAGCCCTAGCTCACCAACAAGCATTCACGCACCAGCAAGCACGATATTCAACGTCGTAGCAAGCGACGCAGAAAACGACAGTCTAAGCTACCAATGGTATAAAGACAGCGTGGACATAATAGGAGAAACAAACCCTAGCTACACCTACACAGTAGTCTTAGGAGACGCAGGAAACTACAACATAACAGCAGTAGTCACCGACGGGATAGAAACAGTACAAACAGAATGGGAAGTCACCGTCACAGAAGGGTATCAAGCAACATACGAAAGTGAAGACATAGACGATATTGTTGTAGATGGTTTTGCGATAGCAATAGTAACTGTTTTTTCATTAGCAGTAATAATAGGATTAATACTAACAATAATTTGGACAAGAGGTACTTTGAGGAAAAAATGACTTTCAAAAAAATGAATCGGGGTTGGAGAGGAGAAAGCCACCGCCATAGCCTCAGTGCTAGAGGAATAAAAAACGCTCATAACCCCACAGAAAGAATAATGCTCAAAGCACCACTACAATCACAAAGTACCACGAACAGAATACAGATGGCAATAATAGTGCCAAGCACAGAATTTGATAAAACAATTACAAAAAAAGAATTCGACAAAAGAGTAAAAGAAACAAGAAAATTCCTCAGTGACACCTTTGGTGGAGACACAAGCATAAACGCAAAAGGCGGATACACAGAAAGTGGAAGATTAATCAGTGAAGACGTAGTAATGGTAGAAACATACGCCAACCCAAAAGAATACAAGAAAAACAAAGAAAAAGTAGAAGAATTCATCAAGAAAAAACAAAAAGAATGGGAGCAATTCAGTATCGGCTACCAATTCGAGAACGACTTCCATATGTACCCAAAGGTGAACTAAATGACAAAAGGATGGAAAAACGAAAGCAGAAGACACTCACTAGCAAGCAAAGGAATAAAAACAGCTGTGAAAAATCCAAAAGAAAAAGCTATGTTGAAAGATTCGCCTATACAATTGCCAACATTCGACTACAAAGGAGAAGAATACTTTGTTGACTTGAGGCTAGAAGAAATAAGAAATAAGAAGACTGCAAAACCAATAAGATTCACTCATTTAGATGAAGATACAAAAGCAAGAATCAGAGGTATAAGGGCTATGACTTCAGGAATGTATTATATGGAATCACTAGACAAATAACAAAGGTGAAACAACAATGCCAAAAGGATGGATAAAAGAACCAAGAAGACACTCACTAGCAGCAAAAGGAATAAAGACTGCCATAGATAATCCCAAAGAAAAAGTTATGATGAAACAATTACCTCAGATTGGGGATTTCAAAAGCCCAAATAAATATTGGGTTAGTTGGACTGATGATTTTATAATATATAAAGATGGTAGTGGAGATTGGGCTTCTGATTCAGTAGATTTTAAATCTGTTGGTTCAACAAATAAGATACCTTTCAAATCTTATGAAGAAGCGAGGAAGTATGCTGATGAACTTGTTGGTGAAGTTTCCCCTACTGGCGAAACTGGTTTTAAGAATACTATCAGCATAGAAGACCGCTATTCAGGAGAAGTTTATACAGCAGGAGTTATTGCTATTAAAGAAAAAACTCGTCTTGGAGATTCTATAAAATTCGATTATGATTTTAGAGAAGATTTAGGATTCACAAAGAAAGAAATGATAAAACGTAAAGAAGATTTCAAATAGTTTATTAACAAATATAGGTGAACTAAATGGCGAAAGGATGGATAAAAGAACCAAGAAGACACTCACTAGCAAGCAAAGGAATAAAGACTGCCGTAAACAATCCAAAAGAAAAAGCAATGATGAGAAATACTAATAGTGTGTTGCCATTGAAACAACAAAGGGAGAACTACGAAAAATATCTTCTTGAAAGTATTGACAATGAAGGATATGAGGATGAAGAACCTCTCAATACACCAAAAGAAAAATTAGAATTCCTAAAAAATAAATTCAGGTCACAATACGGACACGAAATAGAAAGAAAAGGAGAAAGAAAAGCTTTTGAAGAATGGATAAGTGGACTTCCAAGCATATACAACATAGAATTTCAAAACTATGAAATACTAAAATTAGCAAAAAGAATGGGGAGCTTACAACAAAATCCTACGGAAAAGCAAGAAGATAGGACACTAGAAAACTATTGGAACTATATCACGAATCAAACTTTTAGATTATTTGACAAATACGAAGTGAACTAAATGGCGAAAGGATGGATAAAAGAACCAAGAAGACACGGACTAGCAGCAAAAGGAATAAAGACTGCTGTAAACAATCCGAAAGAAAAAGCAATGATGAAAGAGTTAGAGTACAAAGACTTTAACCAACAACAAAAAACAGGAATAAAAAAGTTCTCTGCACTCACAAGCAAAGAAATGGAAGAATACGAAAAATTCTATGAGTCTATCACAGGAAGAAGAGCAGGAAACATAAATAACAAAGGAGACTTCTATGAATTTGTAAATTCAACACAAATATCTGATTACAGATTTAGTTTAGCAGATGATTTAGGGGGTGACGAATTTTTAAGTTTCTTGAGAAAAAAAGATTTGAAAACAAAAGATATGTCTGAACAAGAAATAAAAGACGAATACAACAACTTCACTAAGATGAAATCACAAGAATCACAAGAAGCGCAAGAAATGGCTGCGGAATTTGGAGCAACAGAAGTAGAGGAGACTTTCCCATTAGAACCTGACGACCCATTTAATAAAGTAGGAACAAAAGGTTGGGAGAAACAACTATCGCAATTCACAGGCACAGAAAACTATTACAAAGGGTGGGCTGGAGTGCAAGAAACAGAAGGAGTAAAATATGTTAGTTTAAACGCAGGTTGGCTAGTAACAGATATGGAAAGCGTCTTACGATACAAAAAAAATGTTGCTACACAACCATTCATAAGTGTGAAAGTCACAGCAAAAGATAATGAAGCAGCAGTAAGATATGAAGACGGAAACGGAAAAAGAATACACACACAAAAATACGAGTACGCAGAATTACCTGACGGAGAATACAAATTTTACTATGCTGACGGAGTACTCATGTTGGCAAGTGAATACTAAAAAGGTGAATGATATGAGAAAAGTTTACATCGGTGGAAGCAAATACGACGAAAATGCTATACTAAAATATCAAAGAATGAAGGTTTCAGATAGAACTAAATTATTACAGCGACCAAGCGTCAAATCAAAAAAATCAATGAAAGGAAAATATGACCAAATGATAAAAATAATAAAAAGAGAACAATAAAATGCCATACACAATCCGTAAAGTTCGTAACAAGAATTGTTACGAGGTTAAGAACAAGATAACTGGAAAGGTACACGCAAAATGCACGACGAAAGCAAAAGCGGAAGCTCAGAGAAGAATTCTTTACTCAGCAGAAGCAAAGATTCACGCAAGAGCAAGCAGAGGAATAAAAAAAAGATGAGTGTTTGGAGACAAACAATAGCTCACATTTTCAACGTATAAAAGGTGAATGATAATTGCATGGCATAAAGAATCACGCAGGCATAGTCTCGCAGCTAGAGGGGTGAAGACTAAGCAAGACCCTGTAATAAGAGCTATTGGCAACACCCCAACAACGATAATGAGTGTACCAGCAGTAACAGTTTTGGAACTCAACAAGATACAAGCAAGCCTACCTCAAGGATTGGGAGAAAAGTTTTTCCAATTATTAACACTACAACCATACAGTCTTCACATAAAGACTAATGATAAGTACATATGGATAAAGAACATTGACAACAACAAGATAGTCAAGTTAAGGAAAGGAGAGGACTTTGACAAAGACGGAGTAGTAAACGAACTCGACATAAACCCATTCAAAAAAGGTGAATAAAAATGCAAAAATCAATAAAAGCTGATTCAGTAAAACAAGCTGCTAAAAAATTCCTTAAACAAAATCCTAAACAAAGTATATATGATGTGACAAGAGAATCTGTTAGTTACAAAAATGGGCTATACAGAGTAACGTCTGTAAAAAAAGGAACATTTCCAAAATCAAAATTATCTAAATACAATAAATACAAAAGGTGATGAAATAACAATGGCGAAAGGATGGAAAAACGAAAGCAGAAGGCACTCACTGGCAGCTAGAGGAGTGAAGACTGCTGTTAATAATCCGAAAGAAAAAGCTATTATGAGAAGCAGTATTCCCAGAAAGGAATGGGCTACTGGTAAGCGTATTATGGAAATAGATAAGGTTAAATGGAATCAAGTGTCGGTAGAGTATTTTGACATGGATTCAAACTCTAAAAACTTTAACGAGTATGGTACGGCAACAAGAAGAGTGTACTTTCCATCAGAATATTCAGGTAGAGGAGCATATATCAAGTGGGGGGGAGAAAAGAAGATAGTAGAATCCCTCTTTACATAAAAAGGTGATAATAATGGCAAAAAAAGTAAAAGTTTACACATTTAAAGGAAAAGAAAAAGGGGTAAAATATAGTATTCCTCATGTAACTCTAAAAGAAGCAAAAATTAGGGGAAATCATAAATGGGGTAATGACTTTTTGAAATCCACAGGAAAAATAAATAAGAATCTTACAAAAAAATACAATAGGTGAACTAACAATGGCAAGAAAAACATTAACGAATTATAAAAGAAGTTACGCTAAATACTCTAGAGGGAGAAACAAAGAATACAAAAAAGGTTTGTTACTTGGAATAGGTGCAACAACAAATAACCAACAAGTTCATAAATGGATAGAAACAGAAAGAAAAAGAACTAAATAGGTGATAATTAAAATGGCGATTAGATATAAAATAGTTGGGAAAAATCAGAAATTTACTAATGCAGGGAGTTTTGGACTAAAATCTTTAGCACAAAAAAAAGCAAGAAGAATAATAAAAGCTAGAAAAGAAGCTGGAGCTTCCTATAAATCAATTAAAGTAAAAAAATATGATACGCTTAAAGAATAAAGGTGAAATAACAATGGCGAAAGGTTGGCATTTAGAACCACGCAGGCACTCACTAGCAAGTAGAGGAGTGAAGACCGCAGTAGATAATCCAAAAGAAAAAGCAATGATGAAAACTCCTGAAAATAAACTTACTATTGAACAAACTTTTGTTCCAATAGGAAGCGGAAACAATCCCAATGCAGGCAAAATGGACTCACACTATAAAATAAAAGAATGGGGTTTTGTATTTCCAACAAAAGAAGACGCTCAAAAATATGCAGATGAACATATAGAAAAAGAACGATACTACTCAGAAATTTACAAGATGAGTGGGAAGTGGTACTACATCATCAGAGATAAGTCACGCAATGATAAGATGGTTTATTCTTCCGAACTAACGTCAAAAGCAAACACTGAGAAATACGCAAAGAGAAGAACAGGACTTTACAATGTTCAACAAGATATAAAGAATATGTGAGGTTGAATCCAGATGGCAAAAAGAAGAACAAAGAAAATGGGGATTGGTACGGTGGCTGCCAAAGGTGCTGCTGACGTAACTGGTCTAACAATAAAAGGTGCATTGCATTTTATTCCAGACACATTAGCACCTAAGAAGAAACGGAGGAAATAAGAATGGCAACGAAAGGTAAAAGTTAAAGGTAAAGCCAACTTTGTAACAAAAGCTTTTGAAGACACACTACTAGCAGTACCCAGAATATTAGGAATAGAAAAGAAGTGATAACAATGGCAAGAACAAATAAATCTTGGAACTCTTATAGATTGACAAGAAAAAAAGACGGAATGACTATTGGTTATTTTTATGGACAATCACCTTCTGAAATAAGAAGAAGAAAAGGAACATGGGATAAACGAAAATACGAAATGAAAAAGGTGAAATAAATGGCAAAGAGAAGAGCAAAGAAAATGGGGATTGGTTCGACGGCTGCCAAAGGTGCTGCTGACGTAACTGGTCTAACAATAAAAGGTGCATTGCATTTTATTCCAGACACATTAGCACCTAAGAAGAAACGGAGGAAATAAGAATGGCAACGAAAGTTAAACCTTATGGGTTATCGAAAGCTAAGAGAGCAATAAAAGGTAAGAAAGGTAAAGCATTGAAAACAACTGTTGGTGGAATCCTCAAGAAAGAAGGAAGACCTGCAAAGAAAAGAATGAGTGCTGTAACTGTAACAAGAAGCAGCAACAAACCAATGCAGACAAAGACAGGGAAAGCCCGAGACAGAAAAAGAGTTGCTATGCCTGCTGGAAAAAGACTAGCAAAAACAGGAGCTAAAAGAAAGCATTATTATGAGCGTCGCAAGAATCGCAGTGACAACTTAGGAACTGTATAATCATCAATCACGCCACCAGTTGTGCGGAGAAACAAAAAGCTTTTTTTATAGCCCTGCCCAATGCTAATAATCAAGCTAATTCTTCTCCGCACTTCATTATCAATAGGAGAAAAAAATGGTCAAAGGTTGGAAAAACGAAAGCAGAAGGCATTCACTAGCAAGTAGAGGAGTAAGAACTACCTTTCCAAAAAAACAACTCAGCCCTAGACTAATGGATATTCGTGAAAGAATTGAAGAAAAAAGACCAGTAAATAAGATAGATACAGATAAAGGTTTCAAGACAATAACTGAATGGGAAAAACCATACTTATTCGTAGAAAAAATAGATAATGAATTAGACCGATTCAGAATATTAGAAGGAAGAGTAGCAGTCATGGGTGGAATATTTGGCAAAGACCCTTACGGAGTAAATAGTAGTTTAGTACTTAACAGGCAGATAGGAAAGAATAAAGATGAAGTTTCAACAATAAGAGTTTACAAAAGCGACATAGCGACATTCAGCAATAAAGAAGCAGCAACAAGATACGCAATGACAGAAAAAAGACAGATAATAAATATGATAAAACAATTAGAAATTTAGGTGAAAAAACAAAATGGCTAAAGGCTGGCATAAAGAACCAAGAAGACACTCACTAGCAAGTAGAGGAGTGAAGACTGCTGTGAACAATCCGAAAGAAAAGGCTATGGATAAAAAACAAATATTACCCAATCCTAGACCTTCATATAATCCAGCAGGGGAATTACTAAAAGATGGTAGTGGTTATGAAGAGGTAAAAAAATTACCAAAAAACGCAACATATTCAGGTACGGGAGAATACGGAACATTTTACTATGACAAAAAAAGCGATAAAACATACATAAAAACACCGACAGGAAAATATTTCAAACCAAAATATTCTTCATGGTCGGAACAATTAGATAAAGGAACTCCTGCTGAACAAAAAGAAGCATATAAGGTTCTTGAAAGAAGAGGGATATACTAATGGCAAAAAAACCTAAAAGATTGACTTTTTTTCAATATGAAAAACGAAGAACAGGAGCAAACTTTTATACAAAAACAAATGAAAAAGTTTTTGTTCCTAATAGGATATTGAAAACAGTCACTAAGAAATACAAAGGGTGAACTCAATGGCAAAAGGTTGGAGAAACGAATCAAGAAGGCACTCACTAGCAAGTAGAGGAGTGAAGACTGCTGTGAACAATCCAAAAGAAAAAGCGATGTATAAAGTTCTTATTAATCCTACTGCAACAAAAGATGAAGATAAAGCATTTATTGGAGCAGAAACAGAAAAAGAAGCAAGAAGGAAAGCTAGAGAATGGGGATTAAACCCAGACACAGTATTCAAAGATGATGTTAGAAATGATAAAATTAATGTATCAAAAGTATTTCTTAAACGTATAAGAGATAAAACATTCGATATATACATAAATGCAGACCTATTAAGAATATCTAAAAGGAAAGAAGATATAGATTTTTATGACAGTAACATCAGACAAGTATTTGATTATTATTCTAGTATAGGTTTGCCTATGTGGAAACAAAATCTTTTATTTGACAAAGCAGAAAAACTAATTGAAGATGAAAGCTATACAATAACGCAATTTAATAAAGATGTTGATGATATAGTCACAGAACCACAGAAAGGAAACATAACACAAAAACCATAATTATTGGCAACTAAATGTAAAAAAGTGAAGAAGAGTAAAAGAGCAAGAAGTTATTGCAGAAAAACAAAAACCAAAAGCAAAGGGAATGCAGTAACAAAAGCATTCGAGGACACACTACTTGCAATTCCAAGAGTGTTAGGAATAGAAAAAAAATAATAAAGGTGACGAAAAACAATGGCGAAAGGATGGCATAAAGAACCAAGAAGACACTCACTAGCAAGCAAAGGAATAAAGACTGCTTGTGACCCTTTTGAAAAATCATTAGAAAAAAAAGCTTTAAATTGGAAAAAAGATAAAGAGAAAGAAAGAAAAAGACAAGAATTTATTGATTACGTAAAAAAAGAAAAAGCAAAATATAAAGTTCTTATTAATCCTACTGCAAGAAAAGATGAAGATAATTCTGTGTATTCAGCAATAGAAAAAGACCAAATAATAACTAAGAAAAAATATGACGAACTATCAAAAGAAGAAAAAAAGAAATACTACAAAGGAAGTGAAACAGACAGAAAACTTCTTGAACAAAAACAATTACTTTTAATGAAATCAGGAATACCAATAGGTAGATGGGAAAGAAAAACTGATTTGAACGAATATATTGTTTGGGGTTTACCGCAAGAACCAATGAGAAATCCACACAATGTAGTAATTAAAAAAGAATGGACTCCAACAACTAAAAAAAGAGAATGGGTTGCTTTCGTAGATATGGGTGATGGTGGCACATCAGTTCTTAACAGAGGAGGAACAATGGGGGATAACTTGCTTGTAGCAAAAGACTACATGATTGAAAGACCGTAATTGTTGCAACCAAAATTATTTTTTATTAGTAATCTCAGCTAATTTTGGCAACAAAACTTTCTCGTCGAGATAGCCCTTAATAATCTGATAAAAAGGATTAATCAAAAATCATCATCTCCAATACTATAAAAAAAGTAGAAAAGACCGATAGCAAGCCAAAAAGCCAAGCCAGTATGGTCATGCAACCACAAAATAACCTTCTTCACATTCATTTCTTTCTCCCCAAGAAATCCTTACGAATTGCTTTCTCAACAGCTTTACGCTTAGTAGCACTAGCAATAATAATCTTATCAGCCAAACCCAACAACTCCTTATTACTAACAAAACGACCAGTCTTAGAACTACGATACTGAATAATCTTACGCTTATTAACAGTCTTACTCAAACCATAGCTATTAAGCACACGATTAGTCATAACAAGAGAAATAACCTTACGCCTAGTAACACTACGTTTCTTAGGCAAAAGCCCTTCAAGAGCGATTCTACGACGTTTCAGCAATTCCAAAGATTTATCAAGACGAACCTGAGACTTCGCTACTTCACCTAATTGTAGTCTTTTAACATTATCTTCAATCAAATTCTGTATGAAACTACCTTTAAGCAAAGCACCATAAGGTTTAGATAACTTTTCTTCATGTTCGGCAAGTTTAGTTAAGCTACTATCTTGTTTGAATACTTTAGTTATGAACTCAATAGCTGTTTGTTCATCAATAACATTATTTCTTTCTGATTTATAACTTTTAATTTCTAGCCATTCATCTTCAAAATACTTGACCCTTTCTTCATCAATATATGAACTGTCTCTAGCCATTTGTTTCACCATAGACGTAGCTTGTATTTAATCTTTTCTATATTTCAATACCTAGTATTTCGGAACAGTAATTTTTGAAACCATTATTATTTCCTTCTCTCTGTAAATCACCACGATTACGAATCCCAGCTTTCAGAACATTCAAAGGCTTAACCATTTCAAGATTAAAGGCATTGAATTGTTCATCAGTAAGTGGTAGTGCAATTAGCCCTGTTTCACAAGTCCAACTATAATCACACTTCCAAATACGCCTATGGTCAAAAACAGCCAAATCAAGAGTTTTCATACCACCATCAATACCATAATTAACAATCATTAATTCAGCAACAGTTTTTAAAAACAAGAAAATACTATTGGGTTCATCAGAATCAGTAGAAAACAATTTCTTAGGCAGAGCTTCAAAAGGAACACGAATATGAAACCCCTTTCCCCCACTAAACTTTACAGAATAAGGTATCTTATATTTATCAAAATCCTTTTTAACAAGCATACAATCATTATAAGCCCTATCAATATCATGCAACCCTTCACTATCAAAATCAAGACCAAAATCAAAAGCAACAGTGTGATTAATACATTCAGCATTCCAAGAAACTCTTTGTTGTTTGCGAATATCAGGTGCGAAACTAAACATCTGAATTTTATTATATTGTGCTAGACTATAATAAACATTATAAGACCTATTATAAAAATGGAAAGCATGAAAATTCTTCTCAAGAAAATTAGTATAGTGAGCATGAATATTACGCACATTAAACTCACTATTATTCTTACTAAGTAAACCAATCTCACGATTCTTACACTGCTGAACAATCAAAAACTTTACTTCAGGGTTTGCATACCATACATCTCTGTTCATATTTTTCACCAACAAAAACTTCATTATTAAAAATAACACAAACTACTTTATTGAAATTTAGCATATCCTTTTTTTTCATTTTATTCTCCCAGTCAATCTTAAATTTCTACTAGGATATATTTTTTGTTTCAAAAACTGTAAACGCCATCGACCATATTTACTATCACCAATACCTTTACGAAATTTGTAGATATTATCATAATCAGGATAACCCATATTTAGCAACTTATTCTTAATAAAATCTTCATAGAGTGCCTGAATTATTTCATTATCAAAAACAATAATATTCCTTATTAGTTTTCTAGCCATCAATAAAAAAAACAAGACATACTATTTAAAGTTTTCTATACTGTTTTAACTCCCCCCTCAAAAAATTGAAAAAAAGCAAAAAAAATTTTCTATCTAGTCGCTGAACTCTCTCTCTATCACTC
>Ga0307377_10006819_pt1 | contig 11893 bp, 12 predicted proteins | sample TR3MG_FD_202535 | JGI IMG/M metagenome (GOLD analysis project Ga0307377, IMG submission 202535) | Soil microbial communities from Risofladan, Vaasa, Finland - TR-3 | ecosystem: Environmental > Terrestrial > Soil > Coastal area > Acid sulfate soil | place: Finland: Risofladan, Vaasa | collected...
AAATAAGTAATGCAAACAGAAGCAGTATTTGAAAATATAGCAGAACGTATTCAATCGGAAATCAGAAAAGCACAGAAATCTGTTTTCATTGCTGTGGCTTGGTTTACCAATAAAGACCTTTTTAATGTACTAATTGAGAAGGCAAAAGAGGGCTGCAACGTCTCGCTGATTATTTCTAATGACAAAATTAACACATATTCACGTATCACGTTTGACCAATTAGAGAAGTATAATTCAAAGTGTTATAAAATTGGTGACGGTGAAACGGAATTAATGCACAATAAGTTCTGTGTGATTGATTATAGTACCGTTATTACTGGCTCTTATAATTGGAGTTACAAAGCAGAAAGCAACTTTGAAAATGTAATCATTAACTACAATGACACAGCTTTGGCAGAACAATTCATATCTGAATTCAACCAGATTCGTAAGCAATTTTATCCTGATGAACCAAAAGCAGAAGTCGTTTTCCCAATTGGCAAAATTATCAAGAGATTAGAAATCCTGAAAAATCATATCATTCTTGAAGACCTTGAAGAATTGAAGAAGCAAACAACCAAACTTTCTGAATATGATTTTAATGCAGACCTTCTTGAAATCATTAATGATATTCAGAATGAGGAATTTGCATCTGCTATTACCAAAATACAGAATTTCATTAATCAAAATCAGCAGTTGGCAATCTGGGATGATCCGGAAATTTCAGCCTTGAGACTTGAAGTTAAGATATTGGAAAACCAAATAAATGGTTACGAAAACGAGAAAATTGAACTTGAAAAATTACTTTCAGATTTTCATCACAGACACACTATAGAATTGGGGGACATCATTTTAGAAGTATTGAAGTTGAGAAAACTCAAATACAAAGATGATAAAGAAAAACACAGAGAAGCAGAAGAAGATTATGATCAATATAGTAAAGATATTAAGGAAGAGAAGAGAAATCCCAAATTTGAATTAACTGATGAAGAAAAACTTGAACTAAAAAAGAATTTTAGAAAGGCAACTTTTATGTGCCATCCAGACAAAGTTGGAGATGAATTTAAGGATGCTGCCCAAAAAATATTTGTCGACTTAAAGGCAGCTTATGAAGCAAATGATTTAAAAAAAGTTACAGAAATCCTGAATAATTTGGAAAAGGGTAATTTCTTCAAATCTATGTCTGATACGATTTCAGAAAAGGAAAAACTTATTGTAGCAAGTGCTAAATTACGCATGCAGATAAAAACATTAGAGAGCGAAATTATTGCAATCAAACAAAGTGAAACGTTCAAAACTATTAGTGAAATTGATGATTGGGACATGTACTTCAACAAAACAAAAGAATTATTGGAACAAGAACTTCAAGAATTAAAAGTAGAAATTAATATAATATGATATAATTAACTTATAGATCCTTCATGATCAAGGATTTAAGTAAACCAGAATGCATGGGAAAAGAAAAATCATTAGCAAATATTTCTTCCAACTCCTTGGATCGAGTTAGTAAACAAATATTCATAGTTGCTAAAATTCTGTCTAAAAAGCAGAAAAAAAAGTCCAAAAAAAGAACTCCAGACGTTATCCTTGACCCAAAAGGTATTATTAAAATAACAGGTCAGTCAATTCCTGAAAATGCCGTTCATTTCTTTGATCCAATATTGGAATGGATAGATGAATATATTTGTAATCCTGCTGATATGACTTATATCGATATTAACCTTGACTATATTAATGGGTTCAGCTCAAAATTCTTGCTCACAATTCTTCGTAAAATTTCATATGTTCAATTGAAGGGGAAAAAATTCAAAATTAACTGGTACTACAAAGACGATGATGAAGATATGTGTGAAAAGGGGACATATTTTTCTTCGGTTTCAGATATACCCATTAACTTTATTAAGATAGTCTAATAATTGAATTGCTTAATCTTAGAATTTTCAAGTTCTGGATAATAATTGGAATTTAGTTTATTTCTTGTACGGTATTATTCAAACTATCTTTTACCCCTTTATATGAAATCATTTTAAAAGGAACTCTGATAATTGACGCATAGTCTTCGCCTGCTTCAAGCATATCCTCGTCTTCTTCAGGGTAAAACCAATTAATAACTACTTGGTTATTTTGTTTATGGATAGCTTCTAACTTTTTAAATATAAGCAGCAAATCAATACCACTGCATGTGTTAAAATACTCACATCGAACTATAACATTAATTTGTTTCAAGGGTTTTCTAAGAGATTGGTCTAACCAACGATATTGGTCTAACCAATCAAGCAAAGGTTGGTAAAACTCAGCGGCACTAATAGGAATGGAAAGCATATGAATAGTCGAGCGTCCTTTGATTTCAATAATACCTTGTGTTGCATCAAAATATATACTTGGAGTAGTTTTATTTCCTTCAATAATAAGTGGTTTCAGAAATTTACTCTTTTCGATTCTCTCGGTTGATTGTGCAACTAATCGATTAGTAATTTCTAATTGGTTATTAACTTTTTTAAGGATTGATGAATCTATCTTAACAAGATCTGTATTTTTCTCTTTATCCATTATTTTTTTCATAAAATTATGTAATAGGCTACAATTTTCTGTAAATTTAAATCAAACTTAAATAATTGGATGCTAATTTACTAAATGGAAAAGGAATAATGAAAGACCAACGATTACATACCTTTTATCAGCCTAAGATGTCAGTAAATCCTGATAATCTTACAGGATATACTCAAAATCCTGCTAAACCAAGGCTCTTAATGGAATATCTGGAACGGAACGGACTATTGGAATTCTTTTTGTTGGATGATAATTTTCCACCCATGTCACGAGAAGATTTCTATATTGCCCATACAAAAGAAATGGTTGACAATTTTTTTGACAAAGGGAAAACAAGTAAAATTCTCCACATTAAATGGACTCCTGAGTATGCAGAATCAGTAAAATATGAGAGTGCAAGTTTATACCATGCAATAAGGCATGCAGTTCAACATCCTGAAGAAGTATGCTTCAGTCCATCTGGTGCATTTCATCATGCAAATCCCACCAGAAGTGCTTTATTCTGTGCCTTTTCAGGGCAGGTTATTGCATCTATGAAGGTTTACCATGAATTTGGTCTATGTGGTTCATATATTGACCTTGATGGTCATTATGGAAACAGTATTGACAATTCAAGAGATTTTGTACCAGATATTGATAAAGCAATATCACCAATATGTGGTAATATAAACATTATCGCTCGTCATCAAGTGTATATAGAAGAATTAAAGGCTAATCTTAAAACTCTTCGAAATGAAATAATTGAAGATATAGTTCATTATGTTGTCTTTTGTCACGGAGCAGACAGTCATGAATGGGATGAGTTGGCGAGTCAACTTTCTACTGAAGAATGGGTTGAATGTTCAAGACTGGTTTATACATTCATACATGATTTACAAAATGAAACTCACAAACAAATTCCTTTAATAGTAATATTATGTGGTGGTTACAGGAGGGATGATTATAACTCTGTGTTGTCATTACATACCACGGATTTAGTTACCTGCTTAAATATATTATGTGGGCAAGATATAAATTACAAAACAGAAGTATTACCTAGAATGATAAAATAAGAACTTGGGGATGCTATACGTTTAGTAAAGTGCAAAACCTCGAACTTTGTTAATGTCAGTTTCTTTTTTTTTATCTTTTAAAACAAGTTAGGTATGATTATATGACTGACAAACTGCTCGACAATATAGTAAAAGACTTTGACCGACATCTTTTTAATAGTGTCAGCTCAATAAAAGAAAAGCTTGATTATTATCGACAATTGAGCAAAAGTGGTTTGTCCAATTTGTCTGATGAACAATTTATTAAATTGCAAATAGACATTAAAAAATTCTTTAATATCCAATTTACAACATTTACAGACGCTTACCCAACAAAATTATATCGGATTTCATTCAATAAATCTATAACAAATCAAGACCGTGGTGGAACACTAAAAAAAGTAACTCAAATTTTAGGGCCACCTGCAGATAAATCAAATTTTAATCGTTGTAACCTACCTGGAGAAAGTATCTTCTATTGTTCTTTAGATTTCAATACCGCTGTATGGGAAACAAAACCAAAATTTGATGACGTAATAACTATAAGTGAATGGGAAATTAAGGAAGGCGAAAAACTAATGCTTCATACTATTTTCAACCATCCAGACATTGACAATGTAAACGATGATGCAAGAAAAGCATATGAAGGATACCTAAAAGAAATGGATAAAGTTCATCCTAAACAATACAATCTAATAGACACAATTATAAAATTTATAACCGAAGAATTTATTAAAACTGTTGATAAAGATAAACCCAGAGAATATTTATTTAGTGCTTATTTCGCTTCTGAACTTTTCAGGCCATCAACCGACATTATTAGAATAGAAGCAATTGCCTACCCGAGTATTCAACGGAAATTTGGGGTTACAAATCTTGCTATTATAAACTCATTGGTTCTTCAAAAATTAGAGTTAGTTGCATCAACAACAATTGACGTACTTAGTTCAAACTACGAAATTGACCCAACATCAAATGAACCGCTACTTGGGGTGTTTCCAGCATACAGACGGATTACAGAATTTGACATCGAAAATGATAAAATAATTTATCCAGATCCTCAAATTGAGTTACAACATACCATTGAGAAAATGATGAAACCCAAGAATAACAACAACTAACTTTCGGATTATAAAATTTGCCTGAAAGGTTTAAAATCAACCTGTGAAATCAACCCTTTATTTTATCAAGATATTGATATCAAAAACTAAATAAAACTCAAAATGGAAAACTTGAAAAAAGTACTGAGAATGACGGGAAATGAAAATGTCAACAGTTTACAACTTAACCATGATGAATTTGTTCAAAAGTATAAACTTGGGAAAGTTGACTATCGGTTACCCAAACGTTATATTAATTTGTTCTATCGCTTATACATAGACAAATGGAAGCAAATCTTTGCTCAAGTATTACTTTTGCTATTTTGGGGCGGTGTTATTTTTGGAATTTATTTGCTTTTTAAAAAAGAATGGAGTTATTCCTTAATTTCAATCATAGGCGGTTTGACAGTAAAACAATGCACAAATGTTTTTCTTTTAAAGTCAATTAAAAAGGGACTTTTGATGGACAAAAAATATTATACCGACCTTCTCGATAACGGAATCATTGGAATATATGACAAGTAAAAATTGAGTTAACAACAGACCGTCCCTGCTGCTGTCAGGCACATTTGCAGCTCACACCACCCAACCTTCAACCTAAAGCTGCAAACAAGCCTGCCAGCCCTTCCCTGCCTGTATGACTAGATTAAGGACTGGACGACAAAGTTCTCGTACATCTGACAGTTTTAAAATTAACCCTACATATAACACGGATGGTATAGGTAATTGCCTTCAGCAGCCCGGACAGCTTAGTAATCAGCTCCATAAGTCTATGCGATCAGGTTTAATCCAACTTATTAAACTTTTGGTACCATGACAAATCCTGCTGCCGTGACAATGTCAATAGGGCTGCTGGCCAACGCACCGTTGTCATGGTTTTTGCATCGTCATCTGGACAATTTTATCTTGACGTGACAACTCCGTACCGTTTATCGGGACTCAGCCATCTAGACAACTTTATCGTGACACGGAAATCCTGCCCACTTACCGGGACTTTGCAAAAACGCATGCCAATCCCGACACAGACGGCAACTCCCCATACCACCGGGCCGTTATGCTTAAGCAGTTGATGTCTAGACAATTAGTCTAGCAAGATAAAATGCCTAAGCATAACTCACAAGAGCATATTCCTGATTGACTTGACAACATTCATGGTTTTTGCTTTGTCACTTATAATATACACCTTGACAAAATATTTCCTGCCAGTCGACCGGGACTCATACACAAGATAGTTGTACCTTGACGAGAAAACTTCTTCCAGTCAACCGGGACTGGCAAAAACCGCATCAGAGACAGACTTTCATCATTAAACATATAATTTTATGTACCATGAAAAAGACAGATAATTTGATTAAAGTTTATACTGGGGACGAGGCTTCTTCTATTCTCCTTAAGTCCAGACTAGAAGAGAATGGAATATCCGCATTAATTAAAAATGACTCCTCTTCAGCATTTCTTGGAGTTGTGGCTCTTTCAGTTGATCTGTACATTCAAGAAGCTGATCTGAAGAACGCGAAACCGATGATTACTGAATTTATTAAGAAAACAAAAGTTAATTAAATATCAAAAGATGCTTTTTACCCGGACTTTAAAATTGTGCCTAAGCATAACACGGATGGTATGGGTAATTGCCTTCGGTAGCCCGGACAGCCTTGTAATCAGCCCCATAAGTCTATATGAGAAACTGCATCACAACTTATAAAACTTTGTGTACCGTGACTAATCCTGCTACCAAGACAAAGTCAATAGGGCTACCGGCCGACGCTCGCTGTTGCGGTTTTTGCACACCATCAAGACAATTATATCTGGATGAGAAACTTTCGCCCTGTCTACCGAGACTTAGCCGTAAGACAGTTACATCTGGACGAGAAACCACCCGTCCGTTTACCTGGATTCAGCCATCTCGACAAATTTGCCTGGACGACAAATCTAACATCCATCTACCGGGATTTTTGCAAAAACCACACCAGCCCCGACACAGACGGCAACTTCCCATACCACCGGGCCGTTATGTGGCATAGCAAGTCGAAAAAACAGGCTATCAGCATTTTAGATAATTTATCATGACACGAAATTTCTGCATATTTATCGGGACTACGCCATCTATTAAAATTATCTTGACATGACCGGTTTGCCCCATCGCTCCTTGCAAATTGTAATTCACGGTTTTGTATTTTCAAATTTACAAAACCGGCCCATGAGCACAATTTGCAAGTTTTGCCTGCCCATCTCAAACCTAGTTCAGTGCCATTTACCGGGACTTTAAAGATGCTACGCCACATAACGGCCTTTTCTTGATTTTTCATCGTGACTATTAACTACCGATTTACCGAGACAAAATGCTTCTCTGAAATATTGAAAAAGCTTATTTTAGCACTATGATTAATCTATCAAAAGATCAGATCAAAGAGATTGCCGAGGAACTTGACTGCGGGATGAGATGCTACATTAATAAAGAAACGGGAGAAATTAAAACCGTTCTAAATTTTGAGAGTTGGCAAACCGATGACAGAGAGCCTTGGGAAGATGTTCTGAACGACTTAGATGAAAATTGGGATAAATATGTCGAGATAGAAAGAATGGAATCCCATGAATCATTTGAGATAATGGCTGACTTTGCTGAAAATGTGGATAGTAGAGAATTGCGGGATAGTCTTATTAATGCATTAAATAAAAAGCATCCTTTCCAAAACTTCAAGTGGGTTGTGGACAATTCCGGACCATATCGACAGAAATGGTTTGACTTTAAAAACCAGAGACTAATTGAGTGGGTCAATGATCAACTTGAGGTCTTAGATTTTGAGCACGAAAATGAATAACAAAGAGTTAGAGAAGAAAGTGAAACAATTCACCTCAGAACTCGCCTATAAGAAAGGCTACGTATGTTCTGTGGATGTACTGTTAAAGCTCGGATTTATTACAGAAACCGATTATCAAAACTGGAGATTTGGCAAGATTCCATATCTTGAAATGGCCTGCCAGGCAAATTTACATAAGCTATCTGCAGTTAACAAATTTATTCGAAAGTACTCAGCAGAATGGAATCTTGAAGCATCATGGACAGGATATAATAAATGGGGCAAAGGTCCCCAAAAGAGACTCATTTTCAGTAAATCCCGTGATCACCAAATCGAGAGTTTATATGCAACTCACTTTCTGAACAAAAAACGAATCAATGAATTAAACATGGAGAAACAAATCAAAAGTTCATCTCCACCAGAAACCGAGACAAAAAATCAAGAGACAAAATCACTGCCGGACGAGAAACTAATTGCTACGACCACATAACACGGATGGTATGGGTAATTGCCTTCAGCAGCCCGGACAACTTCTCAACCAGCTCAAAAAGTCTATGCGAAAAACTACCTCACAACTTATAATACTTTGTGTACCATGACTACTCCTGCTGCCGAGACAAAGTCAATAGGGCTGCTGGCCTTCGCGCAGTTGTCATGGTTTTTGCATCGCCATCTTGACAATTTTTTCATAAAGTGACACATCCGTTTTCATTATCGGGACACACTCATCTGGACAACTTTATCGTGACACAAAAATCCTGCCCACTTACCGGGACTGTGCAAAAACACATGCCAACCCCGACACAGACGGCAACTCCCCATACCACCGGGCCGTTATAGTGCATTCGATCACCGATATTCAACAAATTCCCCCGGACAAACGCACTATAACTATTAAAAATGTCAATATTTTGACCACAAAAAGTATCCTATTTAAAATCAGGTTTTCATAATTTTTGCAACACCACCATGACAATATTATCGTGACATGACAAATCCTGCCTATCTATCTGGACACATTCGTCTTGCGTCTTGATACGTAAACACCTAGCTATACACCAGGACTTATCAAAAATCACGCATGCAGCAATAAAGACAGTAACTAACCGTCTGTACGCACAAGTTATACCGATAAAAACTGGACATCAGCAATAAATAAATAATTTCTTAGTTGTTTAACTAATGTATTCGTTATATATTTACTTCCCACTAATTCTAGAATCTTCATAAAGCAAAATATTAACAGACTAAAACATTAGCTGATGCTTAAAAACTTTCTTAACTCCGCTATTCGGTTCTTAAAACATAATAAATTATTTGTCGGAATCAATTTGATTTGTTTGTCAATAGCATTGGCAGCATCATTCATTATGCTGCTATATGTAATAAATGAACTCCGGTGCAACTATTATAATACTAATATTAATAGGATATACAGAGTCTTAAATTACAATGATGATATTAAGAAATCTATGGCATATACACCATACTTCCTTGCAACTTCATTAAAATCAGAATTTCCACAGATAGAAAGTTCCATAAAAACATATAAAATGTGGGGATTTAAGCTTAAGATTAAAGATGAATTTATAAATGTTCCTGACGTAATATCAACAGATTCTGAGATATTCGACATATTTACTCTTCCTTTAATTTATCGGTCTTCAGACAAAGACATACTTGAAAACCAGAATTCCATTGTGATCTCTCGGGATCTTGCTGAAAAAATATTCCCAGGACAAGACCCTGTTGGACATGAAATTGTAGCTCAGGTAAATAATGTAGACTACATCTTCATCGTTGGAGGGGTATTTGAGAATATCCCTTTCAATTCAACTTTAAAAGCTCAATGTTTTATAAATCACATATGGACACAGGGGTATCTTAAAAGAACTTTAGGCTTTGGTAACTTTAATAAAGACTGGTCTCTTAATATTTATGAAACATGGATTCTTCTTTCAAAAGAAAGCAATCCAAAGATTTTTTTAAATCTGTTTAAAAACTTTGAAAAAAAATATCTCGGGACAAATTCGCAATTCCATTATTCATTACAAAGCTTACGAAATGTTTATCTTGGTTCAGTCAATATTTCCCAGAATGAAATATTAGGTAACAAAAATAATATTAAAATATTTTCTGCTTTTGCGCTGCTTATTATACTAGTTGCTACTCTGAATTACATAATTCTTTCTACAACTGTATCCTTGGGGAGAAGGATGGAAGTAGGTATCCGAAAGGCATTTGGAGCTACTAAAAGAGAAGTAGTCATCCAATTGTTAAGTGAATCACTACTATTGGCTTTATTTGTTTTGCCTGTTGCTTATATTTTAATGAGAATAGGACTTCCTTTTGCAGAGGATATTTTCCAAACCAGCCTGAATATAAATCCTTCAAATATTTATTTATACTGTTTTGCTTATATTGGACTAACATTAATAATAGGCATTACGTCAGGTCTTTATACTTCATTTTATTTGTCCGGACTTAATATTATTGATATTTTTAGAAATCTGACATTTTTAGGCAAAAGGAAACAACTGTTTCGATCTTCATTAATAATTGCAGAACTTATAATATTCTGTTCATTCATTTCATCTGCTTTAATTATTCGAGCCCAATACAAATATGAAATAAACAAGGATTTAGGATATTATAACAAAGATATTCTTTTGATAAATTTTAGTGATTTTTTTGCTAGTTCTGCCTATATTAATACCATTAATTCATATCCGGAAGTAATTATGGCAGCAGGTACTATGGAACGTCTTCCGTTGGTACCAGGACTGACTATAATTAGTCATAATTTTCAAGATAAATCTAAAGAGGTTCGGCTTACAGGATTTTTTGTCGGATATAATTTTATCAAAACAATGGGAATAACCCTGATAGCAGGTCGTGAATTCTCTACAGATTTTGGGAGCGATCTCGAACAATCTGTAATTTTGAATGAAACTGCAGTAAAAAGGCTGGGTATTGTTGGTGATCCAATTGGTCAGAAAATAGGAAATACGGATATACATACAATTATTGGAATAGCAAAAGATTTTAATCTTTGCTCCTTGCATAGTGAGATTCCGCCTACTGAGATTTCTATGACAGATAATAGCTATTTTAAACAGATTGCAGTACATTACAAACCTGGTACTCTAAATATTTTATTGCCAAAACTAAAAGTGGAATGGAAGAAGGTTGCCCCCAACAAGCCTTTTGATTTTTCAACCATAGAAGATATCATAAAAAGCCAATATGACTCTGAAAGTAATCTGAGTAATATAATATCATTATTTGCCGTCTTTACATTCCTAATTGCTGCATTTGGATTATTAGGACTTACTTTTTTTGTAAGCCGGTCGAGAACTAAAGAAATTGGTTTAAAAAAAGTATTTGGCAGCTCTGAAAAATCTATAGTTTATTCCTTCTTATTGAATAATCTGATCATTGTAGTAGTTGCAGCATTGATCTCTTTCCCAATAACTCTTCTAATTATGAAAAATTGGTTAAATAATTTCCCCTTTAAAACGAATATCAGTTTCTTAATTTTTATTATCTCGTTTTTAATTTCGGCAACTATTGTACTTTCAACAGCATTTCTTTATGCTTACAAAGCCTCTCATATTAATCCTGTTGAAGCTCTTAAACATGAATGACACATAACCTTTTATCCTAGGCACATGACGATAAATGATTAAACCAGCACATTTTTGGGACTAAGACAAACGCACCTAGAACAATGATAAAACAAAACGCACTATAACACGGACAATAAAGGTAAGTTGTTTGTCATGCTTTTTGCATGACTCTGTGCCACTTACCAGCATTCGCATGTAACCATATACCCGGATTCGCACAGCTGCAAACAATAAATATTCCGCACCTTGACTGTTTTCTGCCTTCGACCAAACTTGTACCGCGACACTGCGCCAGTGCCTTTTTCAAACTTCATCTACCGGGAGAAATACCCGGCCGTCTATCAAACTTGTACCGCGGCCGCGCCTGCACGCAATAAAAATTGTACCATGATGGCAAAAAGCACGCCATACCTGTCTTGCCACCTGGACAATTATCTGGCTAAAGTACCGGGACCAGTGGCCGGATGGCTGCGCCAGGTAACACAACCTCCCTTTATTGCCGGGCCGTTGTACTAAACCGCCAAACGGCGGTAGATGTTTTCTGAAAATAAATATCTTGTATGATTATTCACTTAATAATCATACTATAATGAAAAAAAATCATTAGAACAATTGGTCCTGCGGGAGATGCAGACCCGTAATTACAGTCCCAGGAGCATCGAAGCTTATGTGCATATGCTTAACCCAACTTGCGCCCCCGGGCTGCTTCCTAAAAAATCTCATTTTATAAAAGGCTGATTAAAAGAGCATTAACATTTCAGCAAAAATTATTTTTCAGAATTTGATTTTGTAAACTACTGATATTC
>Ga0307377_10006820_pt1 | contig 11892 bp, 7 predicted proteins | sample TR3MG_FD_202535 | JGI IMG/M metagenome (GOLD analysis project Ga0307377, IMG submission 202535) | Soil microbial communities from Risofladan, Vaasa, Finland - TR-3 | ecosystem: Environmental > Terrestrial > Soil > Coastal area > Acid sulfate soil | place: Finland: Risofladan, Vaasa | collected...
ATTGTCGGAGATATTGAAGATGAACACGACGTAAATGATCTCATTGAAAAGGTTGTTGGTAACAATGAGTATATACTTTCAGGCCGGATTGAGATTGATTACCTGAATGAGAAATATCATCTTCATCTGCCTGAAGAAGACGATTATGAAACGCTAGCCGGTATGATTCTATTCTATCATGGCAACATCCCCGGGAATAATGATGTTATCAGGATGGGCAAATTAGTTATTAAAGTGCTGAGAGCTACAACTACCAGGCTGGAGCTTGTTAACCTGAAGATTGACCGTTAATCAAAACAAACTATTATAGAATGAAATGATCTTTACCAGATCATCTTCTTTTTTTGTTCCCAACCTGTTGGAGTCGATGAACCTGGCAACTTCATCTCTATTGTCCGACAGGATTTTAAGAAGATCTTTCCCGGTTCCGGCCCGCACTGCATTCTTATCTTCAAGTTTTAAATAATATGTATCATCGGTGTGAATGAATTTTGCCGATTTTGCTCCCTGATAGGCCTTTGGCAATTCGGCATTCTGGATCCGGATATTCTTTTTAGCGAGCAATCTGCATTTGCCGTCTGATTTGAGAATAAAAAATGCAGCCTTTCCTGGAGCTTTATCATTCCTTGATTTCTGGATCTCGCTGTAAACAAATTTAATTGTGTCAATTACTATCAGTGAGAGTCTCTCCAGATGAACAAGTTCAAATAAAGTATTATTCTTATCCTTAATTTGGATCTGATCAGCGTAAATATCATATCTCAAATCTAAATTGATTGTTTCGCCAGTGGTTAAAATAAATTTTCCCGAATGAAAATCGCCGTACAAATACGGATCTCCGGTTATACTTGAATATGGCACATCCCTTATACCGTTAATGCTTTTATTGAGCCTCATTTTATCGAGCAATCCTTCCGATGCCGGAACAACGATCTGGCAATTGGCTGAAGAGATCAATAAGGAAAAAAAGGAAAGAAAAAAGATAGCTGATTTAACCGTTTTCATAGTTTATCATTTTTTTATAAAAAAATTAAGGCTGTCCTTTAGACAGCCTTAATTTAAATATTTAATTGTTATAACCTAATTTTTAGGGGTATAAACAGCCCAGAATATTCTGGGGCCACCTGAACCCGGGTAATAGTAGTATAATTTTATTACTCCTGTTTCAGGATCATAAGAACATACGTTATCTGCATTTTCAGGATCTCCCATTTTAGCATCAGGTCTATCAAAAGTTATAGTAACGTTATAATCCTTATCAATATGAATGTTTATTTTATTATCCGTCCATACTCCAAACCATACCGTACAATCGAGAGCCCCAACAGGAATCATATCAATCTTGCTTTTTCTGTCACCTCCATAAGCAGATGTTGGATATGTACCTCCGGCTGTCGGATGAAAATATTTCAGGAGTAAATCATAAGTTCCTGCAAAGAAGTTAGCAATAGCCACAGTAGTAGTTCGTGTATTAGTAAGTACGCGTCCATCGGTCATTGTGCAGATATAAGTAAATGTCCATGAATCACCAATGAAATCAGCTATATTAGGAACTGCTTCAGTAGTCGGAATCTGGGGATCTGTTGGCATAATAAGGCCTTCGCGAAGTGATTCCCATGTTTGTGTCATACTCTTTTGAATGGCTTCTGCTGTGTTGGTTCCATCTATATTAATAACTGTTGAAACAGTATTCGAGTAAGTTGTATCTGATGAACGTTTATAATACTTCTGTACCTCGATTGATTCGATTCCTGGTCCTTTTGGGACATCAATAACAATATCAAACGAAGAAGTCATCCCAAGTTTATAAGGTACACTACCAGTTGGTGCAACAAGACCTCCTGTCAGGACTTCTCCTGTCATTAAGTCAGTATAGGTTTTGTCACAAGAAGAGAACAGCGATGACAGTACTATAAGACTTAAAAGTGAATAAATGAATTTTCTCATTTTATTATCTTTTTAATTATTAATAATTATCTTTTATATCCCACCATACTCTTGTATTCAGGTCGTTTGGTCCCTGATTTGCAATAGCTGCTGCCAGATTAGTCGGATTTCGGCCGGCCTCATCGGATGGGTAATATGCCCTTACAGGAATCTTACCGTCATTCTTGCCGGCAATTGCTGGAGTCAGTACCGGGAAGCCTGTTCTTCTCCATTCAAAAGCTGCCTGAAGTCCCTGATCGAATAAAGCAACCCACTTCTGAGTGGCAATCTGTTCTAGAGCATTAGCCGAATCGAAAGCTCCGTCTCCTTCAAGAAACCAGATTAAAGGATCCGTACCTGGATCTCCGGTACCAGACATAAAAAAATCTTCAGGATACCCATAGAAATTCCCTATCCCGGCGGCTATTTCTTTTGCGTAAGTCATTGTCGATGATGTAACACCTTCAGTATAATACGTTTCAGCTGTTACAAGGTCTGGAGTTCCTGAAAGAAATCCCCTGGCAGCAGCTTCAGCTAAAATAAACTGCAGTTCAGGATAACTCATTAACATACCTGGTGCAGTTGCAGAAGAAAAATAGCTTCCTATTTCAGAAGTATTAGCTATACCATTGCCATTGTATGCAGCAGCAGCAGAGGATGTCATTCCGTTAGGCAATCCTACAAAATCATTAGGACCAGAGGCTGGTTCTGCATAAGCAAAAATCCTGTAATCATAGTCTATGTTTGCATTTGTGTACATATAGTCAACAAGTGTTTTACTTACTCTATGATCGTCTCTTGTTTTACGATTTTCATTAATAGGATGATTGTTTGGGGCAGATCCCAAATATGCGAGAGCAGCATTATCTTCAATGCCTTCAAAAATAGGATAAGTCACAGGATCACTAACAATTGCAGTCATATCAGCGGTAGGATCGACACGGTCTGATCTACGCATCAAAAGACGAAGACGGAGTGAATTTGCAAACTTCTTCCACATCGTCAGGTCATTTCCAAAGAGTATATCACCTTCAATATCAGGGCTGTCATCAGTAAGGAGTTCATTTGCTGTTGTCAGATTGATTAACAGGGCAGCGTAAATAGACTCCTGTGTGTCGTAAACCGGTGAAAGGATAGATGTTTCGCCGCTTCCCATCCAGGCTTCAGTATATGGAACATCACCAAATTCATCGGTAAGAACCGATACAATATAGCTTTTCAGAATCAATCCAACCGCCTTGTAGGAATCATTGCCGGAAGCTTCTGCAATATTTAATATCGTCTGAACATCATAACCGGAGGAAGCATAAAAACTTGTCCAGGTATTGTTTATAACACTGATACGCGGAACATATCTGTCTTCATCAGGATATTGAACCTTTGCCATATGTTGAACCCAGCAGGAGCCCATTTCATGTCCCAGAAAAATTTCATGCACACGGTCAGTCATCGATTCAATAGCATTTGTCAACAGCATATTTGGAGCTGCCTGTGAAATTCCGGGATCATTGGGATTTGTGTTTATCTCCTCTAAATCCTTTGTGCAGCCGGAGCTGAAGAAAATCAGCACACTCAGAATAGCTGCAAAACCGTATATTATTTTTCTTTTCATATTCGTTAATTTAAAAATTAATTAAAATTTGCAACCAATGTTGAATCCGATACTCCTTGCAGTAGGCAGCTGACCGAATTCCAGTCCCTGAACGTTACCGCTGCTGAACGCTGTTTCAGGATCAATGTGAGGAACATTAGTACTCAGAATCGCAAGGTTTCTTCCAACCACAGACACATTAACTTCTTTAAACGGCAGCCTGCCTAGTTTTCTTAATGTATATCCGAGTTTAATTTCACGCAGTTTGACATATGATGCATCAAATACACTTGAATAGGCAACATCGCTTACATATGCTGCTTTGTTGAATTGTTCGGCATCGGCAATATATGTGTTTTCTGCATACCCACCGTCAACCGGCATTACGCCCACACCAACAATACCATCTTCACGCCCTATCATTGTCTCTTCAAGGACGCCTGCATAACGGCCCCAGGTTGTGGTCATTGAATAGAGGTCGCCACCCTTCTTCATATCGATCAGAAAGCTTGCATTAAAACCTTTATAACTGAATTCGTTCAACATACCTCCAATCCAGTCGGGAGTAACATTACCAAGTGCTTTCAGATCTCCCTGGCTTGGCAATCCATCAATAAAGATGACATTTCCGTCGGGATCTCTTTCGAAGTCATATCCGTACAATACACCGTATGCTTCATTAGGAATAGCGAGTACCTGAAGGCTCCAGTATGAACCCAGCAGGAACTGCTCAACACCCTCTGCCAGCTCAACAACTTTGTTCTTGTTTTTGGCAAAGTTAAAAGTAACATCCCACTGGAAATCACGGATCTTTACAGGAGTAATAGCCAATAACATTTCGAGACCCTTGTTATCTATACGGCCTGCATTGACAATTTTATTGGTATAGCCCGAAGCTGCAGATACCGCAATAGAGACAATCTGGTTAATGGATTTCTGGGTATAATATGTTACATCGAGGCTCACCCTGTCGAGAAAAAATCGCAGATCAGCGCCAACTTCAATTGACTCATTCATCTGGGGTTTCAGTTCTGCATTAGGCAATGTGTTTGGTACACCAATGTTAAGCAGTTTCGTTCCTGCATTCCAGCCGTCCCCAAAAGAAACTGTCGGTTGCAGCGAATAAGGATCAGTATCACCACCAACCTGTGCCCAGCTCCCACGCAATTTGGCAAATGAAAGTACGTCGGATTCCAAACCAATTAGGTCGGTAATCACTGCGCTTAAAGATACTGCAGGATACAGATAGGAATTATTGCCTTCTGGCAATGTGCTTGACCAGTCATTTCTTAAAGAGTAGTCAAGGAATATTTCATTTTTGTAACTCAACTTTCCAAAACCATACAGACTGTTGATCCTCTTGCTTGAATGGTAATTGGTAACCTTTGGTGTAACTGAAGAGTTAGCAACATTATATACGCCCGCAATAGCCAGTTCCGGAGCTTCTCCCGTGTTTGACTGATATCTTCTGTCCATCCTGTTGCCCCCTAAATTAAACGAAAAGTCGAAATTCTGTCCGAGCGCTTTTTCAAAGCTTACAAGAAAATCGCTGTTGATCTCTTTGAAAAGCCTTACAGCCTCGTAATAATTTCCACTCGGGAAATCCATGTCGCCTACAAATTTTCTTTCAGATACGGCGTTGGAATAGATATCACCACCAGTCCTTATATAAGCACTGAGCCATGGAGTAAACTGGTAATTAAGTGTTGCATTGCCAATAAACCTGTCGCGGTCGAGTGTGTTAAGGTTTTCGTAAAGGGTAGTGTAGGGATTATTGTGATAATTGTGGTTCCAGCTGAATTTAGAACCATCTTCATTATATTGCTTATCACGCAGTGCTGTCCAGTCTACCTGCCTGCCTGCCCATAATGTTTGCTGCATAACGTTATTTGCAGTATATCCGTAACCGGGCTGGTTGTCGCTCTTTGTTCCGATATAGTTTCCTGAAGCTGAGAATGTAAGCTTGTCAACAGGGTTAGTGCTGGCACTGAAAGCGAGTGTCTTCTTTTTATAATCGGTATTCGGCACCATTCCGACCTGTTCAAGATTCGTGAATGAAAGCCTGAAACTTGATTTTTCATTGCCGCCTGTCATAGAGAGGTTTGAAGAAACAGTATGACCAGTATCGAAAAAGTTCTTAATGTTGTCGGGGTGTGAAATCCATGGAGAAGGCTGAGCAACGCCATTTGCATCGATGGAAGTAAACTGCGGGATCATCAATCCGATGTCGAGCTGAGGACCCCAGCTTTCGTCAACACCATCGTTGATACCACCACCTCCGCCATCTACATAGGAGAAGGCTCCTCCGTTACCCTGCCCGTAACCATTCTGATAGTCAGGAAGCCTCAGTGGCGTTTCAAAGGTAGTTGTGTTGCTGATATTAACTGAAAGCTTTTCGCCCTTTTTACCCTTCTTGGTTGTAACTACAATAACCCCGGCTGAAGCTCTTGAACCATAAAGTGCCGAAGCATTTGCACCTTTAAGAACAGTTAGTGTTTCAATATCATCGGGGTTAATATCGGCTGCTCCGCTACCTTTATTGATCCCATCGGTACCAGTAGCGCCAAAGTTTGAGTTGTCAATCGGAATACCATCAACAATGAACAGGGGTTGGTTGTTTCCACTTAAGGAAGAAATCCCTCTGATCACAATTCTTGAGGATGCTCCGACAGCGCCTGAGCTAGCTGTAATTTGTGCCCCTGATACACGACCCTGCAAAGAATTTATAATGTTAGTTTCTTTTGCCTTTGCAATTTCATCACCATTAACGCTCTGAATGGAATATCCAAGTGCTTTTTTCTCGCGCGAAATACCAAGCGCAGTTACAACAACCTCACCCAATCCTAAAAGATCGGACTCCATAACAACATCAATTACAGAACGACCATTGATATCAACTTCCTGTCTCTTCATACCAATATAAGAGAAAACAAGAGTGGTAGCATTCTGTGGTGCTACAAGTGAATAAGTGCCATCCACCCCTGTTATTATACCAACAGTGGTACCTTTAACAGAAACAGATACACCAGGAATTGCACCTTCCCCTTCAATTGAAGAGGTGACCGTACCTGTAATGACTATTGTTTGCGCTAATAAAGTGATACCACTTACAAACACAAACAAAACAATCAGTAAAAATAGTTTCTTCATACGAATTAGTTTTAGGTTATAATTTAACCTGCCAAAGGTATAGATTCTAAATATAAACTCCAAACTAAAAAATATTTTTAACAATTCAAAATGCAGGTCCTATTATATATAGGGTATAAATAAAGGGTTATAACTGTGTAAGACCCGCTATTGGCGTGTCTCTACACAGTATGATTATTTTATTTATTTATCTGTTCTTCAGCTTATTATAATGCCTGAAGAACAAAGGAATTGTCTCAATTCCTTTGAAAAAATTTATAACCGGATAGTTTTCATTTGGGGAATGAATTGCATCTGAATCGAGTCCAAATCCCATTAAAATTGACTTTATTCCGAGTATTTTTTCAAATGTAGCCACTATGGGTATGCTTCCTCCGCCAGGCACGGGTATGGGTTTTTTGTTGAATATTTCCTCAACGGCAAGAGCCGCCGCTTTGTATTCAGGTGTATCAAGAGGACTAACATATGCTTCACCTCCATGTAAGAATTCCGCTTTAACTGTTACACCTGAAGGAGCTATTGAGATGAAATGTTTCTTAAAGAGTTCAGCGATCCTGTCCGAATTCTGATAAGGTACCAGTCTCATTGAAATCTTGGCATAGGCCTTTGACGGAAGGATTGTTTTTGCCCCTTCTCCTGTATAGCCACCCCATATTCCGTTAATATCAAGAGTAGGCCTGATACCAATTCTTTCAAGGTCGGTATAGCCCTCTTCACCTGCCAGATCATTCACTCCCATAGACTTCATATAATCACCCCTGTTAAATGGCCTTTTACCCATCTCCTTTCTTTCCTCTTCACTATATTCCCTTACATCATCATAAAACCCGGGGATAGTAACTCTGTAATTTTTATCTTTAAGTGAAGCAATCATATCACATAGTATATTACAAGGGTTAACAACTGCTCCCCCATAGAGACCAGAGTGCAAGTCGTGGTCAGGACCTGTAACTTCAACCTGCATAAATGACAGTCCTCTCAGACCCGATGTAATAGAAGGTATATCCTGCGATATCATAGTTGTGTCAGAAATAAGAATAACATCTGCTGTCAACATCTCTTTATTATCCATGCAAAACTTCCCGAGACTCATTGAACCAACTTCCTCCTCTCCCTCAATCATAAACTTCACATTACAAAGAAGTGTGCCAGTATTATTCATTAATTCAAAAGCTTTCAGATGCATAAATAACTGACCTTTATCATCATCAGCTCCTCTTCCCCATATCTTGCCATCTTTAATAACAGGTTCAAAAGGTTCGCTCTTCCATAATTCATATGGTTCGGCTGGCTGCACATCATAGTGGCCATAAACCAGAACAGTCGGAAGATCATTAGAGATATGCTTTCCCCCGAATAAGATAGGATGTCCATCTGTATGATATACTTCGGCTCTGTCTGCTCCTGCTTTTAACAGGGAGTCCTTCAGAAAATCTGCTGCCCGGAACATATCTTTCTTATTTTCCTCCTTGGCGCTAACTGACGGAATCCTGATCAGATCAAATAATTCTTCAAGGAATCTCTCTTTATTTTCTGCGATGTATTTTTTTATTGTTTCCATAATATATAATTTTACCCCTAAATCCCCCTGGGGGGTTGGGGGTATCTATTTTTTTATACTATTCTTCCTGATTTCCTCTGCAGCAATACACAACTCTTTATAAAGATCTTCTCCCAAGGCTCTGATTAAAGGCTCCTTAAGAAATTCATATACATATATTCCCTCATCTTCACCTCTTTTACGTGCGGGAGTACAAATAGCCAATTCCTCATAATTTACAGCCCTGAAATCCGTGTAGTACTTTATACGTGCAGGAAAAAGATGGCATGAAACCGGTTTTCTGAATGAGATCTTACCATCGGCCCATGCCTGTTCAATCCCACACATAAATATATTATCCTTTAATATGGAATATGCACATTCTTCATTACCAATAAGTGGTGTGACAATGTCGTTTTCAAAATCTGTCACACTTCGTCCTTTTTCTTCAATGGCGGCAACTCCCTGAGCTCTCAGATAGGGCTTAACCTCATCCCATATATCATTCAGAATATGTACTTCGGTGGCACTTAATGGAGCTCCCGAATCGCCATATCTGCAACAACTACCGTGGCACAGCGGCAGATCGCAGTAAAATTTCTTTTCGAGAATATCAAAACTGAAAATGGTATCGTCAATTCTGAGCATTGAAGATTTCTTATATGTTAATGAATTGATATGTAATCCCATATCAATATCTAATAATACTTCCCTTTTTTTTGCCCCCCAACCCCCCTTTGAAATCCGCCTCTCCCTAAATCCCTCCCCCCAGAGGGAGGGACTTATCTATTTGACTATCTTTTTCTTCCTCCCCTTCTCCCCCGGGAGAAGGGGCCGGGGGGATGAGGTGGATTGTACCGGAGATAGGGAAGGGGGGTAAGGTCTATCTAAACCAACACTTTGCCGGTCATATCCTTCGGAATGCCGATACCCATTATTGTCAGTAATGTAGGTGCAACATCTGCAAGGATGCCTTCATTAATCTTTTTATAAGTATTACTTATCAGGATACCTGGTACAGGGTTAAGTGAGTGGGCAGTATTTGGTGACCCATCCTCATTTAATGCCTTATCAGCATTGCCATGGTCTGCTATTACAAGTACATCGTAACCATGATTATGAGCTGATTTAATAACTGCTCCTGCACATTCATCAACCGTCTTAACAGCTATTTCAATAGCCTCATATATACCGGTATGACCGACCATATCGCCATTCGCAAAATTGAGACAGATAAAATCAAACTTTTCTGATTCAATCTCCTTAATAACAGCATCTTTTACCCCATAAGCACTCATCTCAGGCTGAAGATCGTAAGTAGCAACTTTAGGTGAAGAGATCATTATCCTCTCTTCATTTTTAAATTTCTCTTCCCTGCCACCTGAAAAAAAGAATGTTACATGTGCATATTTTTCAGTTTCTGCTATCCTTAGCTGATGTTTCCCTGCTGCTGCAAGCACTTCTCCTATTGTATTTTCTGCATTCTCTTTGGGATAAATAATATAAAGTCCTTTGAAAGTGGCATCGTAAGGAGTCATGGTGCAATAATATAATGGAATTGTTTTCATCTCATTCTCAGGCATCTCTCTCTGGGTAAGTGCAATTGTGAGCTCTTTTGCCCTGTCATTTCTGAAGTTGAAAAAAACTATTACATCGCCCTCCTTCACACTCCCGATAGCCTTACCATCATCGTCAGTTAATACAATCGGTTTCATAAATTCGTCAGTAACTCCTCTATCATATGAATCCTGCATTGCTTCGGGTATATTACCTGCTGGTGCGCCTATACCGCTTACAATCATATCATAAGCCTCTTTAATTCTCTCCCACCTCTTATCCCTGTCCATTGCATAATATCTTCCAACGAATGATGCTACCCGCCCGTTTGATTTCTTAAGATGATCGAGAAGATTTTTCATATAGCCAATCCCACTGCGAGGATCAGTATCACGGCCATCGCCAAAACCATGGATAAAGACATTTTTCAATCCATATTCCATTGTCATATCACATAATGAATAAAGGTGTTTATCGAGCGAATGAACACCACCATCGGATATTAATCCCAAAAAATGAACCTGCTTGTTATTATCGCGGGCATAAGAAAAAGCTTTTGTAAGCACCTCATTCTTCTTTATTTCTCCCGTTTTGCATTCCTTATTTATTTTTACCAGATCCTGGTAAATCACTCTTCCAGCTCCAATATTCAGATGTCCCACTTCGGAATTTCCCATTTGTCCGTCGGGCAATCCTACATCCTCTCCTGACGTATGAAGGATAGTATTCGGATAGTTATTCTTATACCAGGTAAGATTGGGTGTAGGCACCTGGCTGATAACATCCGACCTCGATCCATCACCAATTCCCCAGCCATCGAGTATCATTAATAATGCTTTCTTGTTCTTCATATTTATATTAGCTTAATCATTACATAAACAAAAAATAAAGTACCCTTGTTCAGGGTATTTATATAAACCTATAAAGTGCTGATACACAACAATATCAGGACCTGTATTTTACTTACTACTGAAACATTTTCGTGAGAAAACGTTATATTAGTATATATGTCCCAAGTTCCCGTGTATTTAGAAATATTGGGATTTTGGCACAAAATTAGGTATAATAATCCAAAGAATAAAATTATGATATGAATCAATTGAGCAACCCAACCAAATATATAAAGCCTTGATACACAGCATTATCGAGGTTTTTTTGTTTATGTCTACTGAAACTATACTGAAACATTTCTGGCCTTTTAAAATTCTTGTTTTCCAGAAAATTGTATATTTACAACCCAGGCGGTACATTTAAAATTATTCCACTTAGCACGAGAGGAATACTCCTTCCACAGGGAGAAATGCAGCGAGACAAAATGTACCGCCTTCTTTGTTTTGCAACTTTAGCTGCTAATCATTCAAAACTTACTTTCGATAAACTGTTAACAATATCAACAGTCTTGATACTCACATTGATAATGCTTAAGAGTAAGTCTAAAATATATCTAGGATTCCCCAGGCGACACTTATTCTATCAGACAGTAGGCACTTTCAGCCATTTATTCCTGGCTCATTAACTATTACATATAAGTGTCGCCTTTTTTAAAGTTCTTTGATGGCCTGGAGTTGTCCGGGCTGCCGAAGGAAATTACCCATAGCACCATCCGTGTTATATATAGGGTTAATTTTAAAACTGTCAAGATGTGTGAAAACTTTGTCGTCAAGTCTTTTATCTCGTCTGCGTGTAGGGCCGGGCTGTAAACCTCTTCCCGCAAACCTGAATTTAAATTTTATCTTGGTCTTAAAATTTTGCTGGATGTGGTTTACAGAAGAAGGGCCGGTTCTATTTATTTGGTGGAATCAATAATTTTAGAAGGTTAAAGTCAAAGCTAATGGCGTTTATCTTATAGAAAGGCTCAATCACTCATATCTTAGTGCTTTCACCGGATTTATGCGTGATGCTTTATAAGAATGAATAAATACCGTTAAAAGAACCACAATAGTTGAAACAACAAATGGTATCGCAAATACCCACCAGCTAATATGTACCTTATATGAATAGTTATTTAACCACTTTGTCATAACATAAAGAGTTACAGGAATTGAAAACAGCGAGGCTAATAATACAAGAATAAAATTTACTCGAAGGAATGAATAGATGATTAATCGTTCCGAACTTCCAAATATTT
>Ga0307377_10006821_pt1 | contig 11892 bp, 12 predicted proteins | sample TR3MG_FD_202535 | JGI IMG/M metagenome (GOLD analysis project Ga0307377, IMG submission 202535) | Soil microbial communities from Risofladan, Vaasa, Finland - TR-3 | ecosystem: Environmental > Terrestrial > Soil > Coastal area > Acid sulfate soil | place: Finland: Risofladan, Vaasa | collected...
CGCGCCCTGTATCCAGGCTGCCCAGCAAGCCAGAAAAAGAACTGCCTCAACTGGGTCAACGTGGCATGTAGAGTCGCCTTGCTCAGCTTCTCCCCGGACCTCTACCCTGTTTACTCGGCCAGATGCCGTTTGAACGCAACTGCCTGCTCAAAGTGAAATGCCTTAAAGTTCCGATGGCGGGTGTACTCTTCAAACCGGCTTAGGGCCTTCGCAGCGGCATCGACCGTGGGCTCGCTGTGGCGCTTCGCTTCTTTCAAAAAGGCGAAGTATTTGCGCTTGATCCGTTCATTTCCCGGGTTGTGTTTGGTCATGGTTTTCACTCCTGGCTGAAGTCACTGTTTACGGTGGGAGAATTGCTCTCACTTACTTGTCGCTGTGCCTCCGCAATCGTGATGTCCAATTTCCCCCGAATCTCTGCCAGTCTCGCCTTGCTGGCGCGCCGGTAGATCATCCCTTGACAGTCAGGACAGATGCCCTCAAGGTTCCCAGGCTCTCTGTGATCGGCACGTAATTCGCCATGTCTCCGAAGGGCCGTTTTGGAGCGCGGCATCGCACGCAGTAGATTTCACCGGGCTGGCAGGGCCGCTTGTTCTTCGTCCGGCGCGCCATGAGATACGCGGATAGCTCACAGCCCAGAATCAGCATCGGGGGCTTGTCGTCGCATATCGGCAGTCCTGCCTTCACCCAGGCGCACACGGTGTTCTTATGTATGTCGAACAGGCGCGCGATTTCTTCCACCGTGTAGCTGCGATGTATTTTCACCAGCCGATAATTGGGGCGGCGCGTGCGCATGGCGTTGACCGTCCTACGCCACAGCCTTGCGGGCGGCTTCCAGTTGCACCACCAGCTCTCGAATCTCTGCATCCGGCTTGCCTGCTATACGGGCGGCATTCAGCGCCATCACTTCAGACGCAGGCCAGCCCACGGCGCGGCCGCCGAGGCTTACGGGCTTGGTAAACATCCCCTGCGCTATTCGCAAGTAAAGTGTGCTTCGTGACAGTCCAGTGCTGGTTTTTACGTCGGGAAGTCGCAGTATGATGCTATGAGTCATCTTCAAACCTCTCTAAGCGATTCAGGATCGTCCGAATCAAACCGTAGCTGTGCGATTTGGGCGATGAAAGGGCGGAGAACTGCGCGCAGCACAATTTAAGTCGTGCAGAATTAGTCATCTACGGAATGCGCAGCGCGCGGTTCGAGGGGTTTTGGCATCAATTTATGCGGCTAATATATTTGTTTCGAAGTATTTACACTCTATGAGCTGGGCGATGAAAATTGCGCACAACTATCTTCGCTTCATGTGCTTGCGAATCGTTTCAGAGTTGCTTCCCCTGGAAATCTCCATTCGAGCAATCCTCAGGAAATACCACACGTCGGACTTGTCAGGATTTGCTTTTTTCAATGACAAATACTCCTTTTGCGAGCTCTTATACTTTGCCTGGGTCTCTCTCCTCTGTTCTTCGCGCCGGGTTGAGCGTAACCGCGGAGGTTGCTCTTCCAATTTCGGAGACTGTTCTGGATTTGAAGGCGCTTGAGGCGCCGGAGGCAGCACCGGCTTTGGTTGCTTAGCCAACGCCAACGCAGTTTGGCCGGCAACCTGTTTGAGCCTTTCTTCAATGTGTATGACGTAGTCTACAGCGAATGCTTCGAACACTCCACGGCTGTCGGCGAGATCAAGTCTTTCCCAGTTCCTTTCCGGGTCATAAAGAATATATCGCGAGGGCTTCATGACCAGTAGCATCGGCGCCTGCCATTTGCGCCAGAAGATTCTTTCCTCAATATCCTCGTTCGGCTCATACGGCTGCTTGTCGCAAACATTGCGGATCCACATGTCAATCAATTGGATTTTGCTTCGAATCATGCCCCTGGTTTGAGCTTCCGCCCATTCCAAATGAGGGAGGCCGAGCCGACTCTCATTGGCTTTTCCTACATCAACCAGTTGGAAGAAGATGGCCAAAGCTGACCTCGTCATGGCATCCATGTAGAGGTCAAAGAATGCTTTGAAGATTGCAGGTGGGGTTCCTGTCTTGAGGAGTGCGATGAATCGTTGAGTTGCCGGCACTCCAACTATCCCTTGAAGTTGTCGGAGCGGCGCAAGATACTCTTCTATGTCTTCGGCGTCGCCTGGGTGCAGCCGGTAGTAACAGAGCTTCTCTGTTATCTGCCCATAATACTGATGAAGATTGTCGAAGGTACTCCTGAGGTGCTTGATCGGCGGGATAAGGTCTGTGGGCAGGTCCTTATCCCACGGCTCCCGGTACTTGTAGTGGTCGTAGAGGCTCACGCACTGTGCTCCAGCTTGCTTCCGCTTTGAAGGTTATACCAAGCCCCCAATTTCCGGATCGTTGACAAGATCGCCTGGAAACATTCGGAGGCCTGCGGGAAAGAGAAAAATTTGCCAATGTAGCAGTCATTCCGATGACTATTTAAATGTTCTTGGATTTTCTCAAAAGGGTCTTTGTTGAGCAGACTGGGATCATGAGAGCAGGATCATCAATAGCGGAAGCATGTGGATATGTTGTTGAAAAGTAACTTCCAGTCAACCGGTCAACCTCTCCAGATCATATCGAGGCCCAGCAATCTCTTTGCGATGCCGGCATAATCGGCCAAATCCCTGCCATTTTCCATTGGCAGTTGTAAGCCAGTGCCTGCAACTCATGCATTTCTCGGCTGGCAAGTCCAACACTCCTTCGGTGCCAAAGTTCTAGAGCGCAACTTGCCCTGCAGAGTTTTATGCACTTCAAGGACGGGTGGTCAACGGAAGAGAGAAGGAAAAGACTGATCCGTGACCCGGTTGGCTAGTCACCGTAATGGCCCCGCCATGTGCTTCGACAAGAGCTTTTGCAATTGCCAGCCCCATACCGGTTCCCTGTACGCGATATCGCTGTCCGGGAGCGCGATAGAACTTATCGAAAACCATGGATTGTTCCTGATCATCGATGCCAACTCCGCGATCGGCAACATTGGTGACAAGAGTATCTCCCGTCACTTCAGCACTCACAACTATGGGACTGGATTGCGGTGAGTACTTTGCTGCGTTTTCGAGCAGGTGCTGGAGTACCTTCACAATCTGTATCCTGTCCATCGGGACCGCGGGCAGAGAGTCTGGCAGGCGCAATTCAATCGAGTGTGTTCGCAATTGCGCTTCCAGTCCGTTGATCGCCTGCTGGATGACTTCACGTATGGATTGCTGATGAAGGTTCAGCTGAATGCGATTTGCATCCAGTTCAGCCATCTCTACGGCTTCGCTCACCAGGCGGTCGAGTCGGGCTGCTTCCTCCTCAATGACCGTCATCATTTCCGCACGCTGATCCTGGTCCAGGAGGTCGTCGGAACGCAGCGTTGTGATCGCGGCAGTAATCGAAGTTAGAGGAGTTTTCAGGTCGTGAGCGACCGAGTCGAGCAGAGCATTTCGCAGGCGTTCGCTCTCGCGCGAGGCCTCGACTTTGGCAAGCATTTCCATCGCTCCCGCTCTTTCAATGGCAATTGCAGTCATGCTACGCACGGAATCGAGCACTTCGGTTGAGATTTGCTGGCCGAAAAGCGCCAAGGCGCCTATAGGCTTTTGACCAAGGAGGACGGGAAGTAGGATCGAATTCGCACCTTCGCTCCGGCGACTCTCGCGCGAGTACGTTGTATCGCGCAATTGCTCAGCGGAGACCTGCATGCAGTCGGGGCTTGATCGATAGACGCAATCTTTCTCGCGGAGATAAAGTACTGCTCCGCTGAGGCGGAAGGTTTCCGCTACCTTCGAGGGCAATTGATTCAAAAGATCCGACACATTGCCTGACAGCAGCAGTTGCTGGCTGAATTCGTATAGCCTCTCCGCCTCGCGCTGCCGGGCACTCGATATCTCGGCGGCTCGTCTGGCCCGCTCGGCCAACTGGCTGGCTATGACACCAGTAAGCAGAAACGTGCCGAGGGCAACCCAATTGCGCGTATCGCTGATCGTGAAAGTGCGCACAGGAGGAAGGAAAAAGAAGTTAAAGCTCGCCGCTGCCAGAAAGGACAAGTAAATTGCGTGGCGCAGGCCCCAATTGGCGGCAACAATCAGGATCAGAAGGAGGAAAGTGAGCGACACTGTCGTGTCATTGGCATGCAGCCAGTAGCAGTACACGGCAACAGTACAGGCAAATGTAGCAGTCGACAAGCCGTAGCGAAAAATGATGCCGGGCGCTATTCTTTTCACATCCACATCTTAAGCCTATGCCCACCATGAACCCAGTGTCGTCGATTACCAAGAGCCCGGAAGAGTGGCTGGAAATGGTTGCGCCCGAGAAAGTGCAGGGCACATTCAAGCTGTTCCTTGGTTACGCGCCAGGCGTTGGCAAGACCTATAACATGCTGAGTGAGGCGTTGCGCCGCTACCAGCGCGGCGAGGACATTGTCATCGGGGTGGTCGAAGCGCACGGCCGTCCCAGGACGGCGGAGTTGGCAACACAGCTGGAGCAGGTTCCGCCTCAATCCATTGATTACAAGGGAGTAACGTTTTCAGAGATGGACGTCGACGCTATCCTCGTGCGGCGCCCTCAAATCGTACTTGTTGACGAGCTGGCCCATACCAACATCGAGGGCAGCAAGCATACCAAGCGCTACGAAGATGTGCTGGAGTTGCTGGCCGCGAAAATTGATGTGCTGGCGACGATGAATGTGCAGCACATTGAGAGCGTTGCGCCAACAGTTCAGAGTGTGACGGGAATCCAGATTCGTGAGACGGTTCCAGACTGGGTCGTGCACCGGGCCGATGAAATCGTGATGGCCGACCTCACCCCGGAAGCCCTGCAGACCCGTATGAAGCGGGGGGATATCTATGGCGTTGATCGGGCTGAGAAGGCTCTCGCCAATTTCTTCCGTCGTGGAAACCTGATCGCGCTGAGGGAATTGGCACTGCAGCATGTGACCAAGGCAGTGGATCGCACGTTGACAAACTACATGGATTCCAGGGGGATCCAATCCAATTGGGCAGTTCGCGAACGCGTTGCTGTTTGCGTCAGCTCGAGCAGTGCTTCTCAGACGCTAATCGCCCGTGGGGCCAGGCTGGCCGAAGGGCTTGGCGGGGAACTGTTCGTCCTGCACATTGAAACTGATCGGGAGAGCGCTCATTCCGGCGCGAGTAAACTGGCCGCGAATTTGCAGTTTGCTCGAAATTTGGGCGCCGAGGTCATCTTACTGCAGGGAGATAGCGTAGCGCAGGCTGCGGCAAAATTCGTCCGCGACAAGCATATTACGCAAATTATCTTCGGCCGCTCCGCAACCAAAGGGCTGAAGAAATATCTATACTACTGGGCGATTCAACATTTTCTGACTCAGGCGCCCAACGTGGATGTACACATCGTGACGCAAAGCCAGGAGCGCGGATGAAACCACTCACTGAGCCATCAAGGATTCTGATTGTGGACGATGAGCCGCAGATTACGCGTGTTCTTCGAACTGCTTTGTCAACGCAGGGCTATTCACTCAAGATTGCCGCCGACGGGTTGGAAGCGCTGGAGGCAGTGGAAAGCTGGCAGCCGGATCTGGTGATTACCGATCTTGCAATGCCAAAGATAAACGGAGTCGAACTGTGCCGCGCCATTCGAGAGAAGCTCGAGATTCCTATTCTTGTGCTTTCGGTTCGGAACCAGGATCGGCAAAAAATTGAAGCGCTCGATGCCGGCGCCGATGACTACGTAACAAAGCCATTCAGCATTCAGGAATTGCTGGCGCGCGTAAGAGCGCTGCTTCGCCGGCAAACTGCCGCTCAAAGGACGACTCCGGTAGTTGTGGATGTAGGCGATTTTCATATCAACCAACTCCAGCATCGAATTCTGTTTCGCGGGGAGGAACTGCATGTTACGCCGAAGCAGTTTGACCTGCTGCTTTGCTTTGCGGAACACCCCGGTCAGGTGCTTACCCACCGGGCTTTGCTGCATGCGGTGTGGGGAGCAAACGCCGATCAGCCAGAATATCTTAGAGTCCATATCAACCAATTGCGCAAGAAGATCGAAACCTCAGATGAGCCACGCTATATACTCACCGAGCCTTGGATTGGATACCGTTTTCGCCCCACCGGCGACGATAAACCCTAGTTAGCACTTCCCCTTTATGACTTCTTAACACCTTCACTACGCATTTTTTACGACCTCCAGCGTTTCATGTAGCTATTGCAGCTTGTTGAGGCAGCGTCAAGCGCAGAACCAAGCGCATCCTGCCTTCAAGCGAAGGAGCATCGTGTGCTGGATATTCTGATGGTTCTCTCGACGATTGTGTTCTTTCTTCTGGCAGTCGCGTACACAATTGGATGCGATCGGCTGGGCGGGAAGCCGGCCGGCAAACACTCGCGCAAGGAGGTGGGAAATGCTTGAAACTGCATTGCTCCTGCTCGTGGTCGCTGCGTTGCTGGCTTATCTCGTATACGCGCTTTTGCGTCCGGAAAACTTCTAGCAACCACAAGAGGAAAGTGCCCCCATGACTGCCAACGGATGGTTTCAAATTCTCGTATTCTTCGCGCTTCTGCTGGTATGCGTAAAGCCCCTCGGCATTTACATGGCCCGCGTCTTTGCACGCGAGAAGACGTTTGCCGACAGGCTGTTTCGACCGGTAGAGAGGCTGATCTATCGCCTCACCGGGATAGACGAATCCCATGAGATGCGCTGGACGGAGTACTCGATCGTCATGTTGATCTTCAGTGCGGTTACTCTGTTGGCAACGTACTTGTGCGAGCGCCTACAGGGTTTCCTGCCACTGAATCCTCAGCATTTGGGCGCGGTTGAGCCGCAACTTGCCATCAGCACTGCTGCCTCCTTCACGTCCAACACCAACTGGCAAGCCTATGTTCCCGAGACGACGATGAGTTATCTCACGCAGATGAGTTCTCTGGCTTACCACAACTTCTTTTCCGCGGCGGTTGGAATGGCGCTGGCTGTGGCCTTTGTTCGAGCCATTGCGCGCCGCGAATCCAAGACAATTGGCAACTTCTGGGTAGATACGACACGAGCCTCACTATGGGTTCTGCTGCCGGCCTGCACCATCTACGCTCTGGTGCTCGTTTCGCAGGGCGTTGTGCAGAACTTCCGTCCTTACGATCAAGCGACCCTCGTGCAGCCACAAACGATGTCCACGACCGATGCCAGTGGCAAGACCACCACCCAGACTGTGACCACGCAGACAATTGCCCAGGGCCCTGTCGCTTCTCAGGAAGCCATCAAGATGCTCGGCACCAATGGCGGCGGCTTCTTCAACGCCAACAGCGCACATCCCTTTGAGAATCCCACGCCCCTCAGCAACCTCCTGCAGATGTTTTCCATCTTCCTGATTCCGGGCGCGCTTACCGTCACGCTGGGGCGAATGGTGAAGTCTCCGGCCCACGGCTGGGCAGTGTTTGCAGCCATGAGCGCACTCTTCTTCGCCGGCGTTCTGGTCGCGTATTACGCCGAATCACAGCCCAACCCGCTCTTGCACGGGGTGGATCAGCACGTAACTGCTACCCAGGCCGGCGGCAACATGGAGGGCAAGGAGGTGCGCTTTGGGATTGTCAACTCAGCACTCTTTGCCACTGTAACCACAGATGCAAGTTGCGGCGCAGTCAACAGTATGCACGACTCCTTCATGCCCCTCGGCGGACTCGTTCCTCTAGCCAACATCATGCTTGGGGAAGTGATCTTTGGAGGCGTTGGGGCTGGACTCTACGGAATGCTCATATTCGTCATCCTGTCCGTTTTCATCGCGGGACTGATGGTTGGACGAACGCCCGAGTATCTCGGCAAGAAGATTGAGGCGTTTGACGTCAAGATGGCCATGCTCTACATCCTCATCTTTCCGCTTTCGATTCTCGGTTTTTCCGCGGTCACGCTGATGGTGCCCAGCCTCGGGCTCTCCTCGCTCAATAACGCAGGCCCGCATGGGCTTTCAGAGATCATCTATGCCTACACGTCCGCTACCGGCAACAACGGCTCCGCATTTGCCGGTCTGAATGCCAATACACCGTGGTACAACCTCTCCCTGGGAGCGGCGATGCTGATTGGCCGCTTCCTCATGATCGTCCCCATGCTCGCCACCGCGGGCAGCTTGGCGCAGAAGAACCTGATTCCGCCTTCTCCGGGTACATTTCCCGTCAACACACCTCTCTTTACAGTGCTGCTGGTCGGTGTCGTCCTCATCGTCGGGGCGCTCACTTTCTTCCCCGCCCTTTCACTTGGTCCTATCCTCGAGCACTTGCTCTTGTTGAGCGGCAAGAGCTTTTAAGCCGGAAAGAGAATTGTCGATGGCACACACAGAAAAACGCTCCCTTTGGGATTCGCAAATCGTCAAGCGCGCGCTCGTTGATGCGATCGTAAAACTAAATCCACAAACCATGATGAAGAACCCCGTCATGTTTGTAGTGGAGATCGGCAGCGTTATCACAAGTATTTATCTTGTGCTCGATATTGTCAGGCATCAAGGGTCGTTTGGATTCGACATCCAAATCACTCTTTGGCTTTGGTTCACGGTGCTGTTTGCCAACTTTGCTGAAGCAATGGCGGAGGGCCGTGGCAAGGCGCAGGCCGATGCCCTGCGCCGCGCCAAGTCCGACACCATTGCAGTGCGCTTTACCAGCAACGGGCTAACGGAGAATGTCCCCAGCTCAAACCTGCGCTCATCGGACGTCGTCCTCGTGGTGGCTGGAAGCATGATCCCTGGCGACGGCGAAGTGATTGAAGGCATCGCATCCGTAGATGAGTCAGCAATTACCGGCGAATCTGCTCCGGTTATCCGCGAGGCAGGCGGAGACCGCTCGGCTGTCACAGGCGGAACGCGGGTACTTTCCGATCACATCAAAGTTCGCATAACTTCCAATCCAGGCGAAACCTTCCTCGATCGGATGATTGCCCTTGTAGAGGGCGCAGAACGCCAGAAAACTCCAAACGAAATTGCGCTCAATATCCTACTCGCCGGACTTACTATCATATTTCTCTTGGCAGTCGTTACCTTGCAGCCGATTGCTATCTACTCCAGCGCACCGCAGTCGGTCTTCGTGCTCATTTCCCTGCTGGTCTGTCTCATTCCGACCACCATTGGAGGCCTGCTTTCGGCGATTGGAATCGCCGGCATGGACCGCCTCGTTCAACACAACGTGCTCGCGATGTCGGGCAGGGCGGTGGAAGCCGCGGGCGATGTGAATACGCTGCTCCTCGACAAAACGGGAACCATCACACTCGGCAATCGTCAGGCATCCGAGTTCATTCCAGCGCCAGGCGTGACCAAAGACCAGTTGGCCGATGCCGCCCAACTTTCGTCTCTGCCTGATGAAACTCCGGAAGGACGCAGCATTGTTGTGCTCGCCAAGGAGGTATATGGACTCCGCGGTCGCGAACTGAGTGAGATTCACGCGGAGTTTGTCCCCTTCAGCGCCCTAACGAGAATGTCGGGGGTAAACCTCGATGGCCGCATCATACGGAAAGGCGCAACCGACGCGATTGCGCGCTTCCTCGAGGAAAATGGCAGTTACCTACCCAATGAGGTCCGTACCGCCGTTGAAGTAGTGGCGCGCAGCGGAGGAACACCGTTGGTTGTCGCAGAAAACCGGCAGGCCCTGGGTGTGATCCACCTTAAGGACATCGTCAAAGGGGGAATGAAGGAGCGATTTCTGCAGCTGCGCGCCATGGGCATCAAGACCATCATGATTACAGGCGACAATCCACTCACCGCCGCTGCAATTGCGCGTGAAGCCGGAGTGGACGACTTTCTAGCTGAGGCAAAACCGAAAGACAAGATGGATTTGATCAAGCGCGAGCAGGCAGAGGGGAAACTGGTGGCAATGACGGGCGACGGCACCAACGACGCTCCGGCGCTGGCTCAAGCTGACGTCGGCGTTGCCATGAACTCCGGCACGCAGGCGGCCAAGGAAGCCGGGAACATGGTCGATCTCGATTCGAATCCGACTAAGCTTATTGAGATCGTAGCCATCGGAAAGCAGCTGCTCATGACCCGCGGCGCCCTGACCACCTTTTCAATCTCCAACGACGTGGCCAAGTACTTCGCAATCATCCCCGCAATGTTCGCCGGCGTTTTCCCGGTCTTGCAGGCACTCAATATCATGCAGCTCAAGACGCCCCAATCCGCGATTCTTTCTGCTGTTATCTTCAACGCAATCATCATCATCACGCTTATTCCACTGTCGTTGCGCGGGGTGGGGTACAAGGCAATGTCAGCCGAGGCTCTGCTCCGCCGCAACCTCATTATCTACGGTGTCGGCGGATTGATTGCACCCTTCATCGGCATCAAAATCATCGACATGTTTATCACGGCCATTCACCTTGCGTAAGAGGAGCCTCACATGACTCGCAATATCTTCACCGCGCTCTTGTACACCGTTGTTACCACGGTTCTCTTCGGGCTGGTTTATCCCTTTGCCGTGACCGGGCTGGCGCAATTGTTGTTCAAGGACAAGGCGAACGGGCAATTGATCTACGCGCAGAGTGGCGCGCACGGCGAGCCCGCGCAGCTCATCGGCTCCCGCATAATCGGCCAGCCCTTCACCGGCGCGAACTATTTCCACTCGCGGCCATCGGCTGCCGGCAATGGCTATGACGCGACGAACTCCGGCGGCTCCAACTATGCGCCGACGAACAAAAAACTTGTAGACCGCATCGCCAGCGACGTCGCCGCGAACCAGGTTGATCACCCAAACACGCCTGTTCCGATTGATCTGGTCACCGCATCCGCCTCAGGTCTTGATCCCGATATCACTCCTGCAGCGGCGGAGTTCCAAGTGGCGCGCGTGGCGCGCGAGCGGCATATGTCGGAGAGCGATGTTCGCCAACTTGTAGCCCAATATACGCAGGGTCGGCAGTTCGGATTTCTCGGAGAACCGCGCGTCAATACCCTGGAATTGAACCTCGCCCTTGATCACCGGGCCCCACTCAAGCAAAGGCATCCTTAATACAAATACAAGTCTCAATCTCTGGATCGCGATGCATCTGAAGTCGCTGACCGGCTACAATACAATTGAGCAGGCTAACAAAGCTTTGACAATGGATCTTAGCCGGCGTTAGAGCCGTGAAGGTGCCGCTCCGTGCTAAAGGCGGGCCCTGGACTACGACAATGAGATCGTCAGGATTCGGATCAGTATCCACCGGTATCGAGCACTCGAACGTCAGAGATTCTTTTGCGCACCGTAGAGGGTCCTGGCGCGAGTTGCTCTTATAGCGTGGAATTCTCCGCCGCCGCCCGCTGGTAGAGAACCATCCAAGAGATTTCTTCAGCAGCCCGCCGAAGCAGAGACGAGATTTGCTCACAGCAATCCGCACAACATGAGGCAGGGGGCAACTATAGGGGCAACTGCCTCGAACGAAGCGCCAATTTTCTATTGTTATCAGTAATTTGCAGAGGCATAAATATACTTGACTGACCGCACTAACTTATGTATTATTGCACTCATGGACCACTTCTCAATTCCGAAGACACTTTTAGAGGCTGTGAAGTTCTACAGCGATCCAGCCAACTGCCGCGAACATATGATTGCCGTTCGCTGGCTTGACGGCATCGTTCGGTGCCCTACTTGCGGCTCAGAAAAGGTCACATTTTTGAAGGCTGCGAACCTTTACAAGTGCTACGGTCGGCATGATCGTGCCAAGTTCTCACTAAAGGTGGGAACAGTATTCGAGGATTCACCGATTGGACTCGATAAGTGGTTGCCAGTGGTGTGGATGCTGGCCAACTGCAAAAACGGGATTAGCAGCTACGAGATTCATCGCGCAATCGGCGTGACCCAAAAGACCGCCTGGTTCATGCTCCACAGGATTCGCAAGGCGATGGCTGCGCGTTCATTCGTGAAGCTGGGAGGGTCGGATGGGGGTCCTGTCGAAGTTGATGAGTGCTTTGTCGGCCCCAAGCCTCAGAAGATGCACCGTGAGCGCCGGCTCAAAATGCAGACTG
>Ga0307377_10006822_pt1 | contig 11891 bp, 13 predicted proteins | sample TR3MG_FD_202535 | JGI IMG/M metagenome (GOLD analysis project Ga0307377, IMG submission 202535) | Soil microbial communities from Risofladan, Vaasa, Finland - TR-3 | ecosystem: Environmental > Terrestrial > Soil > Coastal area > Acid sulfate soil | place: Finland: Risofladan, Vaasa | collected...
CCGTTACTGCCTGTACCGCGCTCAAGATAAAGCGGGAAGAGATGATCCGCGTGATGCACTAGGAGCACGACTTCTCCGACCTGTTCATGAAGTTTCTTCTGAACCGAAGCATGCGCATCCAGGCTGATCTAGTCGATCAACTCCTCAACTCCAGCGAAAGGCGCCTGGCGCGCATTCTGTTGTTGATGGTGGAGTTTGGTCAGCCTGGTGAGCCGGAAATGTTGCTTCCCAGAATCTCGCAGGAGACCCTCGCCGAGATGATCGGCACCACGCGATCCCGCGTCAGTTACTTCATGAACCGCTTCCGCAAGCTCGGCTTTATCGATTACGCCGATCGTATCCGAGTCTATAAGTCCCTGCTGAATGTGATCTTGCACGATCAACTGCCCGAAGACAACGCTGAAAAGCCGTCCCTTTCCGGTCCCCTGGCGGACTAACTCCAAGCCAGCCAAAGTTGCTCCGCAGGCCCTGTACAGAATTGACCAGCATTGCGATTCCTTGCATGGGACACTCTTTTCTACTGCCCTTCTTTATCTGATTGGTGAGGTGGAGAATGCCCTGCACAAAAGAGAAACTCCTTATCGTGGACGATGAGCCTGCGATTCGATCGTTGATGACGCTCCTGCTTACTGAGATTGGGTATTGTGTGCGATGCGCCCAGGACGGATTTTCCGCGCTTCGTGAGTTGCGGAAGGAAATCCCCGATATCCTTCTTTCTGATCTCAACATGCCAAGCATGTCAGGATTCGAATTGCTCTCGGTGGTTCGCCGTCGCTTTCCCTCCATCATGGTGATCGCCATGAGCGCCTCGTTCTCCGGAAACGAGGTTCCTTCCGGGGTTGCGGCCGACGCTTTCTATCAAAAAGGCAGCAGCATGGCGGCTCTGTTGCACATGATCGGAGCCTTGCAGTTCATGGAGCGGCGCGGGCCCCTTCCTTCCAGCTTCGCGGCGCCTCTCCAGATTCAGTGGGACGAACGCGGCACTTCCGGAGAGGCCTGCGTTACGATTGCCTGCCCGGAGTGCCTGCGGACCTTCCCCCAGGCTCTCGACGGCTCTCGCGGCCGCGAGCAAGAAACAAATTGCACCTATTGCGGCAGTGCCATTCAGTGCTCCGTCGTCGAGCATCCATATCGAATGCCGCAGAGGATTTCGCAACGAAGAGCCGACGCGAAAATCTCAGCGCAAAGAGCATCCGCCGTTGGCGATTGAACGCGGCAAGAAAGAGTTTGACCTATGCGTACCGTCGCTACATTGAACGTGCTCCTTCGCTCGCGGGTCGAACTGACCGAAGGTCTCATCCTCGGCGCAGAAGAATTCCGTGAAGGCTGGAACTTTTTACGGTCGGTTGGTGTCGGCAGCCTGGAGAAGACAATCCTGAACCACGCATGGAGCTTCATCAAGATCGACGGCGGGGCTCAGACAAGCGGTGTGGGAAATACATCGCAGGAGGCGATCGCGAGTGCGCTCAAACTGGCTCTTCGCGACATAAGTGAGCACTTCAATGCGGTTGAGGTTGAGTACAGTGAACTGACGAAATATCCATGGTTCTTCTTGGCAAGACTGAGAATCAATCCTTACCGCATTCAGCAAGGTGCGGTTGAGCCCGTGTCAGACGATGCGGGCCCACTTCCGAACGTCCTGCGGCCGAAGCGGTTGCCGCGCCAGTCAGCCGTGCTCTATCCACATCCCGGCAGCGCGATGCCAATGCTCAAAGAAATCCTGATTTTATCCAGAAGTACACATGAGAGGACCCAATGACGATCCTGCAAATAGCGCTGATCCTGTTCATCTTTCACCGGGCCTTGCGGCTTTCTGGAGAGCCAGTTCGAGTGCGCGAACGCGCCCACAGGTATTGGAGATAGAGTTTGCCATGGGCCTCGCCACTATTCCGCTCCAGCCGGCTTAACCTTCCTTTCCGCCACGCGGGCGAAGTTCCTCAGTCCGAGGGGTCTGAGTCAGTACGCTGCATCTCGTATTCCGTGCATGGTCGAAAGTGCTCAGACTTACATGATTTGAGCAGCTATGCTCAGGGTAGGTTGGGCAGGCAAATGACTGCCTCAACGATTATGAGGAGAGTTCATGAGCAAGATCAAGTTTCTTGCGTTAGCAGCCATTGCGGCAATCGCCTTAGTACCTGCTGCTCCCAAGGCAGTGGCGCAGATCAGTTTCCATGTCGGCATCGGAGTCGCTCCGGAATGTCCGTACGGCTACTATGACTACAGCCCTTATGGCTGTGCCCCGTATGGCTACTACGGTCCGGAATGGTTCCATGGAGGCACCTTCGTCGGAGCTGGCCCGTGGTTTCATGGCCCGGATAACTTCAATGGCCATGTGAATAACAGGTACGATCGCCAGCACGGCTACAAAGGCCGTTTCCCGCACAACGGCGATCGAGCTACAAGACGGAACAGATCTCCCGGGCACTTCAAGGGAAATGAAGTGCACGATGGGCGTGGCCATGGGGGCGGCGACAATCACGGCGGCGAAGCGAGACACTAACTGTCGCCAGCCCACGCAAACGCTCCAGGAGTTGGGCTTCCCCGGCCTTGGAGCTGATACTCTATCGGACGGCTATCGCATTTTCACAATTTATGCTGCGCAACGCGAGACGGTCAGGTCGCGTTTTCTCCAGGTAGACGCCACCTTTCACCGAACTTAAAAGGCCTCATATTAATTGTGAGAATACCTTAGCCCGAATCTTCCTTGGGGTAGCATTGAAAACCGCTTCATCTTTGATCGAAGTGGTTAGGTTCTATTTCAGTGCCGCACTCCACTTGAATACACGGAGGTGGACCTATGAATAAGGATCGAGTCAAAGGCACTATAGACGAACTTGTGGGTGGCACCAAGCGTAAGGCCGGCGAACTGACAGGCGATACCCCACTCAAAATCAAAGGCATTGTTCAGCAGGGGAAGGGCAAACTTGAAAGCACATGGGGCAAGGCGAAAGACGCTGTCAATGAAGCCAACCAGGAAACCAGGATGCAGCACAACCCACCCGTGACAGTAGCGGCTACGACGGCGAAGGTCAAACCCATCAGGCACGTATAAATCTTATCGATGCGAAAAGGTGCAGGCGGGCATTGAAGTCGCGGTTCGCTCGCAAGATGCGCCTGCCCGCCGCCCTTGATTAACCTGGCGCGAGGGCGAACTCTGAGTAGTATCTGCAAAAGGGCCGCGCAAGAGTCACCGTCGTTTCGCTGAACGGCAAAGAGACCACAATCACGCTTCTATCCGCCTGCGATTTCGTTTGAGAGGAGTCTCTTGAAACGATTGTCGGGGCGCATATGGCCACCGTCACCGCCGTGACCACCTCCGCGGCGCTCAAGATCGGCAGAAACATCGGCAGAAACGTATATTGTTCGCGTGATGCAGGCCGAGCCTTCATTCGCCCATATATTCCGCAAATTCCTACTGGCCCGTAGCATGCGAACCCATGCCTACCTTGTCGATCGGCGTTTCAACTCCAGAGAAAGGTGCCGGCGCGCATTCTCTTGTTGATGGCGTAATTCGGCAAACCCGGCGGACACGATCGGCACTACTCGATCGAGCGTCAGCCTTTTATAAATCGCATTCGCAAGCTCGGTTTCATAAGCTACAGCGGCCGCATCCAGGTACATAAGTCGCTGCTCAATGTAATCCTGCTTGATCAGTTGTCTGACCACAATGCGCAGAAACCGGCCATTCTCCCCATCCCGTAAGCTACTTCAGCTCGTCTCTTCGCGCATGCACCACAAATCATTCCGGAGCCTCGCCGATAAAGTGAAATGAATAGGAGGTTACACGCGTAATGGCAGATCCTACCGAGGAAGCCAGAACTCCGATACAGTCAGAAGTGACGAACTGCACCGAGTCGACCTTGTAGCGAGAAAAGATCAGCTGCGGTCTGAATCTGAATCTCGTCTTTCTCGCGAATATCCTTGAGCGCGGAAGTATATATCACGATGGCATCAGCTGGTTTTTGTTGGCTGATCATTTTTTTAAATACTCGGAATCTATCCCCCTAGTTGTGAGGTTTCAATAGGTTGTTGTCCATCTGACCGAGAACGGAGAAGCTGATTGTGTCGAGCAATCTATTTTCTTCGGAGGTCAGATGGACTATCACCATCATGCACGTTTGACGGTTCATGGTCGAGAGCTTCTTGGTCGGGCGGTGGTTGAGGGGCGGCTGGGGTTGTGCGAGGCGGCAGCCGAGTACAAGCTCAGCCGCCAGACGGCGGCCAAGTGGGTGAAGCGCTACCGGGAACTTGGGGTGGAGGGTCTTCCCGACCGCAGCTCGCGGCCAGTGCGGCTGCGGCGGGCTACCTCGCCTGAGCTGGTCAGCCGCGTGGAAGCCTTGCGCCGGGAGCGCTGGACGGGCCAGCGGATCGCGCAGCAGACGGGCCTGAGCCGGGCCACGGTGAGCCGGATCCTGCGTCGCGCGAAGCTGAGCCGGAGGCGCGATCTGGACCCGAAGCTGCCGGTCCAGCGTTACGAGCACGTGGCCATCGACGACCACTCGCGCATCGCCTTCTCGGCCATCTACCCGGATGAAACGCAGGCCTCCGTGCTGGCGTTCCTGGCTGCCGCGCTGGCGTACTATGCGCGGCTCGGCATCCAGTTCAAGGCCATCCTCACCGACAACGGACCGGCTTATCGCTCGCACGCCATGGCCGCGGCCTGCAAGCGCCTCGGCCTGAAGCACCGCTTCACCCGGCCCTATACCCCGCGCACCAACGGTAAAGCCGAACGCTTCATCCAAACCGCCCTGTGCGAGTGGGCCTACGCGCGAACCTATCAGAACTCAAACGAACGCAACCAGCAACTCCGCCCCTGGCTGCACCAGTACAACTGGCATCGACCTCATAGTAGCCTTGGCCTGTCGCCACCCATCAGCCGATCAGCCATCCATGACAACAACCTGTTGACACTCCACACCTAGTGACCGATTTGGTGTACAACTTTTGACCTGTGACAACTCCCCCGTTGGTACCAACTTCCGCAACCAAAGCCTCGCCTCCTTGAGCAAATTAGCTCAGACCGCCTGAGATGCAAATGGGACACTGATTCTAACTGGTGGCTAATTAGGTCTTCACAATCCTTCGACAGAACTCGCGTAGAGTCTGCCAAAGCGCAGTCACAAAACGCTCCTCTCGGGCGACGCACTTTGTTCCGGGCTTTGCTTCTTCAACTCGACTGCTTACCTCGCCTCGTCGAACAGAGCGGTCGCGCGCAAAATGAATGTGGACCTAAACCGTAATCTCCTGGTCCACGATGGAGGAACATGACTACCTCGCCCATTCCCGTTTCGTTGCTTAATTCAGCATGCACTCCACCGCATGGATGCGATCCTCTCAAGGCTCGCACAAGACTCCCGCAAGTCGATGTTGTCGTTCGTGCCCAAGCCGGTGACCACGACGCATTTTCAGAACTCTACCTGGAGCACAAGAGACGCGTCTTCGCAATTTGCATGCGCATGGTCCAAGATTTTGCTCTCGCTGAAGATCTTACCCAGGAAGCATTTCTTCAGGTCTACCGGAGAATTTCATTGTTTCGCGGCGACTCCGCCTTTACCACGTGGCTCCATCGACTAGCTGTCAACACCGTTCTGATGTACTTGCGCAAGCGCGCACTGTCTGTCGTATCGCTCGATCACCTGACGGAAGATGTCCCAGAAGGGCGTACCGGCCGTAGTTTCGGCTCCCGCGACCTGATGCAAGCCGGCGTGGCTGACCGCCTGGACATCGATCGAGCCCTAGCTACCATGGCTCCCGGGTATCGCAGCATCTTTGTCCTCCACGATATTGATGGTTTTGATCACGCCGAAATAGCACGCATGCTCAAATGTACTCGTGGCAACACCAAGTCCCAACTGCACAAAGCCCGGCGCGTCCTCCGCGGCGCCCTTGCCTCACAACGCAATTCTGCTTACCACTCAAATGATCTATTCCTCGTGCCGGCCCTGACCGAAGTGTCAAAAAAGCGAACCCCGAAGCGCGACACCGCGCCCCTGAGAGCCTAGTAAAGAGCAATCGAGTTGGCCACGTAGCGGGAACCGTCAAAAGTTGCGGCCACTCTAATGTTGTCTCCTTCGTGCAATGTGTGGCTAATTGAGAACTTGGAGGGATCAAAGACTATTTGGTAGGACTTTTCGTCTCTTGGATCGATCACCGTCATTAGCCCTGTGTGCATGTCAAGCGACGAGAGACTTCCGCCGAACACAAATGCTGCTCCCGGAGTTGCCAGGACCTCAATCCGGTTGGCAATTCCCTTCCCCTTATTGTTAGGCTCGAACGTAAGCGAGATAAGAGTTCCCCTGACAAGATCGGACGATCCCGGTTGTGACGACAAAAGATTGAGCTGCCCTACGCGTGTAATAGGAGTGTTTAATGGAACAATCAACTTCACTGGATCGCGAGATGCAGCTGAACTCACAGTCAGCTCCCTGGTATCAGCGTCATAACTCAGCACCTGTCCCTGGTATTCGCCCTCGGGCGCTCGCGCCCGTAAGTGAATGCTGATTGCAAACACATTTGTTCCATCCAGGACTGTCTGGACTGACGCAACAGACCCGGAACTCAGATCGCGCAGTGGGACCTTCTGGCCATCCATATAGACTCGAGTGCGCTCGTCAAACAGAATTGTCAGCGGCCTCTGACCGAAGACCTTTAGCTGAAACTGATCGCGCACCGGATCTAACTTCTGGATCTCGCCTCCCATGATTGTGCTCTTTCCCTGCGGTGCATCTGGCAAGGCTGGGAACTTTACTGATGATTTCTCGCTTTCCATTGCCAACTGCGGATTTGTGCCTTGTTCTGCTCTTACGTTTGCAACCAATAACTGCGCAATAAGGACTCCACCAAGTATCAGCGTAGCAAAAGAACGATCCATTTAGCTCACTCCTCACAAATTCCGGGTTCGATGCATAGGTAGTTGGATGCATCAAGACGGCTTCGGTGGCCTGCTACAACTTTCAAGGTGCCAAATATGGTACTCAGCAGGACGCCGCAGTCATGCAAGTCGCATCTAAATAGAAGTGCACACCTGACACTCTTCTTCGTCGGCCGCACCGAAAGGTCACAAGAGCACAATGTCTAAAACAATACTTACTCTAATTGCAGTCGCCGTGGCCTTCTCGGCTATTGGGACGTCGGACGCAAGGGAGCGAGACACCTTGACAATCACCATTCCAAAGCGGAGCGAGCTCACGCCGGTACAGCGCCTCAATCGTGACGGAGTGAACGCTGTACAGAAGCATCAATACGACAAGGCCGAATCACTTTTCTACAAGGCATATCTTTACGATCCCGCCGATCCTTTCACGCTGAACAACCTCGGATACATATCCGAACTGCAGGGACAACTGGATAAAGCCAACAAGTTCTATGCACGAGCATCCGAACAACTCTGCGGCGCAACTATCGACAAGAGCAATGCGAAGAACCTTGAGGGAAAGCCGATGGAGTACGCCTTCAAGAACCTCCGCGATGTCCCGATGAGAGTTAACCGTATGAATGTGGATGCCATCAGCCTTCTCGCCGGACATCGTGGTTTCGAGGCTCTAGCCCTTCTGCGTGTAACACTGTCCCTGGAGCCGCAGAATCCTTTCACGTTGAACAATCTGGGAGTCGCCTACGAAGCGATCGGAGACTACGACGATGCTTTGAGGTACTACGCTTCGGCTGTTGATGCGCGCTCCTCAGAAACCGTAGTCGTCACGTTGGATCGTTCATGGAGAGGAAAGTCAGTGAGCGACATGGCTGCCGAAAGCGCACGGAGGCTCGAAGCGCGAGTTCTGAAGATGGACTCCGCTGAGGCACGCGCCGTCATGTTCACTCTGCGCGGTGTTGCTGCGACAAACAAAAACAATTGGCCTGAGGCCAGGCAAGACTTCCTGCAAGCCTATTCGCTCGATCCCTCAAGCGCATTTTCTCTTAACAACCGCGGGTATGTTGCGGAGATGGATGGGGATCTTGAATCGGCGCAGTTCTTTTACGACAAGGCCCGGAAGGCCGACGATTCGAATGCGCGTGTCGGACTTGCGACTATACGGTCAGCCGAGGGCAAACGGTTGATTACAGTCGCTGGAGAAAGCAACCAACAGGTTGATGGCGAGCTTGATGCATATAGCCAGGAACGCCGACGGCAAACAGGCCCAATTGAGTTGACACCTCGCATCAATACCCCTGGCGGAGTTTCCAGCGTAGTACCAGATAAGCCTTCGTCTTCAGATGTCCCACCGGCAGCAATCCAAGCAGTGACACTTTCATCTCGCTAAGTAAGAGAGGACTTCACGTACATGTTCATGCCTGCCGTGCATTCGCCATCTCACGAATCGATGACTCTCCTCTCCCGCCTGCTCCTGGTTCCGCAGGGTGGTGATAATACATCCTCGTCCATGGCCACGGGGTTGAAGTCGGAGGTTCGTAACATAAGCCGAGAGAAGTTTCATGATCTCGTGACGTTGGCCAGCTCCAACCATGTGGTTGTACGCGGCCTCGAAGTGTTTCTCAGGATGATGCCCGAGGCAGACAATGACATTCGCGCTGAATGGGCGCGGAGCGCCCTTGTGACTGAGCGAGCGCGCATTACCCTGGCTCTGAGCTTCCTAAGTGATATTTGCGCGGCCTTCGAATCCGAGAACTTTGACGTCACAGTAATCAAGTCGCTCGATCACTGGCCCGATCTTGGCAGTGACCTAGACTTGTATACAAATACGCACTCCGAAGTTATTGCCAAGTTCATGAAGAGGCGCTTCGACGCCCAAGCAGCTCCTCAAAGTTGGGGCGACCGTCTGGCGGGTAAATGGAACTTTTCTATCCCGGGACTTCCTGAGGCTGTCGAGATTCACATCGGCCGCCTGGGCCAAACGGGAGAACAAGTCGCTTTGGCTTCGCGTCTCGCGAAGCGCAGCCGCCTGGTGATGATTGGCGACTATCCGTTTCGAGTTCCCTCCGTGCCTGATCGTGTGATGATCTCCACCCTTCAGCGCATGTATCGTCACTTTTACTTCCGCTTGTGCGACATCGTCGATTCTGCCGAGTTGTTAGAAGCGGGTGCTATCGACTTCGAAGACCTGCGTTCGTCAGCGATGAACGCGGACATCTGGGAAGGGGTCGCGACTTATCTCGCGATTGTATCGGACTATGTTAAACAATATCGAGGCTCTGATCTTAATCTTCCGCGGTTCGTGAGATCTGCTGCGCGCTTTGGCGGTGAGCTGGTCTACTTCAACCACGAGTTCCTACGGGTTCCGATCATGCCTCATTCTGCCAAGCTCTACGGATCTCAACTTGCAGGCCTATTGCGAAAGCTGCAACTCCAGAACTGTGTCCGCCTAAGCCTGCTGCCTTGGCTTGCCACGATGGCCGTAGTCGGACAAAGAATTACCGGAAGCGATAAAGGTATTTGGTAACTCATCAATCGGATATCGAGCGATCTGACGGTGTAATTGATAGCTTCGCTTGCTCTGGTTATTAGATAACTCGTTGTCAGCCAAAAGGGGAGATGTCGGGCTGTTGCACCCGGCGACATTTATGGATAATTCAATATCTAAGACATCCGATCCTATCTCAGGAAGTCCGCGATCTTCCAGAGACTCTAACCGCATAGTTCACAGTGAGTGTGCCTCGTCGCGGCCAGCAACATCACTCCATCCACGCGATGAATGTGACTCACCGATTCGGATGCCGGGTCAATCAAAGTCACGTCCGATCTTCACTGCCGATCCACTGGCATTCAAGCGCGACAACACATCAAGTGCAATTTCATTGGTAGTCCATGTCGTCATTATCACCTTGGTCGTGTCGTTAGCGCTGAAAGCTCACACAATTATCGCACTGCATCCAGCCGCGATTGTAACTCCGGTGGACTTCACCCTCTCAAGTCCCCCCATGACATTACCCGTTGCCCGACTGGCAGGTGGTGGCGGAGGTGGCGGTGCCCATGACGTGGTAGAGGCCGTCAAGGCAGAACTGCCGGCGGTCGTGCGGCTCCAGACGTTGGCTCCCCAGATCATCAAGGTCGATCAGCCGAAGCTGGCGATCGAGCCGTCAATGCAGGTGAATATGCCGGAAAGCAACAATCCACCGGCATTCGGCATAGCCCATTCGCAGCAGATTTCGCTTGCTTCCCAGGGCAGGGGCAGCGGTTCAGGCCTTGGCCAAGGGCTTGGCGGCGGCATTGGCATGGGGCACGGAAGTGGGGCTGGTCCAGGTAGCGGCGGCGGCTACGGCGGCGGTCTGATGAACGTAGGTGGTGGGGTAACCGCGCCTGAGGTCATTCATTCGGTTGAGCCGGAATTTACTGAAGACGCTCGAAGAGCTAACTTTCAGGGCAGTGTCTCGATCAAGCTCATTGTCGATTCGCAAGGAAATCCGCAAAACGTCCAATTGGTTCATCATCTCGGCATGGGGCTGGGCGAAAAGGCCATCGAAGCCGTGCGGCAATACAAGTTCAAACCGGCGATGTATCAGGGACATCCTGTCGCCGTGCAGATCGTCATCGACATAAACTTCCATCTGCATTGATAGCCGGGATTGCAACCATTTCAACAATGTGAAGGTCGGACGATCTGCCTAGCGATTGGCAACCGTCATCCAATCATTGCCCGACGTTGTTTGCAGCCGGTGTGTGCTGAGGTGCGGCAGGCGGCTTCTGAGCAAAGTATCCTCGACGCGTCCTCACGATCATCTTACCGTGCTTTGGCGCATTCGCCTCGACACGCACAACCCGGTAGCCCCCCCGGCTGACGGGGTTGCTGGAATGATAGCCAATAGTGTATTGACCCCGAATATCGCGCGCGACTTCGGTCGCGATGGTACCCACATCCTGCAACGAATGCGGAAAGTACGCAATACCGCCCGTCTCTTGCGACAGCTTCTCCAGGGCATCTCGTGCCCGGTCCGATTCCCCTTTGTCAATCCCGAAGAGCAGCCCGATCGTATAGACCACCGGTCCCCCCAGGTTCTGCACACGGCGGATCGCCTGCTCCAGATCAAGTCTCGACGCATTGTCGGCTCCATCCGTAATGACAAGCAGGACTTGCTTTGGAAGTTTCGCGTGATTCACCAATTCGTCTGCAGAGGCGGCCACGGCATCGTACAAGGCCGTCGTACCCCTGGAGTCGAAGTGCGAGAGCCCCCGATTCAGCGCGGCGATATTAGACGTGAACGCCTGATCGAGAATGGCCCGGTCGGAAAAGTTCACGATAAATGCCGCATCCTGTGGATTCGACGCTTTCAGCAGGTCAATAGCAGCGGCGTTTACCGCAGCGCGCTTGTCGCGCATCGAACCGGAGTTATCAACGAGAATGCCCAATGATACTGGCTGGTCCTGATGAAGAAACGAGCTGGTGGCCTGCTCGACGCCGTCCTCCCACACGCGGAAGTCGCCGCGACTCAAATCTTGGATCGACTGGCCCTTTTCGTCTACCACTGCGCATGTCAGCAGAACCTCATCCACATCTTTGTGCATGGTGTAACTGCCGTCCTGGCTCTTCTGAATTTCGTCGGGTCCGGCTGGGACGAGAGGTGACGATTCGCTCACTGACGGGATAATTGCAGAATCTGGCGATGGAACCGGATCGCGGTCAATATCCAGCCGCAGCTGGACCTCTGGAAGTGTTGGATCGCGCATTGCAACGGACATTGTGGTTTGCGCTTGCGTAGACGGTGCGGCGATGGCTTGGCAGAGTAGCAACCGTCCACCAAAGCTAGGTAGGACCAGCGCCATCAAAGCGATGGGCCGAAAGGCACGTGATGCCGTAAGGATTTTTAAGAGCATACAAATGTCGTCGAACGTAAGTCGTTGCATTTTGCGATGCATCACAAAGTTGAAGACCCAGAGCATGGACCGCGATGTTTCCCCCGTGGAACCACAGTTTGGCGGGATATTTCTATTGAGCCACGTC
>Ga0307377_10006824_pt1 | contig 11888 bp, 8 predicted proteins | sample TR3MG_FD_202535 | JGI IMG/M metagenome (GOLD analysis project Ga0307377, IMG submission 202535) | Soil microbial communities from Risofladan, Vaasa, Finland - TR-3 | ecosystem: Environmental > Terrestrial > Soil > Coastal area > Acid sulfate soil | place: Finland: Risofladan, Vaasa | collected...
TATTAACCGCTTTTTTTATTTGTAATATATTTTAATTGCAACCGGGGGCGGGGGCGGGACCGTATGGTCCTGATGTAGTATCAATCATAACATACACATCTGTTTCATTAGGAAGTGAGCAATCACATACATCATTAAGAATTAAAGAACAACTTGTGCCATCTTCAATTGTTATTATTTGACCTTGTTGATTAACTGTTAAGTTTGGAGTTGTATATGCTCCTGGTACTACAGGTGTATCAGATAATAATAATTCTACTTTTGAATTAGTAGGACTAACTATAGTTGTTACAGTATTTATACCATAGTACTCAGTACTTAAAGGATTTGCTGTAGTTCCTTGACCTACTATGTCTAATTGATCTAAATCATCCATTGTTAAAGTAGCTCCTGAGTTACCTTCAATAGTAAAACTAGTCATTGCAGTTGAACCATCTGGAACATAAATAGGAATATTTAAAACATCATTACCTAAAGCATCCACAGTTAAAGTAGATGCTCCACTAACACCATTTGTAGTTAATGAAAGATCATATGTAGGAATATTTAAAACGTCACCTATTAAAGTAGCATTACCATATGGTCCAAGATTAGTTAAAGTTATTTCTCCTTGATATGTAGGAATATTTAAAACATCACCAATTAAAGTAGATACTCCAGTAGTACCTATTGTAGTTAAAGTTATTTGTCCCTGATAAATAGGGATATTTAAAGTTGTTCCAACTAAAGTAGATGCACCAGTAGTACCTATTGTAGTTAGAGTTTGCATTGCTAAAGAAGTAATAGTTATTTCATCTAAACCATCTGTTATTTGTATTCCATCACCTGCAAGTAAAGATTTAAAGTTAAGTACAACACCAACTTTATCTTTCCATATTCCAACACCAGATCCTACATTTGCTGCTAGATTAGCTTCGGCAAGACATGTTAATTCTACGTAACAATCATCTGGTGATATATTAATGTTAAGAATACCAGGACTCAAAGATCTTATTGATCTAAAATAATTTGTCATTATATTTGTTGAAGGATCAGGTTCTTGTTTCCAAAAAATTTGACCTTCACCAGGAAGAGGGATCTCAGGACAATTTGAATCAAGAACTAAGTTATAATTAACTTTAAGATCTCTAAATCTAATAAGCTTACAGTGTTTATAAGGTATTGGAGAAGCAACCCCAGTCATGTCAGGATCTTTATTAATACCAATTACCATAACGTCACTTGGAAAAACTTGTTTAGCAAACATTCTTCTTTTAGCTAAACCTAATATGTCAGTTAATATATTCATTATTTGTTATTTATATTTTTTCTACTATTTATATATATTTGCTGATGTATCTCCACCAGTCATGTATTTACGTTTTTTAGATTTCTTTTTAGAAGATGTCCAACCACCCATTTTATATTCTTGCATTGTTTCCATGCCTAATTCAGCTTTATATGCTGATCTTTTAGACTCACCACCTTTACGCATTTTATCAACTATAGATCCCATCATAGCTTCATCTAATTCTGCTCCATGACGGAGAAGTATTTTAGTTTTTTGTTTTTTAATTGTTTCTTTAGGTAAACCATCCCAATTTTTTAATATTTTCATATTATTTATTTTAAAAATTAAATGTTATAGTAGCACTTAATAAAAAAATTTTAATTGTTCTAAAATCATATTCTTCATCTGGGCACATATATTCCCAACCTATAGTAAATCTATCGTGTGGCCAATGAAATGCTAATTCTATGTTCCAATTCATAATACTTTAATTTTTTAAATTAATTTATATATTACTTTTAGTTTTTTTACAAAGTCCTTGACGGCAATAACCTAAACAAACTTTGCCTCTAGTTAAATATTTTATTAATAAGCATATATGTCTCATCTTCCTTGACCTCTATATTTCTTTGCAGGAGGGTTATTCTTACTATGAACTCCTGGTCGTTTCTTATGTCTCTTTGGTACAAAAGTATATACTTTTTGTTTCTTAGTTGCCATTATTTATTAAAAAATACTTCTTAAATAAGTTATTACACTAATAATATACAAAATTTTAATTACTTAAACAATGTTTAATAAATCATTTAAAAATTTTATTTACCAAAATATAATCTTAGCTAACCAAGCAAGAGCAGTTGCATATAATCCCCATAAAGCTCTAGTTACATTAGACTTCCATTTTTTCATTTCACGAAAATCTTCAAGATCTTTCATCCATTCTGCCATAGATTTATCTTTAGCATCAAGTCTATCAGTATTTTTATTAACGCGTACTACTAACCCAGTATCCGGGTCTAGTAACTTAACCATTAATTTATCCATTTTTTCGTTTAACTCCCTAAGATCTTTACTCAAAGTTTCTATATCTTTTTTCATTAGTGCTATGTCGTGAGATGTTGCCATTATGCTTTTTTGTCTACTATTGACCATACAAAGCCAATAGCAGTCATTATTCCCCCAATTATTTGTGTAACGGTTGACTCATCATAGTATCCTAAGATAACTGCTGAACCCCCAATTGCTGTTAATGCGTGTCTAACTATTCCTAAAATTTGTTCTTTTGTCATGATTTAAAATTTTTTATTAAATATGATTATAAATATTATCTTTGTAATTATTATTCTATACATATAATGTACAAAAAAAAAACATATGAAAAAAATAAATCCTTTAATTTTTAAAAATAAAATATCCCTAGAGTTTCTACCCGAAGAAACACTGATTGGAATAAAAATAATTAATTGTGAAGTTTTATGTGAAGATGAAATCTATCGTCCTGTAATTGGAATAGAAATAGGTTTTATATTTTTTACAATTAGTTTTGTAAATATGCCCTCATAATTTTTTAATTAGACTTAAATTTCTTAAATTAATATAAGAGCTATATTTCTTACTAGAGATTCAGTTTTTATATCTCATCTAAAATCAAAAAAACAAAAAAATGAATTTAAATAACAAAATTTTAAGTGACATTACTGTCCATATGAAATATGCTAAATATCTTCCAAAAAAACAAAGAAGAGAAACCTGGGAAGAACTAGTTACTCGTAACATGAATATGCATTTAAAACAATACCCTAATCTTACAGAAGAAATTAAAGAAGTATATGAAATGGTATATAATAAAAAAGTTTTACCTTCAATGAGATCTATGCAATTCAGTGGTAAACCAATTGAAATTAGTCCTAATAGAATATATAATTGTGCTTACATGCCTATTGATCATATTGACTCATTTAGTGAATGTATGTTTTTATTGTTAGGAGGAACCGGTGTTGGATACTCTGTTCAAAAACATCATGTTGAAAAGCTTCCTCCTATAAACAAACCTTATGCAAATAGAACAAAACGTTATTTAATTAGTGACTCAATTGAAGGATGGGCAGACTCAGTAAAGATGTTAATTAAATCTTATATGAATGGTAGATCTTCTACAGTAGTATTTGATTTTTCTGACATTAGAGCAAAAGGTGCAAGATTAGTTACATCAGGTGGTAAAGCTCCTGGTCCTCAACCACTTAAAGAATGCTTACTAAAAGTTGAAGGCCTACTTAATTCTAAACAGGATGGTGACAAACTATCTACATTAGAAGTTCATGATATAATATGTTATATAGCAGATGCAGTACTAGCTGGTGGAATTAGGAGAGCTGCTTTAATTAGCTTATTTAGTGCCCATGATGAAGAGATGATTGCGTGTAAGTCTGGTAACTGGTGGGAATTAAATCCACAAAGAGGTAGATCAAATAACTCAGCTGTATTAATGAGACACAAAGTAACTAAAGACTTCTTTATGGATATTTGGAAACGTATTGAGTTATCAGGATCCGGTGAACCTGGTATATACTTAAACAATGATAAAGATTGGGGTACAAATCCATGTTGTGAAATTGCTCTACGTCCATATCAATTCTGTAACTTATGTGAAGTAAACGTTTCTGACGTTAAGACACAAGAAGAGTTGAATAGAAGAGTTAAAGGTGCAGCATTCATAGGAACGTTGCAAGCAGGCTATACTAACTTTCATTACCTAAGAGAAATCTGGAAAGAGACTACTGAAAAAGATGCTTTGATTGGTGTTTCTATGACGGGCATTGCAAGTGGTAAAGTCTTGAAGCTTGATATGACTGAGTCAGCTTTAATTGTAAAAAAAGAAAATGCTAGAGTTGCAAAGAAAATAGGAATTAATTCTGCAGCTAGAACAACAACAGTTAAACCAGCTGGAACAACATCTTTAACTTTAGGAACGTCTTCTGGCATTCACGCTTGGCATAATGATTTCTACATCCGTAGACTGCGTGTAGGGAAAAATGAGCCGATTTACAAGTACTTATTGGCTCACAACCCTGAGCTAGTTAAAGATGAATATTTTAGACCACATGATACTGCTGTTATCGAAATACCACAATCAGCACCAAAAGGTTCTATAATGAGAACTGAGTCTGCATTTAGTCTTCTTGAAAGAATTAAAAAAGTTGCAACTAAGTGGGTTATTCCTGGACATAAAAAAGGATCTAACACACATAATGTTTCTGCAACAATTAGTCTTAAACCTGATGAATGGAAAGAAGCTGGAGAATGGATGTGGGAAAATAGAAATTATTATAATGGATTAGCTGTTCTTCCTTATAACGGTGGTACATACACTCAAGCTCCATTTGAAGATATAACTAAAGAAAAATTTGAAGACTTAATGCAACACCTTGTTAGTATAGACTTATCTAAAGTAATTGAAATAGATGATAATACTGACCTTAAAGGTGAACTAGCATGTGCTGGTGGGGTCTGTGAAATAAATTAGTATCTAATATTATATTTTTGTTCCTTAGTTAAATTATCCCATGTTTGTATACTATGTAAAATTGGAAGTGCGTCTTTCCATTCTTTTCCCAATTTTAACATACCTGCGTTAGGTTTATTTTGATAAACATAAGTAGGATTAGCATAAAATTCTTCTTTAGTACTAGTTAAAAAACCATAAGGAGTATATATAGTCATTTGTAAAGCTTCTGCCATATCTTCTAAGTTTTTTGTTGCTGCTACTGGACTTTCTATCATTCCAAATAATTGCATCCAACCATTAGGGAATACAGGAACAAATGCAGTAGTTTCTTGTACTAATCTACCTGATTGTTTTTTTAATGCATTTCTTAACCTTATTGTAGTTGGGTCATCATCTTCTCCAGCCGTCATTGAACTAACAAGTAAGTCTATAGCCATCATAGACATTATAATTCCTAGTTCACCCATAGTTCTATAGAAACCAAGTAGTTTATTTGTAGCATATTGATCTCTATTACCACCTTGACCTTTATAACCGTATTCTTCTAAAAATGATTGTTTCATTTTTGAAAAGTCTCTGTTACCAATAAAAATTTGTTGTTTAAGATGAGCCATAAATTTCCACCAAGATCTATATCTTCCTTCCATATGACCCAAGTTTTCATCAAAATATTCTTTTTGAAATCTTGATCTTATTGCCGGAGCAACCCACTTTTTATACTGAGCAGCTAAATTACCAATAATAAAACTTTGCAAAACCATTCTATCAGCTTTTGCATAGTTACCGTGTATCTGCTTATTGACTTCTCTAATCTTATTATGCATTTCATATCTAAAGTTATCATCCAAAGGTTTTTCATTTCCATCTTTATTAATTACGGTATCATATCCATCCATTAAAACTTTTTGATGAGTTACTGTATCAAATGTATGTGCATCATAATAAGATCGAGTTTCACCAGTTTTGGAATTTTTAACAATAACATCCATGATCATTGCCATACCAACTCTTGTTTGAACATTATATTCAGCAGCATCTTGCATTACATAACCCCATTCTTTAAATCTTTGCCAAATAGTTTTACCATCATTATCATTACCAGATTCACGAATATCTGAAGAAGCATCCATCATACGTAAATCTTCTACAAAAGCTTCATATAAATTATTAGGTAAGTCTGGATCATAAGTAGAAACTTTAATTCCTGTTTTACCTAAAGTAGCTATATCAGCTATGTCTGTCAAACCTGAACCCAATCTTTGAAAGATACCGGACTGAAGACCTTGTAAATTATATTCTTTACCTGCTCTTAAAAAGTTATGTTTAGAAAAGTATCTTGAGCCAAGCATTTCTATATTATTGTTAATTCTACCCATTAAATAGTTATTAAAATTACCTAATGGATTAAATGCAACATATGTTAAAGAAGATAATGATATTAAATTATCAGCAATTTTATCTAACATACCTTTTGTAGCAAGTTCATTATCATAAAATATCATAGACATAAATTTTCTTGCTCTTTTTTCTGCCCAAGATGGGTTTCCTGTATTTTTTTTAGTAAAGCCAGCTTTTGACATAACACCTTCTACTTTTTTACTAATATTTTTAATTGTTTGATTAGCTGGTTGATATGTTTTATTTGATATAACTTTTACAAAAGCATTTAAAGTATCTTCAATTGCCCCCATTACTTCATAGTTTTCTGCCATTGCACCAAACTGAATTAAACTTGATGTCATATCAGTATTAACTTGTCCTAGAGAAGGTCTATTTCTCAACTTATTAGCTTTACCATTTAATATAGCAAGTTTATCTAAATATATTCCTCTTGTTAATTTTTGTTTTTTATAATCATCTTTTAAAGCTAAAATTTCTGTTTCTACATTTTTAATTGCAGAATCTGTTGAAGGTGAACCAGTAAAAAATATTGGTAAACCATTATAAAAAGTACCATTTTCATCTGTAATTAAAGTTTTTTCACTTGCAGTTGTTTCAGTAAAATTTTTCCATCCAGTCACCATATTTGCATATAGTTTTGTAAATAATGAACCTTCTCCTTTTAATGTATTTACTACATTACTCATAATTAAAGGAAGCCTACCAATCATTTGGTCTCTTATTTTTTGAGGAAGTTTCATCAATAAGTCTTTTTCATAAGTTTGAATAAAAAACTCATAATATTCTCTTTGTGCTAAAGTTAATGCATCTGTTTTATTGGGGTCATATAATGCTATATACTTTTCACTACGCATGTCTATTCCATCTTCAGATACTTCTCTTGCTTCAACATATTCTTTTTTAACTGCACCATTGAAATCTTGGTTTCTTAGAATAGCTCCTGTTGCAACACCATTAATTCTTATTGCTTTAGTATATACTCTATTTTCATAGTACTTTGCTCTATATACAGCATAATCTGCTTTATTATAGTTGTTTTTTAAAAGCCAATATCCATTATTTAAATATTCAAATTCATTTCTAGCATCAATAAACTCAGTAGTATATTTATGGTAGTTACCATCTCTTCTATTTCCATCAGCATCAATTACTTCTGCTTTCATAAATTCAGAGTAAGCAAGTTTTTTGTTAGCAAGATCTATATTGTATGCAATATCTTCAGGGCTAGCTGTATCTAAATTTACAATATCTCTATATTCGTAACGTGTACCATCATCGTCAGAAATTAAAGAATATAAATCTTGGCTTAATTTATAATATTTTTGACCTATTTTTTTAATATAAAATCCTAAAGGCTTACCGTCAGAATCATATTCTATCATATAATCATAAATTCTGTTTTTATCATTAGTAGGAGATAATTTAAGTAATTTTTCACCTAATTGTTCCGTAATACGGTTTCTATAAGCTATTTTATCTAAAAGAACTTGTGTTTGTCTTTTATGAATTTTATCCATAACAGCAATCATTGTTTGACTAGAAGTAGCCGTATCTTTTGTTAAGTATTCGTCTACTGTTATATCTCTAGAAAACTTATCTCCACCCCCATATATTATTTCTTTTAAATCGTCTTCTGTATACAAACTATTTTCAGCACCAAAATTCATGTTTGATTTTAATCTTACTTGTTCTGTAACGTAGTCAAAAATAGCTTGATTGATAATACCATCATTATCTTTAGTTCCATTAAGTTGATTATATTCTAAAGTCATTGATAAAACTAATGATTTTTGAGTTGCATTAAGATCAATTGAACCACCACCTACAGATTCACTTATTGCAAACAAACTCCGATACGTAGCCATAAATCTATCAAAGTTCATTACATATTTAATATATTCAGGATTGGTAACATTATTAGGATCAGTAACGTATTCTTTAAATTCTCTCATTTCTCTTAAACCATATCTTAACATGGCTGTATAAGTTTGAGATCTTGCAGCAGAACCAGCACCAATATTCATAGAAATAAGTGCAATTGCTTTGGCTATTTCATCACGTGTTAGTTTTAATCCTTTCTTTAAAAATACTTTATTATCAATTGTTTCTAAAGCCTGTTGTTTAACCAATAAACCTTCAGTAAAACCTTGAAGTGCTCCAAAAATTGTATTATATTCAGGATATTCAACATTTTCAACAGTTTCTTCAGTTTCTTCAGTATTTACACTTTCATCATCTCTACCTATATATGGTTGATCTAAATCATCTTTAATTTTTTCATCTAGCTTTCTTTTTCCAATGTTATCTTTAACTAAAGGCATTAATAAATTAATCTTATCTATTTCTGAAGACTCATTGTGTTGATAGATTCCATCATAACTAAATTTACCATTAAACTTTTGATCTTTACCTTTTCCAGTAATATCAGCTACAATATGATATGTTGCAGCACCTTGATCTCCACCTAGTACACTGTATCCCATATTTTCTAACATCCGTCTATACATGTTTACTTGTAAATTATGCTGACCACTTGTTGAAAGTTTATCAATTCCTTTTTGTTTTAGTAGACTATCTTCAGATAATGTCCATTCTCTTGATTCATATGAAGTACCACTAAAATCTTTAATAGATTTATTATAAATAGAATTCTTACTAGTTTTTAAATCAATAATTTTAATTTTCCCATCGGGATCAATTATAACTAAGTCAGCTGTTCCAGCAATTTTAGTTGCAGGATCAAACAAAACAACTTGAGATATAGCTATTGATTTAGCAGGCTTTAAAATTTTTAACTGCTCAGTTAACCTATCAAACATTTCTTTTGCTTGTTCAGCATTTAAAATCTTCATTGTACCCAAAATAGATTCAAAAGATTCAAAAGAAACTACAGCATCTAATAAAGTATCTATGTCATTTCCAATTTCCAAGTTTAATTGAACATCTTCTAAATTTTTAAGTTTTCCTTTAATTGCAGTTGTAGTAGACAAATATTCTTCACCTGTTGTTATATTATAATAAGTATGATTCTTTTCATTTAATACAACAATATCATTACCTGGATCTGTAAGATTTAAGTTTACAGATAAAGAATCAAATTCTTCTTTTTCATTAGTGACAACATGAAACATTTTTTTAATTATTTCTGATTGTATACCATTTGCTTGATCTAATACAGTATTAATTACTTTTTGTTTCTGTGGTGTAAGAGAATATCTTATTTTACCATTAGCCTGACTTTTAAGTTGGAATTCAATGCCTTCAACATTTAATAACTTTGCTAAATCTGAAAAATTTGTATTACTATTAATTGAAGTTACAGGTAAAGCAGCACCGGTTAAATATTTAGCTAAATCATTTATTACATTTAAAAACCATTCTAATGCTTCTTGAATTTTATTTAAAAATGATTGAGATGGAGTAGTTTCATATTCTTTTTTAAAATGTCTAGATAATACTTGAGTTACTATCTCAAGATCTCTTTCTACTTGAGTAAAATTTCTATCATCATTATAAGCATTGTTAATTGCTTCAGTTAATTCTGGAAAATTTTTCTTTGCTTCAGCAAGTAAACCATCAAATAGTTGTCGGTTATCTACTTTAATTGCATCAATAAACGGATGTAGCATTTCTTCAATAGCAGTTTCATCAGTAACTCTTCCTTTAACTAAGTATGCAGTACCATCAATATAGAAAGAATTTACTTGAGAAAAATTTGCCGTTGTTTTTTTCCACTGTGGAATAGTATTATATAAATTTTCAGCCTCTGAAACAGACAAAAGTTTAACTCTTATTTGTGGAAACATTTTTAATAGGTGTTTAACCACGGCTCTAGATCTAACAGTATCCCAAGACCTTGATTGAGGTAATAAATCTTTAGGGGTAAAAAGACTACTCTCAACGTCAACTTTATAAGTATTTTTAGTTCTTGTAAGTAATACTGAGTCAACAGGAATATTATTTATTTCTAAATATTTTTTTAGTTTATTATAATTATTTTTTAAATATTCTACATCTAACTTTCTGGTTTTTGGATCAGAGTTGTTAATATAATAAGTACCTAGATATTGATGAATTATTTTTTCTCTACTTAAATTCTCTAATAAATTTTCTTTGAATTTTTTTTGTTTTAATGCAAAAGCTATCTTACTATTTTTAAGAAAAGTTTCTGCTTCTAAAACAGTAGGATATACATCAGTATTATTTACTTCTTGCCAAGTATTAATAATATTATTAGTACTTAACTCAGTGGTAAAAACTTTTTGTAATGCTTTATATTCAAGTGTATTTTTATTTGGACAATTTGCCATAAGTATTATTTTTTATTTCTTTAATTTATAAACAACCTAATGATTCAAGAAAATCTTCATCAGATTTATAAATTCCACTATTACGTTGTTTTATAAAATTATCCAAAGATACTATTTTTTGCTCTTTTAATTTCTGCTTTAGTTCATTATTAGTTTCAACTTTACTATCCCAAAAATTAGTTAACACATCATTTGATTTATTTTGAGGATATAAAGCTAACATAAGTTGTTCTATACCAGCTGAATTGTTATTTGTATCTATTTCTATTTCTTCAAAAGAGCTGTCATCAACTGAACTCATTTGCTCAAAAGTATCTATACTTTCTTCAACACTAGTAGATTGTTGAGTAGATAAATAAGCATCATTAAGTGATTTAATAAACCAATTTTTACCACCAGTTTCCCATACACTATTTTGTTTAGTAGGTTGATGTGTAGAAGATAATATCCAAGCTGAACCTCCCTGTTTAGTTATTTCATTAACTAATCTTGGATGTTGTTCTAACTTAGCTTTAATAATATTTACCATTAAATTATAAGTACTATTAGGTCCATCATCTTTAGTAGCTGTATTTTTTAAAGCTTGATATGCAGCTTCTGCATCTTTGTATGTTTTACCTCTAAATTCAATAGGATAAGATTGTGTAAGATTACCTTTACGTTTAGCAAGTTCAGTAGGGTTAGTAAGAGCTGCAGCTAAACCTTTTGCACTAGAACTAATCTCTACTCCAGCACTTACACTAGTAGATGGTTGAGTAACAAACTCTTTAAATCCTTCTATATCTTGTTTAGAACCTAATATGTGAATTTGATTAGGGTTAAATACAGAAATACTTTCTCCTTCAGCTACAAATTTATTACTTCCTCTTTTAACTAAGTCTTTACTTTCATTACCTATAATTGAATCTTCATTTTTAATTTCTTTACTATATATATTCTCATAATTTAAAATAGAATTTTCTTTTACTAATTTAGGATTTTTAATATTTAAAATAGCTTTAAAAACACTGTTTTTATTATCTATTAAATTATAATCTTTAATTTTATAACCCATCCCTTTTCCGTGTAAGGGGTGCATAATATAAAAGGAGGTATATTTATCATTAACTTCAAATTCTTCTCCTTCAAGGGTTTTAATAAGAAAAATATCTTTTTTACTTGTTTTATTAACAGATTTTATTGTGTAGTCAAATCCTTTTATTGTTATTATAGGTTTTAAATCTTTATTTTTTCCTGTATAAAGAGTAGCATATTTTAAATCCCGTGTGAAAAATATAGGTTTATTTTTTTCTGTTATATTACTTAAGTCTCCACCATGATAAACAATATCCTTAACTTTACTATCAGGAAATATAGTATCAATATATTGAGAGTATAGTTGTTGAGCTTCTTGTTTTTGTTG
>Ga0307377_10006825_pt1 | contig 11888 bp, 8 predicted proteins | sample TR3MG_FD_202535 | JGI IMG/M metagenome (GOLD analysis project Ga0307377, IMG submission 202535) | Soil microbial communities from Risofladan, Vaasa, Finland - TR-3 | ecosystem: Environmental > Terrestrial > Soil > Coastal area > Acid sulfate soil | place: Finland: Risofladan, Vaasa | collected...
TAAACCCTATCATACCATAAACCATTTGTTGCAGTGCCGCAGTTATAGAAACAGTATTGAAACAGCTGGTTCCCGCCTTGTGTCCAAGCATGGTTGAATGAAACAAAGGCAAGAACACAAATCATCAACCCATCTTAGTCAGAACCGCGAGTAAGAGGACAATGATTGAGCCAGTAGTTGCAATCATGATGCTCTCCATGCGCTTAACACGGCCAAATAAATCTTTGAATTGGATCTTCATCTCAGTTTGAATTGCAATTACTTGCTTCTCCATGTTGTCGATCCGTTCATGTGCTGAAGCTACAGTTCGCTTGTCCATTTATTTAGTCCTCTTGAACAGCCAGATGCGCAGCATAAGCTGCCTTTACTGTTGTTTTAGTCAGTGCCATTAGAGAACCTTTCCATAATCATCTGTACCATCGTTCCAAACTAAGGCTGAGTTGCCACCAGTAATTGTTACAACGGTTGTTGTTTCTGTGCTGTCCTTAACGATTAGGTCATTAGAAGAGCCAGTGTTTGTAATCAGAAACTCTTTGCCCTGAGACACAGCCTTAGCTGGCAACACAACCGTTCTGTTTGTTGGATCACAGTCAATGCTTTGAATACGAGGGCTGTCAGCAGTTAATGTTAATGCACCCGTGATGGTTTCTACATTAACAGGGCGAATAAAGTGTCCATCAACATCGTCAACATATAGAGCATTTTCATCGTTGCTGATCTTGGTATCAATCGTGCCAAACGAACAGCTTTGGATGCGTGTCGTAGTTGGGTTTCCGCCTACAGAAATACCAATCGTCGAAGTAGCACCTGATTTCTCCTCGAAGTAGCAGTTCTCAACTTTAATACCAGATGCAAACGCATCATTAGCACGGATGTAAACGCCACGATCATCAATGTTTGTATGATTGTTGCTCAACATTGTAATGTTACGAACATAGCCCTCATTGGTCGAAGTGCTTAGTCCAACATTAATCTGACCAGAGGTTGCTTCTGCGTTAAAGAAGTTACCCGCAACAAGAAAGTTCTCTACACCCTGAGACATACGAAGTGATGATGTAACGTCACCCTCGAAGTAGTTGCCTGTGATTGTGCCTGACTGAATGTTACCAACCAAGTCCATGCCAATGGTGTTGGATTTAGTTTGTGACCCATGCCAGTTAAATGACTGCCACCGTTGATCGCCACCAGAAGTGTAAGAACCTTCTACCTTTAGGCCAGTGCCCCAACCACGAACAGTCGTGCTTTGGAAGTTGTAGATACCAGCAAGCTGGGGATCATCTAGTGTAAGGCGAATACCAATACTGTCTGCTGCCCGTTCACTTGCACTCTTAAAGACAAACAAGTTCTTTGTGCTAATGAGGAAGCAACGGTCAAAGTTAATGCCACGACCTGACCCTGTTGTCTGGTTGTCTACAAATACATTCTCAATGTTGATTTGAGGTGCATCATTAAACTGCAAGATTGCAGAAGTAGTGCTGCCAACAAAGCCCATGTTCTCAATGCCAATGCGTCGAGTTGAGTTTGTTGATACAGCCTGATCGTCATCAAAGATAATGCCTTGCGTAGAAGTCTGAGAGAACTCAAGAACTGAACCTTCTTGTTGGTTCTGTCCATTCTGAGACGGAGCACTTTCACCAAACATACGGAAGTGTTCACGAGTGCAGTTTAGAGTAGATGAAACTACATACCGACCCTTTGGAAAATATAAACCCTGACCATCAGATGCAGCATCCATAGCCGCTTGGATTGCTGTAGTATCATCCGTTGAACCGTCACCAGTAGCACCATAATCAAGCACATTGATAACAGCACCTTTAATCATTCGGTTTGTTGCTTTGGTAAGTGCCATTGGTTAATCCTTATGCTGCACTATACTAAACATTAAGTTTAGTTGTTGTCGGAACGAGAAATCTCAATCCAGTCGTTTGATGTTCCCGTATTGATGCAAAGTAAAACGATTGCATCTCTGTTATTTGTAAGAGTGAAATCACCAGCAATGTTTAGATTTCCTGTGCCATCTTTAACTGTAACGTCTCGTGCCGCGTTGTCCGATCTTAAAATAAGTAGCTGACCAATTAAGCCGCCATTAATTGTATCTAAATCGTCAGTGGCTGCACCAGCTTCAGTATCCACTCTGTGGTATGCTTGAGTAATCTCAACAGCCCCAGAAGCTATTGTAACAGTAGTTGCATCTGACATTTCAATGCGATCTGCCGAAACCGTTTTGAATGTTGGGTTGCGGCCAAAGATACCGCCTTGTTGCTTAATGGTCATCATAGCCTCCTTAGGGCACAAGGTTGGTGATTGTGGTCACGGTCCCACCGACCACGGTTACAACGCCGAATGAAAAGAACTTGCCTGTCACCGTTCCCGTGATCGCATAGGATGCTGCGGGCACATAAACCGCCTGCGGATCAGTTGCCGCCCAAGCTGCGTTGAAAGCCGCAGTGTCATCCGTTACGCCATTACCGACAGCACCGAAGTCTTTGACCGATACAGTCTCTTGCAGCTTGCCTCTTACAGTACGATCCTGTGCGCCAGTGCCGCCTTGGTTGTAGGTAATCGCAGAAGCATCGCCGGTTATTGTTGTAACCGACTCACCCATCATAAACTCAATAGCGGCGTTTAATGGTGGAGCCTCTGAGAATGTAAGTGTAGATCCGCTAAGAGAAAACGTAGCCTTGTTCTGATACACGCCATCTATATAAACCTGGATGTTTGTTTTAACGCTTGGGCTAGAAGTCAGGCCAAATGCAGTCTGAGACCCATTTCCGGTTGTTGTGTTAATAATATAGTTTCCACCAAGCACGGAGTTTGTGAAAAAGTCAGAAGCGCTAGAGGCGGTCAGATTGCCTTCGGTATCAAACAGCATGATCTTGTCAGCACGATCAGCAACCACCGGCAGATCCAGCGTTGCATCCTCATCGCCAGGCTGCGCCTTGATTGTACGACCAAAGCGCTCATCGAGCTGCTGAGACATGATAACATTGCTATCGAGCTGCTCATTCAGCGATGAAGCCAGCAAGTCACCGGCAGTAACAAAGTCAGTTGTGCGCGATAGCTCACGACCACCGATCATTGTAAGGATGTCCGTAAGCACCAGAGCCACAACCATCGTGACATTACCAGTGCCATTTGCATTGATGGTCACGGTATAATCCGTTGTTTCGGTCAGCAGCACATTGTTCTTGTAAACAATGATATCGCTTGACTGTAATATATTGAACGTAAAGGCATAAGGACCAGTTCCAGTATTACCTATGAACTGAACTCTGCGCGTAACAGGGTTGATTGCAATATCACTCATGTCGTTTTCCCGTTCCTTTGTTCACTCTATAACATATCTTTGTTGACATTCCAATAATACTTATCTGAAGCCGCCGCCCGTTTGGACAATGCTTGATGGTGGCAACCAGAATGTCTGATCGTTTTGATTTTTGGCACGGCGCTCCATTCTGCGGAGATAGCCAGGATTGATTGTTTCCTGTAACTGATACCAAATAAGGTAATTCATCGCTTCTTTGGTGTAGAACAAATTAGCAAATGGTATATTGCCCTTGAGCAACCTAACAGTGTCGCCTCTGAGATCCTCATCTCCGCCGGTGACAACACCCCTAGCCCTCTGAAGCAAGTCTACTAGCTCAGAAGCAGTACCGATCCCAGGTCCAGCAATCGTCTCTAGTGTGCCGCCTCCATACCGATTAGCTTCACCAAACAGGAAGTCGCCATAGATGCCAAGTCCACCGCCCTGCATTGCGGCAGCGATGAATGCCTCTGGGCTTGCTGGGCGCATCTCACGTCCCTTGGCAACCTCTTTGAGCTGCATGACAAAATAGCCAAGAACAGTCGTACCTACAATGCTATTGACGATGCCCATGTTTGCACCGATGCCACGCTGAAATTGCTCGATTGGAGTTTTAGCACCATACCCATATACTTGACGCCCAACGCTCTTTGTCAAAGCAGTAACACCAAATGACTTAAACTGTGTGAGGAACCTGATTCCCTCACCAGCAAATGTACCAGGACGATAACCACGCCTAATAGCGGCTCTCTCTCTTGCGCCGGGAGATGGAACAGAATTGTCTGCTTCTGAAACCAACATTGCAAATACATTTTCCCTGATATTTACATCTGGTATCTCACCTGGAACAAGATACATCCGACCGTCCGGGCCTTTCTTTGCACCCTTGCGGGCAAGCTCCCAGCCCTTTTGATCGATGCCATATATGCCTAGAATGCGCCTTAGATCATCTGGTAGCTTATCAAACCTCTTAGAAGCCTCTCGTCCAAGGTCATTAGCGATCATTAGAGTAACGCCGCGCTTGTTGCTCTCGGTCCAAGGCTGCAAAAGATTTAGCTTAAAGAACATGGACATCATTTTAGATGTTTGACCTGGCACATCGTCAGCGGCGTTGAACCGGCTCATAAAGTCACCAAGCTGACCCTCAATGCCAACACCAAGGCGATCTGAGAACTCACGCATTTCGCCCTTGCTCATCCCCTTGAATACGGCAGTAAGGCCATCACCCCATGCGTCCATAAGAGATCTGCCCTGATAAACCCTGTTAGATGCAATGAATGCTATATCTGATAGAGCGGAGATCCACGCACCACCCAGCTTTGCCATAGTTTGAATAGAGCGATAGAAGTGCATATAACGCGCAAGCGGAGTGTGCGATCCAATGTTCACATCGCCAGTTACTTCATCAAGAGCGGCTTTGAACGTGATTGCAGCCTGCTCTCGCTTAATCCTTTTTAGTTTCTTCGCATCACCACGATATGTTTTTTCCATACGTTTAATGACACGATCAACCATCGCCTCTGGATTGGTTCCTAGAACCTCCATAAGTGCAGTCGATCTAGATGCAGATTGCATATCCTGCATAAAGGCTTCGCGCAAAGATGCCTTACCAAACTTCTGATCGTAATCGTACCAGTCATTTGGCTTCTTAAAGGTAAATACGCCAGAAGCGCTTTCCTTTTTGGCAAGATTGCCAGGTCCAGTAAACGCTTTGCTAATGTCTGTGCGCTCACCTTCTTTGCGAACACCGCTAACAATGGCCTCATAAGAGCTATCCAGAAACCCATCAATGCGGTCTGGCGCTATGCCCATCTTTTCATAATCTAGCTTGTCACGAATATAGCTTTTCCATTCATCCGGTCCGGCTTTAACCATTCTTCGCTGATCGTGACTTGCCCTTACAACACGGCCTTCTTTTAAGCGTATATAAGATCCAGCCTGGTTCTCACGCTGTAGGGCTGCCCGTTGATACTTGAATAGTATTTTGCCCAGAGAAACAGCATCAGCGGATGCTTCAGCAACACCCACTGGAGTTTTTAAGTTAAGATCACCTAAAACATTAGCAACCTGACGCTCGAAGTCGCCTTTCATGTTGTTGAACTTTGTGAGCAGTCCTGCCTTTTTTAAGTCAGCAATCATGCCGCCAGCATACGAGTTGACCAGTGCGTTAGTAATAGAATCAACAGAACGCGAAGCTCCCTCAAATGGAGCATTAACGCCAACAAGAGCAGCCTCTAGGCCGAGAGATGGGTCGCCTGTCATTTCATCAGCTCTTTGAACTAGAGCCATTAACTTCTGCTCTTTGAGGATGTTCATGTACCGATTGCGCTTTTCAATCTTTCTAGCCAGCTCGGCTTCTTCAGCCATAACCAAGCCACGATTGAATATTGAAGATTCTATATTTGCTAATGCGCCTTCTGCTTGACGCGCTTTTTTCTCAGCATTTAGCTCAGTAAGAATTTCATCAAGCTGATCGTCACTCAAGCGACCCTTGTTTGCGGCGTCAACAATTTTTAAACAATCTGCCATTATGACCTCGCTAGGCAAACGGTTGCCGCTTCTGTAACTTCCACATAAGCCTGGGCCTGTGCATCTATTCTTGCTATTTCATCAAGCTCTTTAATCTGATAATCCGCAAGATCTCCATCTTCACGCATTTGCGCAATGATAGCTTCTTCTCTTACTATCGTATCATCAAGCTCAATATCATCCCCAACAGCATCAAATCTTGCAGCAGCGTCAAAGTCGGCCAGAGGATCGTTTGTAATGTCAGACGCATGACGCGCCAACATTTCTGCTTTAACATTCTCAACAATGCCGACTACCCTGCCGTAAACATCAGCAGCATCATCACCTGTTTCAGCCATGCGCTGAGAGATAATTGCGATCTCTTCATCAGAAACATTTGTTATCTGGTATTCTTCAAGCTCTGCACGGATATCTTCGCGGCGAGAAACCTCTGCATCAAAGTCATCCTTAGCTTGATGGTAGTCTCTCCAAGACTGCGCGTCCTCCATGTCCTGTTTGGCAAATCTAAAGTTGCCAGCCTGCTCGTCCATAATGGCTTCCATAAGAAGATTAGGATCGCGCTTGGGAATATACCCTTCCTCAAATGCGATGCGAGCCATATCATCAAGATTGTTTTTGCTTGCAGGATTATTGACACCACTAACCATAGTGCCTTTTTTATTTATATATCCAGAACGCGCCCTGATATCCCGGCTCGATAACTCGCCACGAAATGTTGGATCATCATCATTAATGCCGCCACGTCTTCCAATAAACTCACTGAGCGTCTGAGGGCGCTTTATAGAGCGTGGAGCAATCATTGCTACCTCTACACCCTGATCGGTAACAAACTGCCTCACAGCGGTCTCATATGTAACCTTACCGCCGGTTATGCCATACATCTCGCGCGTTTGTTTGACTGCCCGATTAGCCTTAGCTATGGCTTCAGCTTCAGTAATTCTGCGAGGCTCTGGAATAACAACAGCCTCAAGATCTGTTCTAACGGCAGCTTCTATCTCAACAGAATCAATCACCGCTTTGGCATCAACATCAGCTCGAGTCAAAACCCCTGCTATAGTACCGATACCGCCGCCAAGAAAGAACCCAGCGCCCACGTTAAGCAGCGCCTCACTCATGGTATAATCAAGTTGCTGATCTTTTGAGAGACCATAGTAGAGAGGCTCTGTAAGCAATGCGCCAGCAGTACCTTCTATTGCACCAATTCTAGCCCTTCCACCTACACGGCCAAATCTTGCCACAGAAGCCGCTCTTCCGGCTGGGCCAACAAACGGAATGAACATTGTAGCAACCTCAACCGGATCTGTTGCCATTGCCAGCATACCGCCACCAAACTTAGCAACACCGGGAACAAAGCCAGATGGGCTGCGAGAGACTATTGCATTGCGAATTATCTCTTCTTTCTTGCCAGCATATAGAAGACGAGCCTCTTCATCTGACATAACCCTGTCAAACTCAAGAAGATCTCCATACTTCTCGGTAAGATCTTCCGGCGTTTGTAATCTGCCTTCATCAATCGCTTGCTGAAAAATAGATTCCTTTTGGGTCTCTTTCTGTTGATATATCTCATCAAGCTGAGAAATAAGGCTGTCACGAATAGATGGATCTGTTTCTGTAGCAAGATCAAATTCAAGCGTTTTCTGACGTCTGATCCGCTCCTGTTCTGCTTCAAAGAAGTCCTGCCGTTGCTCATCAGTTATGGCACGAGATGTTGCGGCAGTTTGCTCAAATGATCGAGATATCAACTCCCCCGTCATTGGAGTGCCAATCATCTCTGAGACCGCCCTGCCTAGAGAAACCCTTAACTCATCAGCGCCAGTAGCGCGGAGTATCCTGTTTTCGGTCTCAAGTGGGCGAGGCTGCATTATTTATTTTCCTCAACAAGTCTTTGAATTTCTGCGGCGTATGGATTAGCCTCATCAATTACAACCGCTTCTTCTGGAGCCATTCCAGCTTGAATCAATCCCTCTCTTCGGAAACCTGCTTCTTCTGCTGACATTGCATCGGCGCTATACAGGCTCTTTACTAGAGCCGGAAGCTCTGAGAATTTAACCTCGAAGCCAGCGGGAAGCTCTACGCCGTTTATGTCATAGTGCAGGCTCAAACCGTCACCAGTGCTGTTGTTGAGGAATTTACCAGTGGACGACAGAGAAGCCAGTGCAACAGCCTCGTCTACAAAATCAGGCACAAGATCTGATTCCAGCGGTTTTATATTGAGCTGACCCAGAGCGCTTTCAGACATCAGCAAAGATACATTATACCTTACGGTCTGTGCATCAAAATTCATCGGAACAACATAAACCCCGTTTCTTTCAATGACTGCCTGTTGATATTCTGGAATCAAATCATTGATTGCAGTTTTAACAGCCTGATCTGGGCTATCCGCACTACCATTTTTAAGTCGCGTGAAGGCAAGTTTCTGGGCAGTGTTAATCTGCTGATTGAATATATTATTGGCAACATTGCCGCCACCAGCCAAATATGCCTGCCTGTAATCTGACAAAACATCATTCATTTCAGATATAACATCATCCTTTGTTGTATTTGGAAGCCCCTCTAAAATATTGGGAACCGTCATTGCAGATATATCCACTAGCTCTTTTTGAACCGCAGGATTGGAAACGTACATGGCCTGCACATACTCAGGACGTAAACCCTGCGCTCTAAGTTCCTCGATGAATTGAGGCGAGTAGTTACCAAGGCTCTGAGTTATTGCCTGGAAAGTCGGAGCCGCAACATCGGATGGAATGGATTGAACAATGCTTGCAACCTGAGCGGCCATTTGCTTTGGCATGACATTGCGCAAGTTAGACGGAACTCCGAGATCATCAAACTGAGATGTCATAATATCGCGCAGCATCAATAAACCTTCAGATGCTTGCTCAATTCGCCCACTGGAGAACTGATCTGCAATGTTATCAACCATTCCAGCAGCGGGGTCATTTGTGCTAACCACGAACAAAGCTGCGTCTTTTACGATTGCATCATTTCTTTTTGAAACAGATTCAATCCAAGCAGCCTCCCTCTGACTGGCCTTAATGGTATCACCCGCATCACCACTTTCCTTTGCGGCACGAACATCTGCCTGCAAGCCAATAGATATAGAATCTATCTGATCGGCATCCATGTAAGCAAGAGCGCCCCTATTTAATGCGTCCTCAGATGCGTCATTCCAAGATTGGATATATTCATCAGCTTGCTCTGGACTGAATATTTCTCGGATGCTTTCTTCGTTAAGTTCAAAGCCAGCCGGAGGTGTTCCGGTCAGAGCCATAGCCTCTGCCGCCTCGGTCAGATCACTTACGGCAGTTTGTTGCGCCCTGTTTATTTGCTTATTTAGATTATTTTTTAGATCATTATTGAACGAACGGTTTTGCTCATATGTATAACCAGGAAGGGGATTACTCTCATATTCCTCAAGAAGAACGCGCTTTGTGGTAATATCCGCAGCATTGTCATAAAGATACAAACGGTTCTGACGAAGTGCTTGGTTTAGCGCTTGGTCAACAACTTTTCTTGCGTTCTTTTCTTTAACACCAAGATCTAACTGATCTGCCAATAACTTCGCGCCAGCGGCCTCGATGCTTTCCCGTGTAGCACCAGGCTGTGTTGCGCTATCCAATATCTCTTGAGATCCAATGGATACAATCTGAGTTACCCGCTCCGCTGCGGCTGCTTCAGCTTTTTTGAAAACAATATCAGAATACCGACCCTGATAGGTCATAGAACTATCTTGAAGCCTCGCAGACAAAACACCAGCGGCAACCGGATCTACAACATCCAGTGAAGCGGCATAGCCATCTTGGATATCAGCCATTGATTGCTGAAAGGCAGATGTTGACATATTGTTTTTGTCAGCCTCACGAACAAGATTCTGCATATCCTGCTTTGCAAGACTTTCTATCTCCACGACAGCAATTCTATTGGCAGCATCAAACGCAGCTCGCTCCGCTATTGTAGTAGGACCACCGGCTTCCTGTATCGCTCCCAGAGTAGGCAAAGCACCCTCTTCGCGCACACGCTCCTGACCACGGATTTCCGCAGCCTGGGATGCCTGCCTAAAAGCAAAGTCGGACATACGATCAACTTGCTGAGAAATGGTCTGGCCCAACCTTGCCTGTTCGCGCGTAGCGGCAAAATCCATCTGTTGTGGTTGACGGGTCTGTAGACCGATGCGCTGATATCTTGGAAGGATTGCCATGTTCTAACCTATGTTAATTGCCCGTACCGATATGCACCTTGGCCGAGAGTACCGGCGGCAGATACATATGAACTTAATTGTGCGGCTTTACCGGCTTGCTGATAAATACCAGCTTGAGTGCTTGCTTGACCCAAAGCCATAACTGCATTGTCAGCAGCAATGTTAAACTCTCTTACACCATCGCCCATTGCAAATTGCTGAAGTGTTGCAGCAGATCCAGATGTCGGATCTTCGCCCATTGCAGAGCGGGCTATAATTGCGGCCAATGTTTCATTCAGATTGCGTAAAGCATCTGCGCCTTTTTGCTTATAGGCAATGGCCTCTGACCTACCGCGAAGCTCGGCCTGTTCAGCTTGCATCTGGTATTGACGTTTTTGAGCAGCGCCAACAGAAAGTTGGCCCAGAGCGGAAGCCCCTGCCAGAGCAAGCTGGAACCCGCTAGATGCAACCATTGGAGCTAAAACAGCCATATCAATTCCCCACACTTAAACGATATTCAAGACCAAGGACGGTCATTGCTAACGGCACAGATTGGCTTATCGTTATCTGCCCTGTGCCACTATACCCAAGAATACCATGCACAGTCTTAACGCCCGTGAATGGCTCTACTGCCGAATCTAACACATCTACACCAAAGTTTCTAAATGGAACTTGCTTGCCGTTCACCGTCATATCTTGAGTATTATTTACGATTGCATCAACCTGAGAGATGCGCTTCTTAAACTCTTGCACAGAACCAGAAGATAGAACTGGCTCGGCTGGCATGGTTTTAGCTGTTACAGTATAGTCCAGGCCCACCTGATAGCTGGTTGTTGCTGGCGATGCAAAAGTAATTGTGTAGGGTGATGCCGGGACGACTTGAGAAGGCTCTATGACGCCATCACGAATGATTGCTACAGTATCACCCTCTAGCTGCTCCATGTTTACTGAGGAGGCCGCTCCGCCGCTCTTAGCGCTATCCAGGGAAAAGTCTGAGCTGAATTTCTCCAGCATATAATTATCAGAGCCACCTATCGTGCGCTTGACGATCACATAAACGTCAGCAACCTCCACGGCTACAGCAATGAAGTCGCCATCAGTAGTAAACCGGCTTGGAGCAATAACATTTTGACCGACCAGGATAGAATAAACAGCCATTGATCCATCAGTGCCATTCACAATGAACAGGCGATCTGACTCATCTGTGGATGCAGCCCTACGCGCGGCCATGTCGATGGGATCTTTTAGCAAGTGAGAGCTGAGAGCTGATATGTTCTGGACCTGATAAGATGCTGTCGTATCGCCAAACTGGAACGCATTGATTGATTTACCCTGGCGCTGGATGAATAGAGACGCACCATTAAGATCCTCAATCGGAAGTCCAGCTTTTGATCCAAGTCTGGTTTGTGGGCGTACAAAGAAAGACGCTGGAGTGATAGGATTATCGCCGGTCTGCAAAACAACGAACTCAGCACCAGTAGTAAAGACACGCAGATCGTTACCTGCAAACAAATTTACAATCGAATTGAGTTGATTTGTGTTGATTGTTGCCTCAACGGATTCATCAGCAAGACCAGTACCAATACCAAAGTTAAAGTAGTCTATGACCCTTGAACCCCAAATGGTATTGGGCCTCGACTTAGATCCACCGAAATATAGGCGACCCTCATGGAACGCAGCAGATCTGGGCCATCCGCGAGTGGTAGACCAAGTATCTTCATACCCATGTTCGCTTTCCCAGTTTCCAGCAGTAATGCCACTGGTATCAAAGAAGCTGACCTCAACAACAGCTTTCATTTCAGTGTGGGAAACATATTCTACATAACGAGCACGACCAAATGTGCTGAGAACCTGGGCATATTCACCAACAGCAGCTTC
>Ga0307377_10006826_pt1 | contig 11886 bp, 9 predicted proteins | sample TR3MG_FD_202535 | JGI IMG/M metagenome (GOLD analysis project Ga0307377, IMG submission 202535) | Soil microbial communities from Risofladan, Vaasa, Finland - TR-3 | ecosystem: Environmental > Terrestrial > Soil > Coastal area > Acid sulfate soil | place: Finland: Risofladan, Vaasa | collected...
AGCCGCTGGGTCGGGTGCCCGGTGAGCAGCGAGTCGGGAACCCCGGCCAGGACTCCTTCGATGAGCCGGTCTCGAAGCTTGGCGTTGTGTGCCATCTCCCACGCCATATCCTGCGCCGCGAGCCGGCAGGCCTCCCCCAATCCCACGATCCCCGGCACGTTCTCGGTGCTCGAGCGCCGGCCCCGCTCGTGTCCTCCCCCGCGTATCAGCGGCGCGATCCGCACACCCTTGCGAACGAAGAGGGCGCCCACCCCCTTAGGGCCATAGAGCTTGTGGGCCGAGAGAGAGAGCAAGTCGATGTTCAGCTCTCGCACATCTAGCGGTATGTGCCCCACCGTCTGGACCGCGTCGGTGTGGAAGAGCACTCCGCGCTCCTTGCAGATCGCCCCAATCTCCCCAATGGGCTGGATCGTCCCGATCTCGTTGTTGGCGTGCATGATGGAGACGAGAATCGTCCTATCGGTGATCGCCGCTCGCATCGCCTCCGGATCGACGAGCCCGTTGGAGTCTACGGGGAGATACGTCACCTTGAGACCGCGTTTCTCGAGAAACTGGGCGGTGTGCAGCACGGCGTGGTGCTCGATAGCGGAGGTGATGATGTGATCGCCCTTCTTCTCTTGCGCGATGCTGATGCCGATCAGGGCCTGGTTGTCGGCCTCCGTGCCGCTGCCGGTGAAGACGATCTCCTCGGGGTAGGCGCCAAGCAGCATCGCAACCTGATCCCGCGCCGCCTCCATTCCCTCCGCCGCCGCTCGGCCGGAGCCGTGCAGGCTCGCCGGGTTCCCCCATTTCTCCCGGTAATATGGCAGCATCGCCTCGACGACCTCCGGCCTCGTGGGAGTCGTGGCAGCATGATCGAAGTAGGTTCCAGTCACTCGAAGCCTCCTGCGCAATAGCGCCCAGTGTGCGCCGCAGCGATTCCCAACTATAGCCACTGCGTGTCGGGGGTGTCAAAGGGTCTCCCCTTCCCCGATGCGCGCAAACACCACATCCCACCCGTGCGTCATCCCCCTGAAGGCAGTCATCCTCCCTGCGGCGAACCCACACCGTAGCCGGAAGGCCCTCCCAGATGAGAACAGCAGCCGTGCTTGCCCGCCTTGCCGCCGTTGGTACGACCGCCGGTTTCGCGCTCGCCGCCCGAGACCTCGGACCGCAGCGCTATCTCTCCCAGGGGCTCTGGCGCACGGTCCTCTGGCTCCTCTCTCGCGACGCCCTGCTCGGCGCCGCCTTCGGCATCCTCGCGGGGCTCCTCTTTCTCGCTGCGATCCGAGTCTTCGGCGCCACCGCTTCCCCCGAGCCCCGCTCTGCCGCCCACCGCTTCGGCTGCTATCTCGCGCTCGTTGCCGCGCTCGCCCTTGTCGGCTCCCCTCTCCGCGGTGGTCCCCCTGGCGGACCGCCATTCCCTCTTATCCTCGTTCTGGTCTATACCCCCATCTGGTTCGCCCTCTCCGCCGCGGGCGCCGCTGCCGCCCGGGCAGGCTCCAACCCTCGCTGGTTCACCATCCGCTGGGTGAGCATCCTCGCCTTCGCCCTGTCCGCCGCGGCCCTCCACGTCTGGGTCCGCGCCACGAGCCATGCCGCCCTGGCTACCGGTCTATTCCTCGCACTCCTCACCGCCGGCCTGCTCGGCATCGTTCCCAACGTCCCTGCCCGCCTCCTCCACGACCGCCTCGTCCGCCCCCTCGGACGCACCCTCGCAGGCCGGCCCGGCGCGGCCCTCAGTGCGCTCATCCTCGTCGGCGCCCTGGCGCTGGCCATCGTCTCCGGCATCCAGAGCACGGCCGCTAAGAACCGATCTCGCCAGCGCGGCCTCAACGTCATTCTGCTCGGCATCGACACCCTCCGCTACGACCGCGCCGACCTTCTGGGAGGCGCCTATCCGCGCGACCTCTGCCCCAACCTCCATCGCTTGGCCGGCCGCGGCACCGTCTTCTCCAACGCCTTCTGCCAGGCCCCGTGGACGCTCCCCTCGTTCGCATCCATATTGACCGGTCTCTATCCCGAGCAACATGGCGCCGAACATCTCACGAGTACGCTCCCGGCCCGTCAACTCACCCTCGCCGAGATCCTCCGGGACGAAGGCTACGAGACCATGAGCGTCGTGAGCTGCGAGTATCTCGACGCCGCCTCCGGCCTCGGTCAGGGCTTCGACGTGCTCGATGAAACACAGGTCCTCGGCCATCGCGCCATTACGTCCGCGGCCATCACCGACCGCGCCCTCCAGCTCCTCGAAGAGCGGGGAGACCAGCCCTTCTTCCTCTTCCTCCACTACTTCGATCCCCACTTCTGCTACCAGGATCACCCCGACTACAGCTTTGCCGATACCTATGACGGCTGGCTGCGCGAGGCGGTTCAGAGCGCCGATCAGAATGCCTTCCGCTGGCTCATCTACGCGCTCGGGCCTGCCTTCGCCTCTCGTTCCCGCACCTCCGAGGCCGACCGCCAGTTCCTCCGCAACACGTACGATGAGGAAGTCGCCTACACCGACTCCCAGCTGGGGCGCCTTTTCGACTACCTCGACGCCAACGACCTCTGGAATTCCACCCTCGTCATTCTCGTCAGCGACCACGGTGAGGAGTTGCTCGAGCGAAACTGGTCGGGCCACACCGTGACCCTCTACCAGGAGGAAATCCACGTCCCCCTCGTACTCGTCCGACCCGCCCAGGCAGCCGGCCGGGTCGACCCCCGTCCTGTCGAGGCCCGCGCCGTGTTCCCCACCATTCTCGATTTCCTCGGCGTCGCCGGACCCTCGCTACCCACTCCCCCCTCCTCGCTTCTCACGGACCGACCGGCACCCGACACAGGTCTTGTCCGCAGCTCTACGCGGCCGGTGGCCGAGACACCCGCCCCCGGCGAATTCGTCCCCAAGTACGTGTGGCTCTCGTGTGTCATCGATGGGCGCTGGAAGCTGATCAAAGATCATCTCCGGAACCGAAGCCAGCTCATCGATCTCGAAGCTGACCCTCGCGAGATGGAGAATCGGTCTGCGAATCACCCCCGGGAGCGCCAACAGCTCGAGCGCGAGTTGGATCGGCTCAATGCCGAGGTCGGCCGCAGCCCTAGGGCTTCGGCGCCGCAGGCGAGTGAAGAGCAGAAACGCCGCCTGAGGTCGCTCGGGTATCTGTGAGCAGACCGCGAGCGAGGCCGAGGAGCTACAATGACACCGGGGCGACCGAGCCCGAGTCGGTCGCCCCGTCCGTTCCGCTGAGTCGATGAGCGGGCTGACCGCCTATCCCGCCTCGACCTTCTTCAGATAGGCCAGCGCCTCCGTCATCTTCGTCTTGGTATCCCCCTCCGAGAAATCCTCGAACGACAGCCATCCGTCGTAGCCGACCTTCTTCAGCGCGGCGATGATCGTCGTCCAATCGGCCTGGCCCTTCTTGACTGGCGCCATGCGCCACTCCCAATCGGCGACACTGTCTTTCTCGCCCGTCTTCTCCCACAGGCAGTTCTTGGCGTGGACGTGGCTCAGGTACGGCCCCAGCAGCTCGAGCCCCATCTGGTAGTTCTCGAACCCCTCGACGACCATGTTGCCGGGATCGAAGATGACGCCGACCTCGGCGGGGTCGAAGTTCGATACGAGCCGGTGGGCCAGCCCGGCGGAGGGGGTGATGTTGCCCATGTGCATCTCGACACAGGCCTGCACCTCGTACTTCCTGGCAAGCGCCGCCACCTTCTCGAAGTCCCTAAGAGCCTCCTCGAACAGCTCCTGATAGGGGCGAGACCCGTCGTACATCGGGGGTCCCACCCGCAGCTTCCGGCAGCCCACGGACGCTCCCGCCCGCATGACGGCCTCCACCACCGGCAGCTCGTTGCCCTTCATGTACGTCCCGAGAGCCGGCATCGCCAGCCCATGCCGGTCGGCGATCCCCTTCGCCCGCTTCAGGTCGGCATCGATGTCGTTGACGTCGACGGTGGACCGGTTCGCTCCCCAGTAGCTCACCTCTGTGATGGGCTCCGGCGCCTTCTTCGTCACCCGCCACTCGAGGCCGTCGAGGCCGACGGATGAGGCCAGGGCTGCGGTTTCATCAAGCGTGCATTCGGGACACATCACGGTGAACACGGAGTACTTCCAGGCCATCGCCTTCCTCCTCCATGCAGACACCCCCGACACTTCTTTGGCCGCGCTCCAGGTCCTCTCTCCATTGGGGTGGCGCCCGCCCCGGCCAAACGAAAGCGGCGCGGTCCACGCAGACCGCGCCGCTGGACACTCCGGACCTGCTATTTCTTCGCCGTGTCCGCGGCCTCCGCGCAGCTATGCTTGGAGCTATCGCCGTGGCATTCCTTGACCTGATCTTCCGTGCAGGTCTTTGGATCCTTGCCCTTTTCGCACGTCTTCGGCTTACAGCACTCACACATCGCTAGGCTCCTTCCACACGCTCTCACTGTACTCAACATCTATGATAGTATCACGCCTGTCCGGCGAGTGTCCAGGCGCATAGAGCGCATTTCATAACCCTCACTCGCCTGGCTGTCCGCTGGAGACGCTGGCATGAAATGCGCCTGCTGGAGCCTGGCGGCTTGTGCTGCTGTTTCATAACCCGCCTCGGCGGGTTATGAAACAGTTTCTAGCCTTCGTCAGCCGCCCTCCGCCAGCAAGACGATGGCCAGCTCGTCTCCCTCCGACAACGGCGTCTGCTCGCCTGAACGCGTCCGGATATCCTCGGAGTTCACGAAGAAGAGCACGGACGGCCGCAGGCGGCCGCCCTGCTCGCACAGCCGCGAGCGCAAGGCAGGATAGCGGGATACGAGCTGCGCCAGCGCCTCGCCAACCGACTCTGCATCGAGGTTCACTACCCGCTCTCCGCCGGTGAGCGGGCGGAGCCGGTGTGGCACGCGGACGACTATGTTGGGGGGCTGATTCGATGCCATTGCTCAGATAGGCCAAGAACGCTGTCCGATGGTCGGCTCGCCATGTCGGTTCCGAGGTCTCTTGTGACAGGCGTTGGACCACCTCCGCCTCATGCGCCCTTCGCCACGGCGTTCGACGGCGCCATACCCTGCTCCTGCGCCGTGGGGCGCCTGGCGGCGCGGAAACGGCTCCAGGCGACATCCTCGGAGCCGTTTCCGCTACTACCGCTGATTGAGCCGCTGGTGGTGACAGCGACCATGCTTGAATACCATGTTGAGTACTGTACGGCAATGGCGTTGTGTCAACGAACCGCGACATCCCGCGGTGCATTCTCCACTCAAGCCGACAGGGCACGAGAAGGCATGTCTGCCTCAATGCACAGGGCGTTCACTCCCGACGGCCGCCCGCCCGGCGACCTCCCGCCCCGCGAGCGTCTGCGGGACAACCGGATAACGGTGGACCTAGGGTTCCTCCGTCGCCTACAAGTACGGCGGCAGAAAAAGACGGATCACGGGCAGCACGACGGCAGTGTAGAAGACGTCGAAGAGTCGCGTGCCGATGAGCAGGAACAGGACGACGAACCCGATAGGTGCGAGCCTGTCAGCGAGATGTGGATCGTCGACCCCGAGCAGTCTCAGAGCGACGTGGGAGCCATCCAGAGGCGGTATCGGCAGAAGGTTGAAGAGCATGAGGATCACGTTGATGGCCACGCCAAGGTAGCACAAGGTCACGACGGAGACTGCCAGATCACCGCCGAGATAGCGCGCGGCGAGCCTGAGCAGTATCGCCCAGGCAGTGGCCTGGAGCAGATTCGCGCCGGGGCCCGCCAACGTCACGAGCACTTCGTCGCGTCGCGGATTCCGGAGCCGATGGAGGGCGACAGGAACAGGCTTCGCCCACCCGAACGGGACTCCCGCCATGCTGGTGATGATAAAGACGATGGCGCCGAGGGGGTCGATGTGAGCCAGCGGGGCGAGGGTGAGGCGGCCGGCGCGCTTGGCGGTGTCGTCGCCGCAGCGGTAGGCGACGTACCCATGCGCCACCTCGTGCAAGATGATAGCGAGGAGAAAGGCGGGCAAACTCACGACTATTCGAACTATGGGAGAGTCAGGTAGCAATCGAACTCCATCGCTGGGGCAGTTTCGAGAGCGCTCAAGGAGCCGTCACTAGACCGCCGGCACGGGAACCTGGTCCAGTATTCCATTCACAAGAGACGCCATATCGCCCTCCCGGACCCTGGCCTCCGGCTTGAGGATGAGCCGGTGGCCCAGCACAGGAGTGGCGAGAGCTTTGACGTCATCCGGCAGCACATAGTCGCGCCCACGCAGGGCTGCACGTGTCTGGCCGGTTCGCATGAGGCCCAGGGATGCCCGCGGGCTGGCGCCCAGGGCCAGCAGTGGGTGCTTCCGCGTGGCGGCGACGATGTCGACCATGTATTTCTTGAGAGATGGGTCTATGTGCACGTCACGGATGCTCTCCTGCATCCGCAGGACCTCTTCCTTCCTCACAACCGGGTGCACGGAATGTATTGGGTGCTGCTTCACCTGGCGTTCGAGCACTACGACCTCGTCCTCGGGAGAGGGGTAGCCGAGGCTGATACGCATCAGAAAGCGGTCGAGCTGGGCCTCTGGGAGAGGGTATGTCCCGCGGTACTCAATCGGGTTTTCGGTCGCGATGACGAAGAAGGGCCTTTCGAGCTCGTGGGTGGCGCCGTCCACGGTCACCTGGAACTCCTCCATGCCTTCGAGGAGGCTGGACTGGGTCTTGGGTGTGGCGCGGTTGATCTCGTCGGCGAGCAGCACGTTTGCGAAGATCGGGCCCTGCCTAAAGGCGAACTCGCCCGTCTTCTGATTGAAGATGGAGGTGCCGGTAATGTCGGCGGGAAGGAGATCGGGCGTGAACTGAATCCGTCGGTACCTGGCGCCGAGCGCCGCGGCGAGTGCCCGGGCGAGCATGGTTTTGCCCACGCCGGGGATATCCTCAATAAGAACGTGGCCGTTGCAGAGAAGTCCGACGACGACCAACTCGACGGCCTCGCGCTTGCCGACGATAACGGTTTCAATTTGGTCGGTGATGGCCTGGGCGCGCTCGACCGTCCATTCGACGCTATCCACGGTACTCATCGGAACTCATACCTTTCTGGGTGTCGGCGAGGATTATAGCATGCGAGCACGGCGGGGACAAACGGGTGACGCGGGCGAAAGTGCCGTCCGTTCGGCTCTCCATACCACAACGTCATGGATTCCTGTCGAGCGCGGCGATGGCTCGACTCGTTTGCTCCTTATGCACGGGTCGGCGCAGCGACGCGGGCGGACTGGCAGATTGACTTCGGCGCCGGTTTATGCTACCCTCAACGCGGTTCAAGACATGCGGGACCGGGCACTGATCGCTTCCCGCCAGGAGCGGGCGAAGGTCAGTGCTTATGCGTTCATTGGGGACGGCGGGCGACAGCACACCCTCCGTAGTACACGATGCCTCGGAGATTTCCGGCAGGCAAACCAGGAGCAGCCGAGATGAGGAATCAGGACATTGTCCTCACCCTGGAAGGGCTGAAGAAGGTACAGACGGAGCTCGACGAGCTGAAGGCGGTGGGCAGAAGACAGGTGGCCGAACGGATTCGCGAAGCGAAGCAGTTTGGGGAGATCGGCGAGAATTCCGAGTACGAGGATGCGAAGGCCGAGCAGGCACAGATCGAAGGGCGTATCGAGACTCTCCAATACCTCTTAGCAAATGCCGTTATCGTTGATAAGCACCAGAACGATGGCAAAGTCGGGGTGGGTTCTACGGTGCGGCTGCAAGATGTGACCAGTGGTGAGGAGCTGCACTACGAGATAGTGGGAGCGGAGGAAGCTGATCCGGGCGAGCACCGCATCTCCAACCAGTCTCCACTGGGGGAGGCGCTGATGGGGCGCAGGGCCGGCAAGACCGTGAAGGTGAAGACACCCGGGGGAACGCGCACGTATGTGATTCTGTCGGTCGGCGACTGAACTGTGGGGGGCGACCGAGGAGATATGCGGGAGCTCGACGAGAGCGATCTCGTCCGCCAGCGGCGAGAGAAGCTGGCGCGGCTCCGCAAGAGGGGTGCGGACCCCTACCGATTCACCCAGTACGACCGCACGCACCTTTCCCGTGAGATTCACGAGAGCGTCGAGGCGCTGGAGGGGAACACCGTGCGCGTGGCGGGACGACTCCTTGCGCGCCGGCGACACGGGAAGGCCACGTTCGCCGATCTGCAGGACGGCTCCGGCACGATCCAGCTTCTGTTCCGCGTGAACCAATTGGGTGATGAACGCTACGCCGAACTCGACGATCTCGACGACGGCGATCTGGTCGGCGCGGAAGGCGAGGTGATGAAGACTCGGACGGGCGAGGTGACGGTGGCGGTGTCCGGTTTCGCCATCCTCGCCAAGGCGCTCCGTCCGCCGCCGGAGAAGTGGCACGGGCTGCGGGATGTAGAGGTGCGCTACCGGCGTCGGTATCTCGATCTGATATCCAACGAGGGGCCGCGGCGGATCTTTCAGGTGCGGAGCCGGGTCATCAGCTCGATTCGGCGTTTCCTGGACGAACGGGGATTCCTGGAGGTGGAGACGCCGATGATGCAGTCGGTGGCTGGTGGGGCGCTGGCGCGGCCATTCATCACCCACCACAATGCGCTGGACATCGACCTCTACCTGCGGATCGCGACAGAGCTCTACCTGAAGCGGCTGGTGGTGGGCGGGATGGAGCGCGTGTACGAAATCGGGCGCGTATTCCGAAACGAGGGGATCTCGACCCGTCATAATCCCGAGTACACGCTGCTGGAGGCCTACCAGGCGTATGCGGACTACCGCGACATCATGGAGTTGGTGGAAAGCATGGTAGCGCGGGCGGCGGAGGACGCGCTGGGGACGCGCATGGTCACGTACCAGGGCAAAGAGGTCGATCTGACGCCGCCGTGGCGACGGGTAGGGATGGTGGAGGCGATCACCGAGCGGGCGCCCGTGAAGCCGGAGGATCTCCAATCGGAAGAGGCGGCGCGGCGGGCCTGCGAACGGCTGAGACTGCCGGCGGAGGCGGGAATGCGTCTCAGCACGATGGTGAACAACATCTTCGAGGAGTTCGTGCAGCCGACGCTGATCGAGCCGACGTTTGTGACGGATTATCCGACGCCGATCTCACCGCTGGCGAAGGCCCACGCGGACAATCCGGACCTGACGGAGCGGTTCGAACCCTTCGCCGGGGGGATGGAGTTGGGGAACGCCTTCTCTGAGCTGAACGACCCCGACGAGCAGCGTCAGCGGCTCGAGGCGCAGGCGCGATCGCGGGCGGCGGGGGATGACGAAGCGCACCCGATGGACGAAGACTTCCTGCTGGCGCTGGAGTATGGGATGCCGCCGACGGGGGGGCTGGGGATCGGGATCGACCGGCTGGTGATGCTGCTCACCGATGCTCCGTCGATCCGAGATGTCATCCTGTTCCCTCAGATGCGACCCGATCCGGGCTAATGCCGGTTCCGGCGGGCGATGGCGGTGCTGGAGGAGCGACCGCGGCTCGGCGGGTGCATCGCTCCGAGCGCTGCCTGAGCGGAAACGATCAGACGGCCTCGGAAGCCTGCAGGATGTGCGCCACGTCGCGGTAGAGGACGTCGTGAAGCTGTCCCCCAGTGGCTATGGTGAGGTGAAAGTTGTCGTAGTAGCGGAGGTGGCCGACCAAAGTCGTGCCAGACTTGAGGTGCACGATGACGCGCAACTCCGCGGCGAGCTGCGAGCGCTCATGCAGCCTGTCCCAGAGCTGTTCTTCCGGATCGGACGAGTGATCGTAGATGAGAGTCGGTGGAGCCAGCGGCTTATCCATTGAAGCCGGCCTCCCTCGCGAGCTCGTCGCCTGCTCACCTCGGAATGATGGATGAATGAGGCACAACATCCGAGCTGCTACGAGCTGGCTGCGCTGAGCGCAGCTCCTGGCGGGGAGATGACTCGTCGCTGGCTGTCTCGCCCTGCGGTCCGCCCTCGCCTCGATGTCCTAATTATGGACGATTATAGCACACGGAAGGGGTTTCCACAACCCTCTTGCACAATTGCTCCAGGGTCATTGCGTTATCTTGATTTAGGGTCAAGAGGAGGTATAGAGGGAGCAAATCAGCCACAGCAGAGGTGACAGCTTCCATGACAGCAGCGAGGCGGAAAGAGAGTTTACTGGAGGCGTTGGCGCGAGTGCCGGACCCGCGAGGCCGACAGGGTCGGCGCTACGCAACCTGGTGATCGGACTGTTTCGCTTCAGCGGTGTCCGCAACATCGCCGCCGCGCGGCGCACCCACGCCTGGCACGCCCAGCGCGCCATCGCCCTCGTCACTACTCCCCAGGGGATAATGCAATGACCCTGAAAACGACTTCGGAGTTATTGACATGGTGAAGGGGAGGCTGTATACTATTAGTTTGTGCCGACACGACTTTGGGGAATGCCGACAACCTCCGGGGACAGGTGATCAAGCCTTCTCGTCGTCTGTGTAACCCTCGTATTGACTAGATGGAGCCGGTCCAGCCTTGCTGCGTCATTTCTGGCGGGCTGAGGGCCGGCTGAGTTCGCGTCTGGGGAGGTAGGGGTATCTCGTGGGAAGGAGACACGATGGAAGCCATTAAGGTCAGGGGCCGCCACCCGCGTCAGGATTATGTCGTGGCAGATATCCCGAACCTGATCGAGATCCAGTTGAACTCGTACGACTGGTTCCGGGAGCATGGTCTGCGGGAGCTGTTCGTCAACTTCTCTCCGATCCAAGACTTCACAGGGAATCTGGCCCTGTCGTTCTGCGACCCGCAGGATGGGGAACCAAACTACTACCTGGGCGAGCCGAAATACGACATATATGAGTGCCGGGATCGCGACGCCACGTACGAGGCGCCGCTGAAGGCGCGTGTCTGGCTCCATCACCGCCGCACCGGGGAGATCAAGGAGTCCGAGGTCTATCTCGGAGAGCTCCCGATCATGACGGAGAATGGCACTTTCGTCATCAACGGCGCGGAGCGCTGTGTGGTGAGCCAGCTGGCGCGGTCGCCCGGCGTTTACTTCAGGGACACGATCGACTTCAGCGGGCGGATCCTCTACAGCGCGCAGGTAATCCCGAGCGAGGGCGCCTGGCTGGATATCGATTCGGACGCGAACGGCCTCGTCTCCGTGAAGATCGGGCAGGCCCACAAGTTCCCCGTGACGACCCTGCTGCGAGCGCTGGGCTCCATCAACCTGGCGCCGGGCAGCGAGAAGGTGAAGTGCTCGACGGACGGGGATCTCGTGCATCTGTTCGGAGCGCCCGAGCAGCTGAAGAAGGTGACGCCGGAAACCGTGGTGGACCGCCGCGCGTGGGACCGTATCGTGGACTCGAAGACAGGGGAAGTGCTGGCGATGCCGGGCGAGCGCCTGACCCAAGAGGCAGTGGAGCGGATTGCGGAGCTGAAGCTCGAAGGCGTGAAGGTGGCCGTTCTCCATTCGCTTATCGACGAGACGATGGCAAAGGACCCCACGCATTCGGAGGAGGAGGCGCTCATCGATATCTACCGGCGGGAGCGGCCGGGGGACCCCGTGACGCCCGAGATCGCTCGCAATCGCCTTTCGGGGCTATTCGCGGACAATCGCCGGTACGACCTGGCTCGCGTCGGGCGCTACAAGCTCAACAGGAAGCTCGGGGTGGACCTTCCGGAGACAGTGCGGACGCTGACGAAGGAAGACCTGATCGCGATTTTGCAGTATCTGATCCAGTTCGGCGAGGCCAACACGACGGCGACGGTCGATGAGATCGACCACCTGATGAACAAGCGGGTGCGCTGTGTGGGCGAGCTCTTGCAGAACCAGTTCCGGATTGGCTTCCTGCGGATGGAGCGGATCTCGCGGGAGCGGATGACCAGCCTGGATCCGGAGCAGGTGACGCCCCAGTCGATCATCAGCACGAAGCCGATTTCGGCGGCGATCAAGAGCTTCTTCGGGTCGAGCCAGCTGAGTCAGTTCATGGACGAGATCAATCCGCTGGCGGAGCTTACCCACAAGCGGAGGTTGAGCGCGCTCGG
>Ga0307377_10006827_pt1 | contig 11886 bp, 13 predicted proteins | sample TR3MG_FD_202535 | JGI IMG/M metagenome (GOLD analysis project Ga0307377, IMG submission 202535) | Soil microbial communities from Risofladan, Vaasa, Finland - TR-3 | ecosystem: Environmental > Terrestrial > Soil > Coastal area > Acid sulfate soil | place: Finland: Risofladan, Vaasa | collected...
GTGGTACCTGATGCTGTTGAACCACTACCACCTGCGTGTGAGTAATCACCAAAAGCTAAAGTATCATAACCCTGAGCATGTGATGTTATACCCCTAGCTATTGTTAAGTTACCTTCAGCGTGTGATGATTCAGCCTCAGCTGTGGTAAAATTACCCTCAGCATGTGATGTGAAACCACTTGCTATTGTACTTGTACCTTCAGCGTGTGAATTATACCCACTTGCTGTTGTTGATTGACCTTCAGCATGTGAATGAAAACCAAAAGCATTTGTTAAATAACCCTCAGAGTGGGCACTTTGACCACTTGCTACTGTTATATAACCCTCAGAATGTGATGCATACCCACTTGCTGTTGTAGTTTGACCTTCAGCATGAGAATAGGCACCATCAGCTATCGTATTAGCACCTTCGGCATGTGAAGCAATATTTAATGAACTCGTATTACCACCTTCAGCGTGTGAAGCTGTACTACCTGCTATTGTTTGACTACCTTGAGCGTGTGATGTAGTACCACTTGCAATTGTATTAGCACCCTCAGCATGTGATACTAAACCACTAGCCAATGTACTATCACCTTCAGCGTGTGTACTATCACTAGTAGCTGATGTAGCAATACCCTCAGCGTGTGATTGAAAACTAGTAGAATAGGTAGAATGACCTTCAGCGTGACTTGCAGTACCTAAGGACCTAGTTATGAACCCTTCAGCGTGTGCATATACACCTTCAGCTTGACTGAAGAACCCTTCAGCGTGTGAGTAATTACCAGCAGTGGTTTGATAACCTTCAGCGTGTGATGTATCACCACTAGCTAAGGTTAGATAACCCTGTGCAACAGAATAATTACCAGTTGCATCTAATCCACTATCATTGATTGTTTTAATCGAGAATGAACCAGTTGACCCAGATTCCCAATAAGTATCACCAGTTAAAAATCCGTTTACACTAAATGTACCACCTGTACTATTTGTGTATGTGGCAGTACCTAAATTATTATTATATGTTCCACCAGTTACATAAGTATCTGTACCTGAACCACCTGAGGCGTTTACAGCCCAAAATCCCTTACCTTCTAAATCTAAACATGTCCAAACGTAACCAGGTATTGGGTTTTTACTAATTATTAAATCATCGGTTCTTGTATAACCACTAACATCAACCCAAATTGTTCTACCAGTGTACCCAATGGTATCAGCAGATAATATATCTAATTGTTGTGTCCAAACGGTACCACTATAGTTTCCACTACCTAAATCATCCATTGTTAACACATAGATACCAAATGATACACCACTATAATCTAAAATAACAGTATTACCATCAACAATTGTTGTAGTGTTAGCTGTGAAAATAAAACCAGTATCTTGAGATGTAACACCGCTATTACTTGGTGTTATAGCTGATAGAGAAGGTTCACCTAATGACATTCTAGTATCAGCCCATACATAATTAGTTGTACCTGTAGTACCAGAAAAATCACTAGTCAGACCAAAATATGATTGACTAATACCAGATACAGCAGGGTTTGGACCAGTAGTTAAAGCACTAAAAGGAACCCCAAATGTTGTACCACCTGATAATTCTGTAATAGTCCCTTCAAATTGTTTTACTTGTCTATTATTTGAGAAATCTAATTTAGTCTTAAAGCCCATATTATCGTTTTTATTATAAATATTCTATGATTCCAATATATTTATATAAAAATGGTAAATTATGACAACATCTGATGATAAAAAGGTAAATGAATTGGTTGGTGGAGATATGAATTCTAGTGGTGGCGATAGAAATGCTACTAATGATAGTGAAATCGAAACTGGTCCAGTTGCTAAACCACATAATGATGACTCTGAATATGAAAAGGGTGTTTCTACAACAACTGATAAGGTATTTGGTCGTTATAGACAAAATATACCTTGGTTTGCTGTTTATAGTTATGGTGGAGCTTCTGGGGGTGGACGTGCTAGAATACCAATGGCTGAAAACAAACCTACTAAAACAGTAACGAAAAAATCAGTTGAGGAAAAGATAGATGATTTAGTTAAAAAAACAAAGAACACTGATTTAACTGATAAAAATTATGACGCTAAATTAGATAAAGTTTTATCCTCAATAAAGGGTTCCAATTTTTCTAATGAACAATTGGATAAAATAATTGATGCTGCTTCAAATAAAAAGGATAATCAAACTAAAACATTATAATGAATTCTGATTTAAAAGATAACATTATTAATATTGATAAAGCACATAAAGACATTTTAGGTGATAAAATGAAATTTTCTGCTTTAAAGATGAGACAAACAAGGATGAACCAAGCTAAAGATTCTAAGAATTTCGAAGAATTTAATAAGTTAGGTGGGGCTAACACTTTAAGTTATCTTGATAGGTTGATTACTAAGTCAGAAGATGTAAATCATGGTTTGAAGAAAACAGGTATGGATGCTGGTAGAGAGAATCAATTTATAAAGACACATGAAAAAGATAAGGATAATGCAAACCCTACAGCTACTGGTGGTGGTTTACCTAAGATAAATAAGGGTAATATATCTCGTAAGATTATGACTAATAAAGAGGTATATAATGAATCATTAGAAAAAGAAATTAATAGTATGAAATATTTAATAGAATATATGAGTACAAATAACAAAAAACAAAAACTTTAAGACATGGCACAACCAAGTAATAATAATAATGGTGGTATATCAAAGTTAGAATCTGATGGTAACCTTTTCAGAAATAATAATATCGTTAATAACGTATATAATAATGCTGACACTAGTAATAACTACACATCTAGTCACACTAGAGCATTAGCTGATTCTAAAACACCTAATTACGGTAAGGGTACTGGTTTATTTTTAGATATTGAAAATTATAAAGCTGGTAGTGATTTAGATATCAACGGTAATCAAGGTAATTCAGTTGGTTCTGGTAGAGTTCCAGCATTCGCACTTAATGCTTCAACTTGGGGTTACGGACCAGCTGGTGCTGGTATGACACCATACAAAGCACCTGATACATCAAAAAATAAAGGTCAAGTAACTATTTAATTTTTTTTATGTTAAAACTTTACAATATTTTTGAATCAGTTATATTAGAAGAACTAGAAAAAAACAATCAGTTATTAACTGAGAGTGTTTCTGAGGAAGCGATTAATGATGCAATTGTAAATAAATATAATGTTAACATATTGTATAGAGACTTCGTAGACCAACCACCAAGTAAAAGATATATTCAAGTATATAATTTTGCTAAAACAAAGGGTAATAAAACAGGTGGAAATGATGCGATACGTGCCTACCAAATTATGGGTGGTAGTAAAACTGATAAGAAAAATGGATGGAAGATTTTTAGGTTAGATAGGATAGAAGGGTGGTATCCAACTAAAATGAAATTTCATAAACCAATATCACAAGTAGATTCTACAATACCAACGTATAATCAAAATGGTGATAAGTCTATGGATACGATATATAATAAAGTAAGTTTTAAACAAGATAAAATATGAATGCACCAGCACCAGTAGATTTAAGTAAATTAAAAGGTATTTTAGGTAATGCTATGAAAGTAATGAATAAGGTTGAGAAAAAAGACTTCTCAACTGGACACGTTGATGGTAGAGCGTTAAATGAAGATGGGATAGCACAATTACAAAATGAAGGTATCACTAAACCACAACAACTAGGTGATTATACTGATGAACAAGTACATAAATCAGGATTACCACCAGAGGTTAAAAAAGCTATGTTAATGAATAGAATACCTAAAGCTACACCTAATCATACATTTACATTAGAGAATGTTTCTGATTTGATAGAGAAACCAATGGGTATACCAAAAACACCTAAAACAAATATTAATGAGAATGTTAATTCAGATTTAATCACTATTAGTAAGACTGAATTAAAAAACATAATTAACGAACAAATCATAGAAGTTTTAACTAAGAGTTACAATAAAACAATTACTGAAGACGCAATTAAAAAAACAATAACTACCTTAATCAAAGAAGGTAAGTTAACAGTAAAAAAGAAAACACTTTAAATTATTTTAAAAGTTTTATTAAAAAAAGGGGTATTTTTTACCCCTTTTGTATTTACTATTAGTTTATTTTATATATAATTAATAAAAAATATAGTCATGGAAAACAAAAAAAAGATACGAGTTTTAGTAGTACCTAGCGATAGAACAGGTGTTAGCTACTTCAGAAGTACTAAACCACATTTACAACTTGAAGAACAATACCCAGATGAATTTCATGTGGATATCGACTATGAACCTGATTTGAATAATGATAATTGGTTGAAACAATATGATATAATCCATTATCATAGAACAATTGGCCCATACGAACAAATGGAAGAGTTAAATAAGAAATTTAACAAGTTAGGTATTATAACTATAATGGATATTGATGATTATTGGGCCCCAGGACCACACCACCCAGCTTACCTTTTAATTAAAAACGGTGAGTTAGATAAGAAAATCCTTAATAATGTTAAGTTAGCTCAAAATGTTATAACAACTACTAGTATATTTGCTGAAGAAATTTCTAAAGTAAATAAAAACGTTTTCGTATTACCAAATGCTATAGACCCTACCGAAGAACAATACACACCAAACCCAGAAGTTAATGAAAGTGGTAGAGTTAGAATTGGTTGGTTAGGTGGCTCATCACATTTAAAAGATTTAGAGATACTTGAAGGTATTGTTGGTAAATTAAAAAGTGATGGGTTAATTGATAAAGTTCAATTTGTTTTATGTGGTTTTGATTTAAGAGGTACTCATACTATTATAGATGAGGTAACTAAAAAACAAACTCAAAGACCAATAAAACCAACTGAAAGTGTTTGGTATCAATATGAAAGGATATTCACTAACGATTATAAATCTGTTAGTCCTGATTATAAAAATTTCCTATTGAAATTTAAACAAGAGGAATACCCTAACGTTAGTAATGAACCATATAGAAGAGTTTGGACCAAACCAATCACAACATATGCTAGTAACTATAATTTATTTGATATTTCATTGGCACCGATTGAAACTAATATCTTTAACAAGGTTAAGAGTCAATTGAAAGTTATTGAATCTGGTTTCCATAAAAAAGCATTAATCGCTCAGGATTTTGGACCATATAAAATTGATTTAACCAATGCTATATTATATGGTAACGAACTAGATGCAACAGCTAATTCAATATTGATTGATTCTAAGAAGAATCATAAAGATTGGTATAAGGCTATTAAGAAATTAATTACTGAACCAGAATTAGTTAAGACATTACAAACAAATCTTTACAATACAGTTAAAGATACATATTCTATTGAAAGTGTTACTGAGGATAGAAGAGAGTTGTATTTGGAATTATTAGATAATAAGGAAAATACAGAAATAACAACGAATCAAACAACAAACGCATAATGGGACAATTACATGATAAATTAACAGAGGCTAAACTTAAGTCGTTACTGAGTGGTGATTCAGACGCTCCATCAAAAAACACACGTATAACAATGAATGTTAGTGCGTTAGACCAAATAAAGACTAAAAGAAATAAACCAAGAAAACCAAGAAAACCTAATTGGTTTAAACGTATGTTAACTAAAATTAAAAGCTTTATTGCTAATTTTTGGAGTAATAAAGTAGTAAATAAGTTAAACAAAAAACGTGAAACTTCTTTAAAAGCTAAAGAACTTGAATTAATTAAAAAGCGTTTTGAATATAACTTCAATACCACTATTGATAAACAACAAAATCTAATTAATTATAGAAGTTCTGGAATAGCACCATTAGTACAAACTGATATTAATTATTTAGATGAAAAATTAGTGGAAGGTAGAAGACACATAATTAACAATGTTAGTAAGAAATCACCACTATTCTATGAACCAGAGATTTGTGATATCCATAATGAAAATCCATTTAAAAAAGACAACCCAACTCTTGATATGATTAAAGCTGTTGAGACTACTTTAAGTGGTGATTTATTACGAGACCAAGCAAATGGTAATAAAGAAAGGGATTTAAAGAGTAAAATTAAAAAATTACTTATTACTAGAGGGTAACTTGCATCATTGAGAATAAAGTAGTATATTTGTTAAAATAACGATTTTTATAAAAAAAATAAAATGACAAAAGAACAAATAGTAAAAAATACTAAGAAATATTTCGATACTGGTAAAAAGTATGGTTTCATTAATGAAGAATTAACCAAATTCTTAGGTGAAGATTTTATAAAAGCCCCTGCTTCTACCCTAACTAGTTACCATAACGCATTCGAAGGTGGGTTAATTGCACATATGTTAAATGTTACTAAATACGCTGTAGCTATTAACGATGCATTACCTGAAGAAGAAAGGGTTGATAAAGCATCACTAGTTAAGGTTTGTTGTCTACACCAAATAGGTAAAGCACACTTATACACGCCTTGTACATCAGACTGGCATAGAAAAAATCAAGGAAAAATGTATGAATTCAACGAAACACTAACCTCTATGAGACCTAGTGAACGTTCAGTTTATACTATTTTATCTAATGGTATTACTTTAACTGAAGAAGAATATTCAGCTATCTTATTTTTCGATAAAAAAGATGATAAAATGTCTGAATATCATAACTCTATGTTAGGTGAGTTACTTAAAATGGGTAGTACATTAGCTATAAAAAACGAACAAAAAAATATTACTGAATAATGGGTTTAGATATGGATATGGATAAGATTAGGTTTAAGCTATTAGATGTGGCTGACCCAAATATTGATTATACGATGGAAGACTTCAATAAGGAATTTGATGGGCAATTTAATAATTACTTTGGTGATAAAACTGAAGAAGATAACTCTATGAAAATAGAATTTAACTTTGTTAATAAATCCACCAATCAAGACCCTGAATATGCCACAGTAGGCTCATCTGGGTTTGATTTCAGAGCTGATTTAAGTGATGATGTAGAAATAGAGTCTGGTAGCGTTGCAATCATACCAACAGGGTTATATTTCGAAACACCACCTAATTTTGAGATTCAAGTTAGACCTAGAAGTGGTTTAGCAGTAAAAAATGGTGTTACAGTGTTGAACACACCTGGGACGGTGGATGCTGATTATCGTGGTGAGGTTAAGGTTATATTAATAAACCATGGTAAAGAAACCTTTACAGTTAAACATGGTGATAGAATAGCACAAGGTGTTATAGCTACAGTTATAAGTAAAAATATAGTAAACTTAAAAAAAATAGAAGAAATCACCACAGAAACCGAAAGGGGTTCTGGTGGATTTGGAAGCACTGGCAAGGCGTAAAATTAATAACCCATAGTTTTTATGGGTTATTTTTTTTATAATACCTTTACTTTATCAATAATTTTGCTTATATTTTTAAAAAAATATAAACATTATGATAACAATAGTTTGCTCATCACAAAACCCATTAGACGAATTCAAAAAACACGTCATTAAATCATCTGGGTTACACAATAAAGTAGAATTTTTAGGTTACGAGAATAAGGGTGAGTTTTCACTTACTGAAATCTATAATCGTGGGTTAAAAGATGCTAAAAATGATATAGTTGTTTTTATGCATCATGATATAACAATAGAAACCAAGAACTGGGGTAAAAAATTATTAAAACACTACGAAAAAAACCCTGAATATGGTATATTGGGTGTTGCTGGTAGTAAATACTTACCATCTAGTGGTCAATGGTGGGAGAATAAGAAAAAGATGTATGGTCGTGTAGCTCATACACATGAAGGTAAAACTTGGTTATCAAGTTATTCTAATGATATTGGTGATGGTATAGAAGAAACTATTATTGTTGATGGGGTATTCTTCTCTGTTAATAAAAAAACACTGAAAAAGGATTTCGATGAGACGGTTAAAGGTTTTCACTTTTACGATATAAGTTTTTGCTTCGATAATTATTTAGCTGGGGTTAAAGTTGGTGTTCACACTAATATCAGGGTTAATCACCAATCAATTGGTCAAACCAATGAAGCTTGGGAAGCTAATAGAGTTTCTTTTGCTGAAAAACATAAAGAGGAATTACCAGTTAATATTAAAAAAGTTTTAAGAGAAGGTGAGAAACTTAAGGTGTTGATTGGTTGTTTAAATTTTAATGGGTACACTGGTTCTGAACTGTATGTTTTAGAATTAGTTAAACAATTAGTTAAAGAGGGTTGTGATGTTAGTATTTGCTCTACCATAGGTAACCCTTTAGCTAGTATAGTTAAGAATATGGGTGTTAAGGTGTACACGTTACAGGAACCTCCTGGATTTAAATTGGGTGATGGTAAATGGTCACTTAAAACACCTGAAGGGTTGGTACCATCTCAAGAGAAAACATTATATAAAGTACAAGATATTGAGTTTGATGTATTACATTTAAACCATAAACCAGTTACTGAACATTTGTTAAGGTTATACCCTAATACTGATAGTATTTGTAGTATACATTCTGAAGTTATAGCACTAGAAGAACCTGTGATATCACCTCAAATTAAGAAATACATAGCTATCAGACCAGAGATAAAGGATTTCTTAGTCAATAAATTTAACATATCTGAAGATATTATTGATGTGGTATATAATCCAATTGATTACGAAAGGTTTAAAGTTATAACCACTGAAGAAAAAAGAGATAAGAAAAGGACGTTGTTTGTTGGTACAATAGATTACTTGAGGAAAAATGCTATCCAAGATTTAATTGAAACTACAAAGAATGATAATGAAGAACTTTGGATTGTTGGTAAAAAGAATGATACATACTTAGATGAAATGATTAAGGGCCAAGACCATGTTACATACTTCCCACCAACACCTAACACTGAAAAATTAATCCACCAATGTGACCAAACTGCTGGTATATTACTAGGTAGAACAACTATAGAGGGTTGGTTATGTGGTAAGGATGGTTGGATATATGATGTTGATAACGCTGGTAATATTTTAGGTAAAAAACTTTGTGAAGTACCATCTGATGTTGATAAATTCAGAAGTGATAATGTAGCTAAAACAATAATGGAAGAATACAAGTCTATATTAAATTAATGTCAATAATGAAGTGGTTAAAGAAGAAAGCAGCATTGATTGGTTTGGCGTTAGCAAACGTTGAGCAAAACATACTATCCCAAAAAGGTGGTGATTTAGATATTAACCCAAACCAAGAGAGAAGACACACTCAAGGTACATTAATGGATGCATTAATAAATGGTGAGGTAACTGAAGAGGTAGAAAACCTTAGATGGAGAATATATAAGATAAGTAAAGAAGTAGATAACTATAAATCTAACATCCTTAGTTTTAATGGTGATAGTATAAGTGTTGAAACTAAAAGTCGTAAAGTGGGTAATTCATTAAGTAAGATATCTGTAGATACTATTGATTCTTACCCTGTAGAGTTCATACAAGCTAATGTTGAAATATTTAATGGTTCTAGTGTTATGGATAATGAAAATATTGAATTGTATGATACACCTGTTATAACTATAAACGATAAGGATGACGAAAAAACAGCAACACATGGTGAAATAAAAGGTATAGAATATTTCGCAACAACCAAAACTAATAAAATACTAACAATAGATAGGGAATGTTTACCTAGGTTTGATATTGAAAGATACACGGAAAAAATAGTGGTTAGGAAAATAAGTGAAGATGAAAGGTTATTAGAATTATATGTTAGTAAATACCCAGATGAGTTTAATAGAACCAGCAGGTTGTTTATTAGTGATATAAAGAAACTAATTGCTACCCCAAGAAAATCTGACATTTTGGATATTAAAAATATTAAATTTATAACTAGTAACGCTATAGGGGTTGATAACTTTTTAGAATACGATTATAATGTAACATCATTTGATAAGATAATTGAATTTGGTGGACATTACGTTATAAAATTTAAAGCAACTGTTTTAACCAACGGTGAACCAATACTAGATAAATTTAGGAAGGCATCATTAGATGAAAAATATAATAATAAAGAAGCTAAGAATAGGAAATACGAATATAATTTAAATAATGATAATAACATACCAGAGTCAAAATGATTACAGCAATATTAAATGGTTATAAAAGACCTGACTTTTTAAAAGAACAGATTGATGCTATAAATAACCAAACCGTAAAACCAAGTGAGATTATGTTATGGCAAAATAACACTGAAGGTTTTGATAAAAGTTTAACGGATACTATAACGACTGCATCATCTAATAAAAACCTAGGGGTTTGGGCCAGATTTGCCTTTGCACTTAATGCAAAGACAGAATACGTCTGTATATTTGATGATGATACTATACCTGGTCCTATGTGGTTTGAGAACTGTTTAAATACTATGGAATCACATGAAGGGTTATTAGGAACTATTGGTTTAATATACAATAATGAAAATGGTTACCTACCAAACGTTAGACATGGTTGGGATAACCCAAATAATAAACCTGTTAAAGTGGATATTGTTGGACACGCTTGGTTTTTTAAACGAGAATGGTTATCCACCTATTGGAGGGAATTACCCCCATTAGGTTTTGATTTTGTAGGTGAAGATATGCATTTTTCATACATGATACAAAAATATTTAGGGTTAAATACATATGTACCACCACACCCACTACATGTACCAGATATGTGGGGTAGCCTTAAAGGTTGGGAAATGGGTACTGAAAAAAATGGGTTATCATTAGTACCAGCTAACATACATAAAATGGATGAATATTATAAACTATTAATTAGTAAGGGTTTTAAAATTATAAATAAATAAATATGAAAGATTTTAAAGATGAATTTGATAGGGTAATAAAATTAATTGATTCTAAAGAACCACTGGTTTTAGTTAGGTACGGTGATGGTGAAACAATTTTAATGGATGGTGGTGAGATATCAAAAGGCACTCAAGCGTTTACTGTTGATAAATGGTCTTCACCTGTTGGTGAAACAAAGTTAGGTTTAAAACTAAAAGAATCCCTAACCCATACTGAAAAAGAATGGATTTATGGTATACCTTGCCAATGTTGTAATGACACGTGTAAGTTAAGAATGTTAAATCTATTGACGACACCTATAGAACAAATAACTTATGCAAATTTGTTCGTCAACTCAAACTATAAATTTTTCATTGATTGGGTGAAATCGCTATCTGAAGATGTGTTTCTTATTACTAATAAAAGGGCTATAACCAATTTAGATAAATTCCCATTCAAAATAAATAATTTCTTCCCAATTGAAGATGACTGTGTTAATTATTACGAAGATAATGATAATGTAATTTTAGAAGAACTTAAAGATAAGACTAAAGATGTTAACGGTAAATTATTTTTAATATCAGCTGGACCGTTATCTGAAGTATTAATTCATGAATTATGGGGGATAAATAAGACCAACAGATATATTGACGTTGGGTCCTCATTAGATGAATATATTCACGGTAAAGTAACCAGACCATACATGGTTACAAATAACATATATAATTTAAAATATTGCACTTTTTAACATGGAAAACATAAAACTAAACGACTTTTCAAAATTCCCAGGTGGTTGGTCACTATCCCCATACTCTATTTACCTTGCGTGTAAATATGCCACTAACGATGGTATATTAAACGTATTGGAGTTTGGTTCAGGTGAAGGAACAAACCAATTGGTTGGTTTATTAACTAGTAAAGAAATAACATTCAAATACACGTCAATCGAGCACGATTCTACTTACGCTAAAACACCTAACGTTGAATATATTATATATCCGTTAGCCCATAATTATAAACCAAGTGATATTGAAAACATTCAGTTAAATCTAAAGGGTATCTATGATTTGGTTATTGTTGATGGACCACATGGTGTTGGTAGAGCTAAATGGTACCCAAAAATAAAAAACTTTATTAAAGAGGGTACTATAATATTAATT
>Ga0307377_10006829_pt1 | contig 11885 bp, 16 predicted proteins | sample TR3MG_FD_202535 | JGI IMG/M metagenome (GOLD analysis project Ga0307377, IMG submission 202535) | Soil microbial communities from Risofladan, Vaasa, Finland - TR-3 | ecosystem: Environmental > Terrestrial > Soil > Coastal area > Acid sulfate soil | place: Finland: Risofladan, Vaasa | collected...
CATCTTCCAAAAAGTGATGCTCTGAAATCCAGGCTGAATCAAAATTTAGCTCCTCTGCGAGTCTAACTTGCGAGAGAGTATTTTTATAAAGCTCCGGATGCGTATAGGGAAGCTTAGGGTGTGTTTGCATACCGAAAAGTCCGATGCCGAATTTCATATAAATCCTCCTTCTTATATTCAGGATAAGAATTATAACATCAATCCTTAATCGAATTCCATAGAATTACATATCATAATTCTCGATATTGAACGGTAGCTATTGTGTTTTATACGCGCATATGTTTATAATGAGGGGAACAATTAATCAAAGAGGTGTCAAAATGGCAAAAGATATAAAATTCGGACTTGCCGCTCCCATGCCGGGAGCTGATTTGGATGGATTAATAGATTTTTCAGTGAAAGCAGACGAGCTAGGTTTTGATGGTGTTTGGTTTCCGGACCACGTTGTATTTGTATCTCCCACTGAGGCGCACGAGGCCTGGACAGTGGCAACCGCCGCAGCGATGAAAACAAGCAATATCAGCTTAGGAACGGTCTCGGATCCACATAGAATGCATCCAGCAGTATTTGCGCAAAGACTAGCCACAATTGACCATATTTCAAAGGGCAGAGTAAAGCTTACCCTTGGAGTTGGTGAGTCAATGAATTTAGACGCTTACGGCATTCAATGGAATAGACCTCTTGCAAGATTAAGAGAGGCAATGACTGTTATGCAGATGCTATGGGCAACAGAAGGGCCTTGTGATTTTGAAGGTGAGTTCTTTAATCTAAAAGAAGCTTTTTTACAGGTAAAGCCCTATAAGAGAAACAGGATCCCTATCTATATGGCTACCCACACTCCCAAAGGGCTCAAGCTCACAGGTGAGATGGGGGACGGATGGCTCCCGTTTGATTTAACTCCTGATCTTTATGCGCGGTATCTTGCAACTGTTAAAGAAGGAGCCGAGGGTGTAGGGCGTAATATAGACGAAATTGATGTCGGGCTTTGGGTATTTACATCTCTTGGCGAAAACGAAGATGAAGCTTATAAAACCCTAGAGCCGTTTAAATACGTTCTTTGTATGCAGGATCAGCTCAAAAAAGCCGGATACGACGTCGATATCCCTGAAGAATATCACGGGCTTAATTATTTTAATATTATCCCTCAGGATGAAGAGGGCAGGAAGAAATTCAGGGAGCTGGGGCAGTTCTTCCCTAGAGAGGCTATTATAGATTTCACTATTACGGGATCAAAACAAGACTGTATCAAAAAGATTGAGAAGTACATAGATAAAGGTGTAAAAAACTTTGTGCTTTTCTACAGGTTTAGTCCTGACCCGGCACTAGCGCTTGAAACCTATGCTAAGGAAATCATTCCTTATTTCAAAGGCTGATAGTCTAAACTAAATACAAATTTAAAACTAGATAAGGGGTGGTATAAATATCACCCCTTTTTATTTGTTGTTGCTGATTAGTTCTCTTCCTTATTTTCTAACGATACATTTTTAAATAAAACCATATCCAGAGGGTTCGGAACGAGCCCAATTACATATGGTTTAATTAAGTTCTGCTGAGTTGTAATATAGAAAGGCGCAATTGGAGAGTCGGTTTCAGTAAGGATTTTTTGGGCTTGATTATAAATTACAACTCTTTTCTCTGGGTCGGTTTCTGATGCCGCCTGTTCAACGAGAGCGTCATATTCCTTGTTACACCAGCCGGTTCTGTTGTTCCCTGAGTTGCATGTGAAAAGGCCCATGAAATTATGTGGGTCTGGGTAATCAGCGCCCCAGCCGGCGCGGTGAATCTCAGGCGGATTGGTATTAATTGTGCTTAGATATACTTTCCATTCTTCATTTATAAGATTGACCCTAACTCCCAAGTATTCCTTCCACATGCTTTGCAGCGCTTCGGCTATTACTCTATTAAAGCTTACATCCGGCCATAAGAACTCAACTTCAGGAAAACCCTTTCCATCAGGATAACCTGCTTCGGCAAGCCACTTCTTAGCCTGCTCAGGATTAAAATCTACACCTATTTCTGAGTTATAACCCAGCATATCTTTTGGAATCCACGAGCTTGTAGTAATACCTGCGCCCTGGATTAAATTCACAATGCTTTTTCTATCAATTGATGCTGAGAAGGCTTTTCTAACCAGTGGATTATCAAAAGGCGGTTTCTCTACATTAAAGGCAATATAATTAGTTCTAAACTGAGGCGTGCTTTTAAAATCGTCTAGGTCCTTTAGTCTCGGAACCTCCAAAGGCGGGATGCTTTTACTATCGGCAAAATCAAGCTCTCCGCTCTCGTAAAGCGCTAGAGCTGAGGAGGGGTTCTCGTTCATAACCATATTTACATTTTCTATAGTAGGTTTTGGCCCCCAATAATTTGGATTTATTTGAATTAACATGTTGTCGTGGTGTCGCCAAGATGAGAGTTTATAAGGCCCCACAGTTACAATATTTTCAGGCTCTGTCCATTTTATGCCATGCTGTTCAACGACGTCTTGTCTCATCGGAAACGTAGACATGAATACAAGGAGGCTTGGAAAGTAAGACGCTTTTCTTCTTAATTTTACTTCTAGAGTTCTGTCGTCTAACGCTTTAACTCCAACTTTAGTTGGGTCCTTAATGTTCCCGGTATTGTAGTCCTCTGCATTTTCTACGTCATATAGGAAGTACGCATAATGTCCCCCAATCGCCGGATTGAGTATGCGCTTCCAGGAATACTCAAAATCTTGGGCCCTTAGCGGTTCCCCATCTGACCAGTTCACATTTTCTCTTATCTTAAAAGTATAAGTTGTTCCGTCCTCACTAATTTCCCAGCTTTCTGCGAGCGCCGGTTGCGGAATAAGAGAGTCGTCAAATTTTGTCAGTCCCTCCATCAGATTATTTAAAATATTATAAGATGTGCCATCCATCGCCAGCGACCAGTCGAGAGTCGGAGGCTCGTTACCGATATTCACATTGATTGTATTTTTCTGTGTGCCGCCCTCAGGTGTGTTGTTGTTAGTTGTGCATCCTGAGATTAGGATAGAAAGCATCAAAATTAAGAAGAATTTTTTTGTCATATAATTTCCCTTTTGTTCTTAAATGATATTAAGATATTTCCGTTTCACTTTCTATTTCATATGATATTAGGTTAGGCTCACCTACTGTCAGTTCCGGGACTTTTAAAGCGAACTCTTTAAAATGAGGCTCTCCAAAATGAAGATCCAGGTCTTCTCGACTCCCCCACTTTTCATAAAATGTAAATGAATCTGGAGAGAAGGGGTCTTGAAGGAAATCATAAATTATACATCCCTCCTCACTCCGGGACGGTTCAATAGCCTCTTTGGCTAGAGCAATCATTTGCTCTCTGCACCCGGGTTTCGCCTTAAATTTGGCAATTAATATCAGCATGATTTCTCCTTTACAAAATTAATAGTAGACCGTAGTATAGGCAGATCTAAGTATACTGAAATCAGCAATAAACTAAATTTAGTATTTCAATTTCGATCAGGAGGAAAACATGTCCGACGATAAATACACACAAGGGTTAAAGAAACTCGAAGAGATTTCCCCAGGAGCTGCTGAAAGAACAAAACAAAGCCTCGAAGATATAGCTCCCGATATGGTGAAGTATCTGATGGAATTTGTTTTCGGAGAAATAGCATCTCGTCCCGGACTTGATATGAGGGCCCGTGAAATAGCCGCTGTAGCGTCATTAGCTACACTAGGCACGGCTCCTAATCAACTCAAGGTACATATCAAAGGAGCGCTCAATTGCGGATGCACCAGGGAAGAAATTGTCGAGGTTTTAATGCAGATATTAGTCTATGCCGGATTCCCCGCTGCGCTTACAGGTCTCAGGCTGGCAAAAGAAGTTTTTAAAGAGATAGACGAAGCAGCATAATTTTATAAAGAAACGCCTAATTGGAATCCAAGCACTAAGGCATTTGGTATATCCCCTGTTCCTCCGGGCTTAATTACATACTGAATATCGGGCTGAATATTAAGCCACTGAGTGAGTTGGATTTTGTACATCCATTCAAGTACCATTTCAAAATCTTCTGATCCGGTTATTTCTGAAACCAGGCTAAATTCTGTAGGTTCGGGCACTGGCTTATCGAGTTTATTGCTGTACTTGCAGTAAACAACTGCAAAACCTGCATAATCTGTGTCGCGACCCGGTATAAGACCTTTATACACCAATCCACCATTTAGGAAAAATGGTAAGGTGTTTATCTCACTGTCAGGAGCAAAAAGTAAAGAGACAAAAGGGTTCAATCCCTGATCTGCTTTTAATCCTGTTCCGCCCTTTTCCTTGTAGATCATCTGATCTAGCAAGATATAAAAGCAAAGTTGCCGTTTTTAGTAGAGCCGGGGTTTGTGAAATTATTAAAATCTCCGGTTTGATAATAGGCCCCCAGCTTATAGTTGCCCGGAAGTCCAGGGGAGCGAAAAAATTCGTTTAGGTGATATCCTTGTTTAATCTGCTCTTTCGTATGACTGTTATTATAACCTTTCTCTGTTATCTAGGACAGCCTCTAAATTATTATTTAGCCTCTACTTAAGTCCTTATTATAAGCTTTCTCGCAAAATAAAGTCAACATCATTATTCTGGATATCGTTAGATTTTTACTGTATGTGTATATTGCTGATAAATTCGCTCTATTGACACGTTTTTGATATACTAAAGGACAGGCGGTTGTATCGATACCAAATTAAAATTTTTTTTCTGGAGGATGTTATGAAAGTCAGAAGTCTAATTTTGTCATTAGTAATAGTTTGTTTGATGGTTAGCGCATGTGCGAGACCTAAAGGAGATACGCCTGAGGAAAAGAGAAATTTCGTACAACAGATGAAGAATGACGCTTTAGCTGATCTGTATGTTCAAAAGCCCTACGCAAAAGAATTAATTCAAGATGCTGCTGGTTATGCAGTATTCAGCAGCTTCAATACTCAATTGCTTATTGTTGGATCAGGTAATGGATATGGTGTGGCGGTGGATAATTCAAATGGTGATAACATATACATGAAAATGGCTGAAGGCGGGGTTGGACTTGGTATAGCACTTAAAGATTTTAGGGAAGTTGTCGTATTTAACAACAAAGCAGTATTTAATCAGTTCATAACTGAAGGATGGAGTTATGGGGCGCAAGGTGATGTTGCTGCGAAATATAAAGATGACGGAGGGGCTACAAGCGCTGAGGTCCCACTTGATTCGGAAGTTGTAGTTTTTCAGATGACAAAAGATGGTATAGCCCTTAGAGCTACTATAGGAGCTTCTAAAGTCTGGATAGATGATGAACTCAACAATCTTCCGAACTAATTATTGTAATGAATAGCAAAATTGTTTTAGCTTCCACTTCTCCTAGAAGAAAAGAGCTTCTACAAAACGTGGGAATTGAATTTGAAATTATAGCCCCATCTTCTGATGAATCTTTAATAAGCAGAGAGAATCCTAGGGATTATGTTCTTAGATTGGCATCTGAAAAAGCGTGCTCAGTCTCACAAAATCTAGAAGGTAATTATCTGGTTATTGGTGCTGATACAATTGTAGTTGTTGACGATGAAATTCTAGGCAAGCCTATTGATTTAGAAGATGCTCGCAGGATGTTGAGTAGAATTTCAGGAAGGATTCATCAGGTGCTTACCGCATTTTGTATTGCTCGACCTAAAAATATTATTCTCCATAGCGAGATAGTAGATACCAATGTAGAAGTAAAAACTCTTGAACCAGATGAGATAGAAGGTTACATTAAGACCACAGAGCCGATGGATAAAGCGGGCGCATACGGTATTCAGGGGATAGGCGCTTTTATGATCAAAGGTATCAGAGGCTCATATACAAATGTTGTAGGGCTTCCATTGGTTGAGGTTCTAGAGGCATTAAAGATACATGGAGCTCAAAAACAATTTAGCGGCGATGGATTTAAAAAGTAATTCAAACAATATCATTCAGAGAATTCAAGAAGCCGCTGAAAGAGTTGGACGGGACCCGCATGAAATCAAACTCGTAGCGGTAACAAAAAGGGTTGAGCCTGAGCGAATTGAACAAGCTTTAGCTTTAGGAATAGATACATTTGGTGAAAATTATGCTCAGGAATTCCGCGATAAGGCTAAAATTCTTACTGAACAAACGGATAAAAAAATAAAATGGCATTTTATAGGCCAGTTACAAAAAAACAAGGTTAAATACATAGTAGGTAAAGTTGAGTTGATTCATTCTCTCGATTCACTTTCAGTTGCTAAGGAGATTAACAAAAGAGCAGAAGGCTTAGAAATAACAGTTCCGGTACTAATAGAAGTTAATATCGGAGGAGAAGAGTCAAAGGGCGGGATCATTCCTGCTCAATTGGAGAGCTTCTTGAACGAACTAAGCGGCTTATCTTCTGTAGAAGTTCGGGGGCTAATGACAATGCCGCCTTATTTTGATAATGTTGAAATGGCTAGGCCATACTTTATTCGACTAAGAGAAATTAGAGATGATTTGTTACCCTTATTTCCGAAACTAAAAGAACTGTCTATGGGGATGAGTGGAGATTTTGAGGTAGCAATTGAGGAAGGCGCTACAATTATAAGAGTTGGATCAGCAATTTTTGGAGAAAGGAATTAGTAAACGAGAAAAGAAATGAATAAAATTGGATTTATAGGCGCAGGTAACATGGCAGAAGCTCTGATAAAGGGGCTTATTTCGTCAAAGCTCTTTAAGAGCGAGCAAATCTTAATTGCAGATATAGTTAAGAAAAGAGTCGACTATATAAAATCAACTTATAAAGTAAGCATAGCTTCTGACAACAAACAGCTTTCAAAAGAATCAGACATCATAGTCTTATCGGTAAAACCTAATCATATCTCAAAAGTAGTAAGTGAAATAAAAGCGGCAATAACGTCTAAAAAGATTCTTATATCCATAGCTGCGGGGATACCAAGCACATTAATTTCGAAGCTGATTAAAAAGAAGTCAAAGATAGTCAGGGTTATGCCCAATACTCCGGCATTGGTGCTTGCAGGAGCTTCGGTGCTATATTGTAATGAGAATGTGACTGCACAGGAAAAAGAGCGTGTAAAAGAGATATTCGAGTCGGTTGGTATCGCATATATAGTTGAGGATGAAGCTCTTCTGGACCCGGCAACGGGACTTAGCGGCAGCGGGCCTGCTTATGTATCAATTTTTATAGAAGCGCTTGCTGACGGAGGGGTAAAGATGGGTCTCCCAAGGGATATGGCTCATAAATTAGCTGCTCAGACGGTCTATGGTACCGCTAAAATGATTATTGAGGGTGATGATCATCCCGCTCAATTCAAGGATAAGGTCTCATCTCCAGGCGGAACAACTATCGAGGGTATACATCATCTGGAAAAAGGCGGATTTCGCTCAAGCACTATTTCAGCAGTAGAAGCGGCAACTCGTCGTTCAAAGGAACTTTCTAAGGGGGATAAATAATGGATATTTTAGGCGGGAACTTTTTAGTAGGTATAGCTAAAGCTCTTAATCTAATCCTGACAATATATTTGTATGTTATCGTTGCTAGAGCAATAATTTCTTGGGTAAGTCCGAGTCCTTATAATCCAATAGTACAATTTTTATATGCTGCTACTGAGCCGGTCTTGAGGTATGTCCGAAGGATGATTCCACCAATTGGCGGCACAATTGATGTATCTCCAATTATTGTCATTGTTGCAATTTATTTCTTACAGCAATTTTTGGTCAATAGTTTATTAGAGTTAGCACAAAGGTATTAATTAAATTTGAGCAAAAGTTATACAATTCTCAAAATCCAAATACAGCCAAAGTCCTATCGTAATCAAATTGTAGGTTTGCATGATGGCAGGCTCAAGATAAAAATTGCAGCCCCACCTGTGGATGGCAAAGCAAGCGAAAGTTTGATTGAGTTTTTAGCAAAAACTTTTAAAATTTCAAAATCAAACATAGAAATTCTTAAAGGCCACACTTCTAAACTGAAAACTATAAAATTATCCGGCATTAGTGAAAACACTTATAGCTCTATTATCAGCAAGTATGAATATTCATAGACAGTAGAATCCTGATTCTAATTTTAGTATCTTATCTATATGACTGAAATAACTATTCGAGAAGCTAGAGTCCACTATATAGAGGGAGAGAGGTTCGATAGATCTCGTCCTACACTTTTATTTGTTCATGGAGCGGGGCAAAGTGTCGCTACCTGGAAGTTTCAATTTGGGTTATTTAAAAACCATCCACATTTTAATTTTATTGCACTAGACCTGCCGGGTCATGGAGGCTCGGAGGGAGAAGGATTGCGGAGTGTAGCGGAATATAAAGATTTTCTGTTAAAGTTTATAGATACCCTAAAATTACAAAACATAATCTTAATCGGTCATTCAATGGGCGGCGGAATTGCTATGCTCCTAGCCATTGAACGACCTGAAATACTTAAAGCATGCGTTTTGGCGGCTACAGGGGCTAAGCTCAGCGTAGCTCAGCAAACCCTTGATACGGTTAAGAATAATTATGAAGCATTTTGCGAGATCGCTCCTCAAAGGATGTTTGCTGAAGATTCTCCCCAAGAACTTAAACAGGAATTCAAACAAGGCCTAATAGATATAGGGCAAGAAGTTTGTTATTGGGATTTGGTTACATGCAATGAGTTTGATATTCTGGATGATGTTCATAAAATAACCTTACCAACACTTATTGTCTCTGCCGATAAAGACATGCTTACTCCTGTGAAATATGGAGAGTATCTTCACCAAAAAATTTATGGATCAGAATTTTATGAAATAAAAGGCTCAGGTCATTTTATTATGCAGGAAAAGAGCCAAGAGTTTAATATAATTTTAGAGAATTTCTTGAATAATTTTATTGAGTGATACATGGCACTTAAGATGAGTTGTTTAAATAAGAACTATTGAATTGTTAGATACTAGCAATTATATTTATGTTGGGTGATTATCGTACTGAGTTTATCTTAACCAGCATATTTCGTGGGCTAGAGGTAGCTATAATGTGGGTTTGTTTGTGGGTTTTCATAATAACTGTTTTTTTAGGGCCCGATTTGAGTTCTTTTGGCGATGAGATAGTTGCTCAACGTTCTCCGATTTTGCCGACCTCTATAAGTGGAGAATACATTGTTTCCGGAGAGGATAGTTCTGTATGTCTAGATTATGAAACAAGAACATCCACTAATACTTGCGAACCTGATTTCAAAGTTGGAACTCAAACTATAATCATACCGAACTTGTCATCACCAACCGATACTACTTTCAATGAAAACGATGAGCAGATTTCTCTCCTGCCCAATCCTGACGTTGATTTTATAGAGGACTATATGGTTAAGTTCGATGGCCAGAAGTCTGGGGATACTATTTTTTTTGGAGGAGTTGTACCATTTGTAGCTATTCCCGACGGCGAACTTTCGACTGAGGATAGTTTTTTTAATGAAGAAAGTTTCTCCGTGTTTCTTTACTTAAAAAGGAAGTTTTAGTCTCTGAATACATATTGATTCCCAACCCCTCTTACATAGAGCAATTGTTAAATCTTAAGCTATTTTCTGCTCAACTAGTTAGACGTCCCTTTACTAGAGATGCAATTTTGTTACACTAAACCAAAATTTCGTGACAGGAGAAAGATAAAATGAAGATAGCACTACTAGGTGGTACGGGAGATATAGCAGAAGGCCTGGTACTTAGATGGTCCAAGGCAGGGCATGAAATTTTTATAGGCTCCAGAAGTGAAGAGAAAGCACAAACAATAACTGATGAATACAAAGAAAAATTAGCTAGTCTAGGTATTGAAGGGCAGATTTCAGGGATGGCAAATGCTGATGCGGCCAAAGCTGCGGAAGTAGTGATAATAAGCATCCCCCCTGAGTATGCGGCTGCAACAATAAGTCAAATTAAAGATAGCTTTACAGATCAGATTGTTGTAACCCCCGTTGTATCCATGGAGAGACATGAGGACAAGAGTTTTGTGTATAATCCTCCACCCCAGGGCTCATCCGCACTGGAAATTAAAGAGGCATTACCTGAGACTGTGAGGCTTGTTTCCGCATATCACAATCTTCCAGCCAAAGAACTCAGCAAGGTTGAAGAAGATTTGGATTACGATGTTGTAATTTGCGGTGATGACGAGGAAGCAAAAGCAGTGGTTACAAAACTTACCGAAGATATGCCCAATATGAGGGTTCTGGATGCGGGACCACTTAAGCTTTCCGCAATGATTGAAGCGATTACACCTCTTATTGTTAATTTAAATATTAAACACAAACGTCATTTCTCAGTAAAGTTTGTTTAAAAACTATAAGGGGCGGTTTAAAGGCTGCCCCTATACCCTACTCCCCAATTATCTGAAGAATGATTTCTCTCGACCTAGGCCTGTTATCAAAATCTACCACTATAATTTGCTGCCATGTACCTAGCAGGAGCCCGGTTGCAGTAAAAGGAACAGTAAGCGAAGCACCTAGTAAAGCAGCTCTTACATGAGAGTAGCCGTTACCATCTCCCCATCTAGCATCATGGTGATAACCAATATCTTTAGGCGCGATCCTTTCAATTGCTTCTTGAAAATCTCTGATCGCTCCTCCCTCGTATTCGATGGTAGTAACTCCGGCTGTCGATCCTGGTATAAAAATAGTTACAGTCCCTGAAGATATTCCTGACTCATTTACACCTTTTGCCACTTCAGCCGTGATATCTATTAAATCGGTTTCACCGTTTGTTTCTATCCTGAGACCTTGTGTTATTACTGCCACTTTGCCTCTCCTATAAAAGATTAAGTTGGGTAGGTTTTTCCAGAGCTATCGCTTGATACCCTTTTTTTTCTAGTGTTTTAGCAAATTCATTGGCATGCCGGTCTACTAAATAGATTTTTTCAGGGCTAACTTTTTCTATATATTCCAGTAGCTCGTTATAACCTGCAAGACTACTAAAAGTAAATACCTCATCAACTTTTAATTGTGACTTCACAGAGGATATGTCTTCTCTGCCGCTTTCTATAATAATCGCTGATCTCTTACTCTTTATTTTGTTTAAATCGTCTGAATCTATTTTATCTGGTGGTATGATTACAACCCTTTCTTCAATGTTGTCAGACTTCAAACGCTCATAATCTCCAAAATTAACCCCGAAATCCTCGTAAATCTTCGTAACATTATTAATTGATTTGTGAAGACTAATCTTAAATCCATTTTTGCCTAGGGCTTTAATGATATCCTGACCAATTCCCATGGGCTCTACCAATATTACAGGTGTAGAATGTGAAGAAAATGCGTCTTCAATGAATTTGGTAAGGGGTTTAATAGATTCCTCAAATGTAGGGAAAACATACTCTGGTAATCCAAATGTAGATTTCATAACCAGTACGTCGCACTTTTTTAAATATGCGACTTCAGTTGTCGGGAGTTTCTTTAAATTCAAATCCCCTGTGTAGACTAATGTTTTTTCACCTTTATCAACAACCATCTGTGAGGAACCCAGCATATGTCCTGAGGGCACAAGCTCAACTTGAAGATTGCCAAGTGTAAATGGTCTGTAATATGGACAGGAAAGAACTATTGATTTTCTAATCTTTTTCTCTAGAAATTTTACAGTCTCAGGGGTAGCTATAGTTTTTTCTGGAACAGTAAATTTATCTACATGAGCGTTAGATATAAAAGAAAGCCCCGCTTTCTTTTTTGAATCGAACCAGAGTCCAGTTCCTTTTAAGTGTATTCCATCATTATATTCAATCATTAATTTTGATTTCAGTGTACTGCCCACAGTATGATTTTCAAGCTAATAACTATAAAGCCGTATTTCATAGATGTAATTATTCTTGGGGCTGTCCTAGATAATCAGCCCATATATTGTTTAACCCACTGTTTTAATTGATTTAATTGCGTGTTTGGATTTGGGTTGTTAAATCTCCATTCACACTCCTTCAAAAACAGCGGAAAATGCTTT
>Ga0307377_10006831_pt1 | contig 11884 bp, 29 predicted proteins | sample TR3MG_FD_202535 | JGI IMG/M metagenome (GOLD analysis project Ga0307377, IMG submission 202535) | Soil microbial communities from Risofladan, Vaasa, Finland - TR-3 | ecosystem: Environmental > Terrestrial > Soil > Coastal area > Acid sulfate soil | place: Finland: Risofladan, Vaasa | collected...
ACCACATTTAGTATTTAAAAAATCCTTTTCTGAACGATTAAGTTTAAGTTTTTCCATTTGCTTAACTTCATCCATAATATCTTTATCAAAACCATCAGGAAATGAAATTTTATTTCTGTCAGTAAATTTATATTTAACCTTTAAATTAGGAAAATGCTTAATTACTGCATTTTGCATTGTCAATTTATAAAGGTCGGTATCTAATATACTCTTGATTATCATATACTTATGTTTTTAGTTTTTATCTATTACAAAATTAAGAAAAAAAGATGAAATAAACAAATTATTTCAAATCTAAATTTTGAAATTGGTATTTTTTATCCAATATCAAAGTATAACTACCACCACACCCACAACTACCTGTTTCCCAATCAGTTACCCTATCTACTTTCCTATTATACAAAAGAAATAATTTCCAATTAGGTATTGCGTATTTGATTTTTCTACTATAATAATCTTGAATATAAGGTATATCTATGGATTCGTCTATAATAATTTCTGTATATCCTTTTGGTAATTCAACCAATTCGTTTTTGATATAAACAAAATAATTTTCACTATCTAACTGCAATACTCCATCTCCTGTTAATTCTATTTTTTGGTTTTTAAATTCTGTTTCTGATTTACCACATAATGTAAATCTACCTATTATAAAAATAACAAACAATCCTAAAACATAAATCCAAATAACATTTGGTGTTATTTTTGGTAGAAATTTTTTATAGGGTGTATCTTCATTAAACTCTCTGTTGTTTAATAAAATATCATCATTTTGTTTTCTCACCACATTATTATATTGTAGGAAAAATAAAATAATTATTGATACTATAATTATAAATCCAATGTAAATCATAATTTTTATTTATTAATTAATATTCATCTTCGTAACAATCATCACCGTAATAATCTAATGTATCTTGTGATATTTTACCAGCAATTTCATAAAGTAATCTACTAGCATTATGATTTCCGTGTTGTTCACCTAACATAGTTGGCATAATAAGAGTATTTGTACTAAACATAAACCAATAAAATTTTACCCAATCTACCAATCTTTTTTTAATTGTTCCATCAATAATAGAATCTTTGTAAATTTCTTTAAGACCATCAAACCCAAAATCAGTTCCTAAACTAAATCCACTATGTCGGTATAAATCCCTTGAATCCATCGATAATCTATATTGTTTGATTGGATCATCATCGGGAATGTTTTCAATTTCTAATAGTTTTTCTCTAAGTTCATCGAATTTAATATCATATTTACTTATTTTTTCGAACATAGATACATCTATATCTACTCCAAATAATTTTTTAGCACCTTTTTTTAAATCTAATGGATTATACATAGAATGTTGTTTGCCATCTTTTATAAAATGACCCCATTTTCCATCGTGATGAATTTCTATATCAGTATCTTTAAAACGGTACATATATTTATATCTTTTATCACCTGTTGGTTCATCTGTTTTATGGAAACCTAATATATCCATAACATGACTAGTCATATCAAGTGATTTCAGACACCCTTTATTACGTTTAATAACTTCATCATATACTTCCCCGTGAATAAACATTCCTGCGACTTGAATACCATTTAATAATGGTGCATCACCCTGATAAAGATTATCCATAAATTCATCAAACGAATAAGAATGTTTTTCAATGAATTTTTTCATAATATGATAGTTTTCATCTTCTTCGTAATATGAAATTCTACCATAATCATTATACTTACCAAATATAGGTAATCCAATGGCATAAAATGCACCATAAGACCCACTATTACTTACTAAGTTACAAGAACTATCAATAGCATCTAATACTGAATACTTCTGTTTAGATATTATTAAAATACCTGCTTTCTTACCTTCATCAATAGGAAGTTTACTTACTCCACATGAAATTCCAAATGAACCCATATTTTAGTTTTTTTCGTGAAACAATTCAGAATCAATTACATTGGCACCAATATCAAAAAATTCATTAAGTACAGGTGTTAAATCATCTGATATACCTCTACAACCATCCCAAATGACTGTTGTATCAAACCCTTCTTTTACAGAGTCTAAAACAGTATCCTTCACACAAAAATCTGTAGCTAATCCTGCTATAACTGTTTCGGTTACTCCTTTTTCTTTAAGAAAATCAGATAATCCTTCTGCACCAAATCCAGAATAAGGATGATTGTTTTTTTCTGTACCTTTTTTAAAGATATAAAAATCACCTTTAATAAGGTCAAAATTAATATCATCGTGAAGTTCAGATCCACGGGTATTTTGAATACAATGGTCGGGCCAAAGTGTATCTGTTACACCATCTTTATTGGTAAATGTATCAAAAGGTTTTTTACCTTTATGAGAAGATGCAAAAGCTTTCATCTTTTCGGGATGCCAATCTTTTGTAAATATTACCAAATCAAATTTTGGTAAAAGTGAATTTATAACTGGAACTACACCATTCCCATCAGGTACAGCAAGCGCTCCACCTAAACCATTTTTAAAATCTTCGTCACTTACAGGACAAAAATCATACTGAACATCTACTACAATTAGTGCTTTCATAATTTTTAGAGTTTTTATTTGTTTTTATTAATAATTTCTAACATTTTTTCAATATCTGTGATATCATTGAATTTTATACCTTCAATTTCATAAAATTCAACAGTATAACCACCTTTAACTTTTTCATCATTCGCACATGATATAAATAAACCATTATCATTTACATCATAAACATAATAATGAAAGGTATCACCTTCTTCTCTGATGAAACCTAATTCCATTAACCTTTTACCTGTTATTTTTTTCATTTTGTTTGTTTTTATTTAGTGTGTCTTTTTCTTACCATTGCGATGTGAGCATTTCCTATAACCTTTGCCCAATTTACTTCATCACCACCGAATCTTTCACGGTCAAAATAATTATTAAAAGTAGTTCTTATTCTTTCTGATTGACCTTCGGCTGGTCTATTCTTCCAAGTATCTCCCCACCTTTTTTCATCTTCCAATAATTGTTCTTTTACAACTTTGAATGTTTGTTCAAGTTCTTCAATTAGGTTTACTTTCTGTAATTCTTTCATTTTATTATTTTTGTTTTTTGAAAATAGACATAATGACAGCAAAGGGCCATAAAAAAATTATCAAATTTCTTACAAATGTATCACTCGGTAATTTTTTACTTTTTAATAGATTTTTCCCCCTTTCGTCTTGTACACCTTTAACAACAGGAATAGATATTATATACCCTATAAGAAAATATAATAATGTTAAACCTAATATTTGGTGTGTTGCTAGTTCCATAATTTTAATTCCAATGTGAAAATATAAAAAGATAAGGTTCTGCAACAGAACCTTCTACTTCAAATACTTCGTTATATTTATCTTGTACTTCTTTTGCATCAAGTTTATTGATATCCAAATTTTGATAATCCCACCCATCACTATTAATCCCAATGAGTTTTCCGAAAGCCATTTGTTTATTATCAAAGTCACGAACTATCGTAAAATCTACTCCTTTATGACCTTCAATATATGGTAAGAATTTATCATCCCAAAAATCAATATCATTACCATCTTTATCTCTCATAAGAAGTGGTAATTTCCAACCATATACAATGTAATCTGTTCTATATAATCCCATAATTTTTATTTTTATTTATACAAATATAAACATTTATATCGTATTAAACAAATTTATCTAAACAATTCATCCCAATATCCTTTTTCAAAATCCTTTGATAATTTGATAACATTAGTGAATTTATAATCCCTTACATAAAAGGGGATATATCTAATATCTTGTTCTTCAAGAAATAACTCTTGGTCGGCAGCAGAGAATCCGTCATAATTGCCATTTTCAAAAATTATTTGCACACCTTGTTTGGATGTGTCATCGAAATCTTTATAGATATTAAAAACCACTCCCCTTGTACCTGGTTTACAATCCAACATTTCTGTATTTAATGTTACTACATCTCCTATTTTCATAATTTCATATTTTAAAGTTCTACATCAAAATGACCATCCAATTCCATTCCACCACCACCATATTGATATTTTACACGAATTGTATTTTCATCTATTACTTCATATCCATTAAACCAAACTGGATTAGTGTAATTTATTGGGTATTTTTTGTCAAATTCATTCATAGCAAAATTTCTAAGAATTCTGTCATCTTCTTCAACAGCTATAATAGCTAACATTGATTTTTTAATATTTTCCATAATTAATCAAATTTAAAATCGTTAAAATTACTTCTTTTCATTTCAGAAACCCTATATTCTAATAGTTCAAATTCTGATTTATGACATTCTGTTCCATCATCTAAGCTAACTGTTTCATCATCCCAATCATCAACATCATATTTGTTTTCAAAAATATACTCTAATTCACCTTTGGTAAATAGATGTATTTCTGAATCTAACTCATATGCATTATCAGGATATTCGTTGAGATATAGTTCTTCTTCTATGTGATATAGTGCATACTTTTTCATTAGTGTGTGATTATATTTTTTATATGAACAGAATAAACTATTTTTCTTTCATCATCAAGTTTACTTAATATGTAAAAATATCCAGGGTCTTTACTCCAAGGTAAAATAACCAATGTCCATTCTTCATTTGTTGCTTCATCAGTACAATACCATGATGTTTTGTTTTTTACTGTTTCCGAAGTGACAAGATTAACTACTTTAAGTGTTAAATCTTGTGGATAAAAACTCCTACTTGTTTCAAATTGACTTCTGCGAATACTCCAAAAATATGTATCATCTTTTTTATATAAATAAAGATAGGATTGTGTATCATCAGCTTTTTTTGTAATTTCTGTACCTTCCATCAATTCATATTGAAAGGCTGTAACATCTCTGGTAATTTCACCGCCTTGATCTTTAATTTCTTGTGGATAAGATATCATTTGATACAAACCACACGATGTAAACATTAATGTAAATGTTACAAATAAAATCCCTAATAGTTTTTTCATAATTTTCAATTTTAATTTTTATCTCCAGCTAATATTGTAATTTTCCATAGAATATACAACTTGTTTGTCACCATCTATTATTCCTAAAAAATAATATTTTCCTCTGAATGTTTTCCAAGGAAGTTCCATTAGATGATATTTTACACCTGTGTTAATATCTCTTCCTTTATAATGAATAGTTTCATATCCATTAGAAGAAATCTTTTTTTCGGAGAATTCTACTTTAAATTCTATTCTTTTAGGCATAAAGATAGTTTCTGCGGTTTCATCACTTTCTCTAAGTATTTTCCAATAAGTTTCTCCATCTTTTTCATAAAGATATAAAGATGTACCAGTTGGTGCTTGTTTCTTAATGATTTCACCAGCTTTTGAATTTGATACTTCATAATGATCTGCATAAACTGAACATTTAACAGTTCCTTGAATTTCATATTGAATTTCATATTCAACTGGATTTAATAATGCTTTATCTATTGATGCACAAGATGAAAACAATAAAATCATAGTTACAAATAAAATTCCTAATAGTTTTTTCATAATTTTCAATTTTAATTTTTATTCTTTTATTTTTAATAATTCTTCTTTAAGTTCTTCATAACTAAAACAAAGTCCGTGAGCAAATTGATACATCACATCCCATCTTTCGGGTTCTTCATCAAACACGATGAAACATTTTTTACCTGAACCAATCATATACCCTAATTCTAAGTGTCCACTTTTCCCAGCAGGCATTACAAGAACTCCAATATCTGATCTATCAATATGGTATTTATCAAATTCAAATACATGTGTAGCTGCGTAATTACTAAGTGCTTCTTTATATGTACTTCCTCTTACTTTTTCAAAATCTCTCCAATGATCATCTGCGTTTGGTCCTGGTGAAAACCAGTCATCAAATACTTCACCAAAACCCAATCCTCTAATTTCCTTTGCTAATACAGGGATTTCTTGGTTTTTTAAACTACCCATTAAATAAATTACTTGTGTGTTTTTACTCATTTTTCTTTTCGTTTATTTTTTTATTTTATTTCAGAAGTTGTTGTTAAACTTGAACTACTTTGAACTTTTCCACCACCAACATAAAATTCTAATGCTATATTATATGCCCCACAATATGCCATTTCTGGTATATTTCTTTCTGTTCTATCTCCACCATTCCCAAATGATAAACTACATTCAGGGTATAATCTCTGTATTCTAACTAATAAATCCATAGCACTTTCATCATCGTCATTAAATGATACTACTTCATCAATATATTTAAATCCTCTTAATATTTCTGCTCGTTCTGCCCAATTCATAAACGTTTTTCCTTTTTTACGAACTAACCAATTATCTGAATTTAACCCCAAAATTACTTTATGTGACATATTTTTAGCAGCTTTGAACATTCTAACATGACCTTTATGGATTGGGTCAAACCCACCCGATAAAATCATTATATCATATTTCTTATCAATCATAATTATTTTTATTTTTTATTCTGTTTCAATCATATTTTTTCTTATGATTTCTAACATTTTATAATAACCAATATCAGATAATGCTATATCAACACCATCTTTAGTTATAATTAAACCTTTGGTTAAATTTTCAAAATCCTTTTCGTCTAATAATATTCTCAACATATCTTTTATTTTAAAATTAAAAACAATATAAATCCAATAAATGTTAATATGGAAATTATAAAAGCAATTTTACCATATTTAAATTCTCTATAAGATTCGTAACCTGGACCACAAACACCATTATGATGATGATCATAGAAAAAATATTCTACATTATCAGCGATATGAAATTTCCAAAATCTTTTTATTTTCCAAAGTATTCTTTTCATAATATTACATTCCATTTTCAATCATTGATATACAAATTTCGTGATGTTCTTTTGGTATGTTAGTTAAATCATATTCTTTTTTAATGGGAATAGTACCAATACCTATTATTTCCATACTTGTATTTTTAACAACTATTGGTTTAGATTTAACTGTAAATTCACCATTACTTATCTTAAAATTATTCATTGCTTATTTTTTTTGTTATTTGTTCTATTTTTTCATCTCTAAATATAAGTAGTGCTTCTTCATCAGAATAAAAATAAAAATTCTTAGCATTAAACCATTTATCATATCCTTCTACTTTTATTCTTTTATACACTTTTTTAGTTGATTTTGTAGTTATATTAACTTCATAACCCAATGCAACATCAATAATCTTATATAATTTATTCTTTAATAACTTGATTTTGTGTATGTTAGGTATTACGTATCCTCTATCACTTCTAAATAATTCAGGATTATACCTGGTATTAAAATGTGAATGATTTTCTGTAAATGGTTCATTATCAGATGTTAAGAACCTATTTACTTTATATTTCCCTGGCATATTAATTAGTGAACAAGAAGTATCATGAAGAATTTTAATATTTACTTCATAAATATTTCCTGATTTTAGTCTTGAATCACCAATATTATTTATGCATTTTACTAACATCAATTTATTATATAATATTTTTTTATTTTTGTTTAAAACTATTATTCATAAATATCATTATATTCATTAATACATAATTCATTAACTGCTTTAACAATTTTATCTAAATCATTTCCATACCAACTAGCACAGAAAAATGAATTTAATTCTATTAATTTATAACCACCCTTTTTTAATTTACATACATCTATTGTGTATGCTTTATCTGGTTGATAAATGTTAGTCATTATTTTTGCAAATGCGGTAGCTAAATTATTTGTACATGGTTTATCCCAATGAGCTTTCCAAAAACCTCTATTAGTTTCATCCATATACATTGCACCACCAATCACCTTTCCATCTATTACAACGAAACGGTATTCTTCTTCTATTTCTTGAGCAGGTGAAAGTAACACTAATGTATTCATATCTAAACCACCGTATGATTTAGTAAGAATATCAAAATCAGTATCAAATGATTCTTTTACTAATGTTTGTCCTGTGAAAGATTTATACCCATTAGAAGGTCTAATGAATAATTCATCCGTATTAAAAATATCAAAGATTTTATCTTTGTTTCTTAATACATCATTCAGACCCATCATCACATAATCTTCATTAAGTAAATGTTTACCAAAATATCCATAGTAATTGAAACATTCATAATTTTCTAATGTAAGAAATATACCAGGATACATTTTAGATCTTAACATTTTTCTACCCATCTGTAATGAACCATGCATAATAACAATATCTTCGGTTGTGAATTTGGTATTTACATAATCTGTAAAATTTTCAAATCTTGAAGCGGTTTCATCATGCACGATAACATTCATCCCACTATCTTTAATAGCTTGGACGAGTTTATCTTCGTATTCTTCGAAAAGATACTTTTCTATTATCCAATTAACTTTTTGATTCATGTTCTATTACTTTTTCGATTATTTCTTTCCAATTTTTAACTCTATCAAATGATATTTGTCTTATTTTAAGATATAAAACAAAACCAATTATAATTATCATTGTACCACTAAGAAAAAAATGAATTTTGAATAATGGTATGGATATTAATGCAATAAGAATACACAAAACTAATTGTGTATTTCTAAATTTCTTTTCACTTTTTATTACACTTTCGTACATTTCTTCTATTTTTTTCATAACAATGATTTTATTTTAAGTTATTGTTAATTTTATTTAGTTTTACTTTTCTTTCAAGTTCAGGAAAAAATCTAAACAATCTTTTAATTGAATCTTGACTTGCAAATTCTAAGATATGACTTAAATTATCTTCTGTTACTTTAGTAAAATCGTCATCACCGTGTCCAGCCATGCACCCACCAGTATATCCTATCATACAATGGTCACATGGTCCCGAACAATCACTAAACATTTTCATATCTTATTTTTAGTTAAACTAATTATATTTTTCAATTTCCTTTTTCGTTGTACTTCTTTAATCCACATTACATGTCCTTGTTCATCATATTCTTCAAATAATTTTCCTAATCTATCTAATTCATCATCATATAATGGTATAAAATTATTTTCTCCATTATGTTTATTTCCGCACCCATCTACTGTATAAAACAACACACAATCTACACATTGTCCTGAACATTTTTTATACTTTTTCATCTTTTTACCAATCAATATCTATGGTATAAGAACCTTCTTCTATCAATCCTTTTTTATAAAGATCATTTACAACGGTATAAAAATCAGGATAAAAATTCCTGTGCCAGAATAATCTATTTTCCCAATCAGTTTTAAATGTGTTTTCATCGGGTTTTCTTGATAACCATACATCAAATTTAACTCCCATTTTTGATCCATTAACTATATCTGGGATTGAATCATGAAATTCATCATTTTCTGTGTATGTATCAGGAACAGAAAATTTAAAATGACCCCTACTTTTACATCCTTCTTGTTGTTGAAAACTATAAGGTCTGTGATATGTAGTTCTTACTAAATTATCCCATTCTTGTACGTCTATCATTTTTACTGTTTTAATTTCCATAATATTTTAATTTATAATTTTTCTTTCTTCAATTGGTATTTCATTTTCAGTTGCATATTGTTTAGCATATTCCATTCCTCTACTATACCCATAATCAATATAAAAAACATGTTTATCAGCTACTTCTTTCCAAGCTAACCCAGCATCAATACCCCATTGTCTTTCATCTGGAACATCATCATCTAATATTCCTTCTTGTGTATAAAGTAAGTGCGATGCTATTGGTGCTTCACCCCTTGATAAACTATCACGTACACATTCTCTTGCATATTTAATGTTTCTTTCTACATCACCTGCAAACGGACTTTCTAATACTACTCTTATCATCCATCTTTCATTATTTTTTTAAGTTTGAAATACCGACCTTTATATCTATCGTGTAATTCATGCTTATATACTTTTAGTACACCTCTTACTAATTTGTTTGCTTTATCAAAAGAATTACAATAAGACTTAATACCGTTAAGATTCAATAATCTATCATCAGGATAATATGAAAATGTCATCCAATCTTTATAACCACGTGCATAAATTATATAACATTTTTGATTACGTGAACCATCAGATAAAATTGTCCAATTATAAATATCAGTATAATATAGTTTATCGTAATCAACCATTAGTTATTTTTTCTTTTATTTGTTTAATCTTATATGAACGTAATGCTGATTTTTTTATAAAGATAATTTTATCTGAATATAAATTACAATATTCTTTATCATTATAAGGATATGTTTTTAAATCAGGATATGTTTTTTCATTAAAATCACCAGCATAACCAATAATATCATCAAATATAATAGTGAAGTAATATCTATTATTTAAAAAATCAGTAGATACACCATAAATATTATGAATTGTACCAAGAATATCAACATAATGATTTTTATTGTAAGTAAAGTATCTTACAACAATTTCTAAACCATCTTTCAGTTCAGGTATTAATTCTTCAAATTCTCTTTTTTTCATATTTTATAAATATCCGTTTCGTCTGAACTATCTAAATATCTTCCAACTCTAACTACATTAAGTTCGGGATAAAGTTTATGTATTGAATCTACATCAATCATATCAAGTTCACCTATTGTATAAACTAACCTTACACATGGTTGAACAGATATGGATGATAATAACCCCGAATAAATATTAAAAATAGAAGTTGCTATGCTATCAGCCTTTTCAGGCTTAACTACACAACCAATTTGTGCGTCAAGACCCATAGGAATGATTATATCGTCTTTATACTTATTGTTGATATAAGTTACAACTTCTTTAATTACGTTCATTAGAGGGTCTGGAAATGCGTCATAGATATGGCAAAACCTAACCCATCCAAGGTTTTCTTCCTTGGGGAACAATCTCGCATATATTATACCACATTTCATTATTTTATATTGTTTTTAATTTTATCAATTTTAGCTTTAACTGAATATGTTTTCAAAACGAATTCATAATCATCTAATTGTTTTTGTAAACTTGCAATAGACCTTCTAGTTTGATTAATCTCTTTAATAATATATTCTTTTGGTGGTTTTTCTACTTCCTCATGACCATAACGATAACCATAATTTGAACCACCTGGAATAGATTCTGCCCAATATTCAGCTTCTTCTTGTAGGTTGGATTCTGTTTTGCAGAATTCATCACTAAACTGACGATAATCTTCGCCAGCATCACGACCTTGTACCTTTTTCCAAAACCTAATCCACTTCATCTATATTGTTTTTAATTTTTTCTATCTTATCATTTAACCGATAATTTTCTTCTATTATACTTTCATAGGATTCATTCTTCTTTTTTAGAATCTCAATTTTTGTTGTATTACTATTTATATTATCTAATAACCATTTTTTAGGCGGGATTTCTACAACTTCAAAATCATACTTAATATGATCGTGTGATTGTTGAAACAATTGCCTATCCACCCAATCTTCACACAAATCTTTTAAATCACTATCTGAAAACTGATCAGGATAGGCATTATATGTTTCTTCAATGAAAGAAGAACCGCTTACTTTTAACCAATATCTAACCCATTTCATTTTTAAAATTTATAAAGTTTGTTGTTGTAAATATATTTTGTAACTTCTGGATCTAATAATCCTTCAAGTGAAGTGTATTTAGCCACACCATCACGTTCTAAAATACTTCTTACCTGTGTAGATGATACTTCTACAATATCATTTTCATATTTAAGAAAAATATGTGGTTCTTTCAAATACCAATCTACATCGGGGTTTCTTTCGATACCTTTTCTTGGAACTACCACAAATCTTACCATTCTTTCTAGTTCTTCATAATTAACCCACTTATCAAAGGTATTAGCATTATCTAAACCTATAATCATACTAAAATTATATCTTTCATTAATATCTTTTTCGGTTTTAAGTCGTTTAAAAAAA
>Ga0307377_10006832_pt1 | contig 11883 bp, 15 predicted proteins | sample TR3MG_FD_202535 | JGI IMG/M metagenome (GOLD analysis project Ga0307377, IMG submission 202535) | Soil microbial communities from Risofladan, Vaasa, Finland - TR-3 | ecosystem: Environmental > Terrestrial > Soil > Coastal area > Acid sulfate soil | place: Finland: Risofladan, Vaasa | collected...
TATGTTCATCATTCCAGTATTGCGGTTCAGGCGGTTCTTCCTTATAAACTTCATGTCCGCATTCAAGACAAATATATTTTTTAAGCATATTTATTCCGTGATAAAATATTCCGCATAAGTCATACCGTAAGGTATTTTATGCGTTCTGTTTGTCCATATATTTAATACATGAAAATATTTTTTACCGCATTTTATAATGTACAACCCTGCCTCATTAGGAATTTGTCCTTCAGATTCGCCTGTCATGATTTTTATTGCTCTTTCTTTTGTCATAATTTCCTCTTTTATTATTATTTTAATGCAGAAATAATATCTGCTGCATTGTTATTATATCTTTTATTTATTGCATCCTCATATAATTTATATTGATTTTGATCTGTTCCTATTTTATTATATGTGTATTTTTTGATTAATGATGACGCATACGCAATTTGTTTTTCTGTTCCAGTCAAATCAGATACTAAAACAGTTACAATTTTATTTCTTTCGTCGCCGAACAATTTTTCAGCATCAACAATATTCATACCTTTTGCTGTTTCTCTGTCTATTACTGCCTGTGTTTTCTCGCTCCATTTTGTCTCTATCTTAATCATAACAACCTCCAAGCTGATTGATCGTCAATCAATCAATCATATAGTATATTATATGATATATTATACGATTTGTCAAGCAAAAAATTTTAAAAAAATTATTTTTTTCGAGGCTAAAAAATGGCTGTTTTTAAGATATTTTTTGAGTTCTTACTATAAGATTATAGCATTATTCCGGTACGCATTTGCGTTGCAAGTTCTTCCGCACGATGACCAACCTGCTCCGCCCAACCGGAATTTAACATTTCACAGGCTGTTAAATTCCAATCTTCTTTTTCAATCGCTGCAAACATTTTTTTAAATTTTTTAAGTCGCGTGATCCCCAGATTAAAACACATATTAATCAAGACACATTGTCTTGCGTAATCAAGTGCCTTAAACAAAATAAAATTTTGAGATAATTCCGCGATACAATTATTTATATCATTCTGTAATAATAACATTGCTTCGCTTGTTGTGATTCCTCTATCTTCCAGATTACGCCCGATCCCGATAGTTAATTTTCCGGCAGGACATTTATAGACTGTAAGTTTTACGCCCTCATGTTTAATAAGTTGATTAGATAATTTTTCCAGATATTCGTTCGTCAAAATTCGCCTTTATATTCTTTCATTGCTTTTAAATATTTCCACGGATAATGATCATACGGCAATCCGATCGGTATCCATAAGTAAGGCTTACCTAACTGTAATAATCCGCCGATATGTTTATATCCAAAAAATGGTACACGGCTCACAATGTCATTGCAATAGACCAGCCTGTAAGATTCGATCCAGCACTGATCAAATTCTTTTGCGCCGTACGAATTATAAACCATAGGCGATCCACCGGTAATTAAAATAACATGCTGATTTGTTTTCCAGACATTATCAACATGCCATTGTATATCTCTTGCCAAGAGCGTAGCGATCGCACCGCCACGGGAATGTCCTTTAACGATAATATTTTTCCCGCAGTTAGCAAGCTGTAATAACATTTCCCTGCCTATTCGATACGCCTGAAAAAATCCTGAATGAATTTTAATCTTTTCATTATGTCCGAGATGTTTATTTTCCGGTATGTGAAATGCCTTGCTGAAAAAATTGAAATTGCTTTTTTCATTACCGTGCCATTCAAGTTTTTCATCCGTTCCCTGAATAACAATATGCCTGTATTTTTCATCGTCTCCGTGGAAGCCTTCATCAATTCCGAATTTTATTATTTTAGTTTCAGTCAAATGTGAAAAATCAATCTGCCCCTGCTTCCCGAAATAACTGTTTATAAAATCCTGACAGGTGTTTACAAGTATTTCTTTTGTCATCATTTTACCTTTAGTTTATTTTTTGTTTCCTTCCGAATAACGCCCAGTACAGCGGATAAAAGATTATTATGTTTTGATTTACTACGTTCGATAAAATAATCCAGCAGCACAATAACCAGTGCAGGAATAACAGCAATCGCAATGTCTTTTAAAATGTCCATGTTTCACCTCACTTAAAAATATTTCTTATGTCAAAAAAAACATATAAAACAACCATCAATATAATTAATCCAGCTATTGTATATAACATTATTTTTCCAGCTTTGCAATCCGTTCCCGGGCAGAGTTTACCTCGATCCATATTTTCTCATGCGCTGTTTCATTTTTGTTATATTCATTTTTAGTAATATAATCCCGCAGTACTTCTTCTTTGAAATCCATAAACGCTTTTTCAAGCGAATCAAGTTTATCAATAATCGCACGTTTAATCATATTCCCGATAATAGAAAATATAATTCCGAATATAAAAAGCATTATCGGAGAAATAATAGTAATCAATTCTTTCAGTGCATTAGGCATTTAATAACTCCTTTATTTCATTAATCTGTCTGTAATAATTTTCTTTTATTATTTGTATTCCTTCCCAGTCTTCTTTTTCTTTTAATGGTTTTACTTTATCCCACATTTCAGATTCTAACTCTGTAATACGTTTTAATTTAATATTTTTTTCATATAATTGTTTTACATAATTTTCTTCATCTGTTGTCAAACTCATATATTAATCCTGTATACTTTTATTTTATAATACCAATCTTCTGTATCTATTATAATCGCATTGCCTGAATTATTTATATAACCGATTCCGTTAGCTCCAGTTTGTAAAATAATATTATTAGCGTCAATATAAAATACTGTTATCCCTATCGGTCTATCTCCTGCACTCGCCCAATCAATAACAACTGTATTTATTTCAAAACTATTTACATCTGTCCCATCCGTACTGATCAAAACCTTAACTATCAATCTGCTTAAATCAGTATCAAGATTATGCGTTACATTACTGTCAGCATTTTTTGTTGTATTTGATCCCATGTGTACATTAGTCCAGTCGCTCCGATTAATCCAGCCTGTATCATATTTTTGTATCAAGTTATCAAGTTCATGTATAATTCCTGGACGATCGCGCCCGCCTTCTGGTATCATGTATCCAATGCCTCAACATTTATTAAATTATCATCTTCATTAATTTCAAAACTAAATATTTCAAATATTTTATTATTCCAGTTTTCATCTGATAATGTTATTTTAATAAAAGAATCAAGAGCAATATATTTTTTAAAATCAGATTTTATTGTAAATGATATTTGTGTACGCGGACGAGGGTTTGTATTATAATTAAGATTTGATCGTTTAATATATCCCTCACCTATATATAAAGCAGAGGTTAAATCTTTATATATAATCTGCGCCCGTTCATTACTTCGCATTTCAGGAAGTGTTTTTATACCATATTTTAAACGGCTTTTGTAACCAATATTATTATTATTTGAATCAGTCGCGGGAATTTCATTATCTCCATAATAACCAATACTAAAATCATTTATTATATCTCTTTCGCTTTCAGATATAACAGGCATACTTTCAAAATCATCTTCTGTTATCGTTACTGTTGGATTTGATTGTAATTCTTTCCATGCTGTAAAATATAATTTATTTTTTGATAAATAAAAATCAGCATTTGCAAATTCAGCAAGTTTTTCTCCTGCCTGTTGAAATGTAATTCCATCACTTTTGTTAAAATTTACTTTTACATAACAATTATTATTTGTTAACGTAGCAATTGATGTCAAAACAGAATTTATATTGTATTCTGTAAAACCAATATCATCAGCTATATTTTTAAAAGCATTCGCGACAGTTTCCCAATCAACAGATTCATATTCGATAATTTCATTTCTAAATTTAAACCGTATATCCTTGCTTATAATAGTTGCTCTTTTATCATTATGATCTCTTATAATATTAGTTATAACACCATTCCATATTATCTCATCTTCCTGATTTTTTACAATTACTGAATTATACAACCAATTATTTTTATCCAATAAAAATTTATAATGATTAATTGAAAATGAATTATCAAAATTATTAACAAGCAATTCATATTGATTAGCAGTTGTTTTGTCTTCATTTAATGATTTTCTTTCAGATGTTGTCGGTAATCCTGTTACAAGACCAAGTTCATATATATCAAGATTATTTATTAATACTTGCGGCTGCATTAAATTTCCTCAAAAGTAATTGCGTATCCTGATTTTTGTCTTTCTTTCGTAAAAGCAAATCTCGGATTTTGATCAAAATTAAAACCGGGACGATTAACTTTACATTCAATAAAATCTATATAGTAATCATATGTTCCATCAATTAATTCAGTATTAGAATCTTTTAATGTCAATATAGTTTCCGTATTGCTTATTATTTTAAAATATTTTTCTATTGCCCAATCTATATTTAATGCATCTGTTAAAGTTCCTTCGGGGTCAGCAAGCGTTAAAACATTTGCAGTATTGCTTACAATAATATAATAATAAAAATTATAATATATATAATATCCTTTCCATTTATCAGTAGTAAATAAAGGAGAAGGATTTATTGTTAATGTTTTTGCTGAAGCTGATAATGTTCCTGTCCCTATGCCATCAGTGAATTTAATTCCTGTTGAATAACCTTTAAATTCATTATGAAACCATGATGCTAATGAATCAATAAGTGAAATTCCTGAAATTATTCCATTCCATGAATATAAAAATTCTGTAGGTCTAAAATGCAACCTTACTTTTGTCCGTTCATTATTTAATTCATTTTCACGTGTTTTTATTAATGTATTTAAATATTGCAATCGTTTATTTTGTTCTTTTGTTGTTGGATTACTTTTTGTCCAGATAAATGGAAATATTCTTTTAAAACATTTTGCAAAAAAATCTATACTGCCGGTACCGCTTTCAAATTCTCTTAATCCTTTAGGAATAAGATCATCATTCATATTTTCAGGATTATGTTCAAGCTGATAAGTTTTCCATGCCTCTGATTCTATTCCACGATCAAGCTGATATGCTCCGATGTCACTTTCACCTGCATTTTTACAGGCAGAATCCTTAATAAAACCAGCTTCAATTGTTTTGATGTTAAAATTTTCTTCCCCAGCGTTTGTATTTACAAAAAGCGGATTATCTGTTATATTTGTTGAATCAGAAATATAAATATTATTTACAGCATCAGTTATATCACAATATGTTACTATTATAGATACTTCTGAAAAAATACCATAAAATGAATTATTATTAAATATACAATTTTTTATTGTTATTGCTGCTGAATTACTTTCTAAATACAAACCGTATTCATTTCCATAAAATACATTATGATTAAAAATATTACCAGTATAATCAGACCATATTCCGAAAATGGAATTATTATAAACTACATTATATTCAATTGTATTTCCACCATAACTTAAAGCAATCCCATTGCCGGAATTATATATTAAATTATTTGAAATTATCGCATCTGTATTAGTATCATCATCATATAGATCAATAGCTATTCCCTGAAAATCAAATATCGAACACCATTTTATTATTACTCCTGTATGATCTACTGAATCCAAAATATATATTGCATTATTATATTGAGAATTACCATCAATCTGTATTCCATTAATTTCAATATCGTCATTATTTATTTCAATAATTCTTAAATGCGATCCTACATCATCATTATCATTACCAGAACGATAACAAGAACTATTGCGAGATATTCCAAATTTATATGATAATGTTTCTTTATTTAAAATAGGATCAATAGTAATTGAATTTGTATAAACAAATCCTCCTCCGCTTGTATCTATTGTATTTTCCCAAAAACAATTATTATCTGCTGTACCGACTCCTAAAGTATTTCCGTTGTCTTCTATTCCAATATCATTTAAATATATTATATTATTATCTATTATTACTGATAATTGCGATCCTACAGGTTTTAATCCATTACAAAAAATTGTATATTCACTAATTCCCAAAAAACAATTATTTAATCTTATGTCATAACCTGTTGACATCATATTAGTATTTATAATCGATGTTTTTAAACGTATATTATATGTATTATTATATATTAATGAATTATTGATATACAAATTACACTGTGCTGTTGAACTAAATATATCAATTCCATAATAATTATTGTATATATAACTATTGTCAATATAAACTGCTACCGCTCCAGATTTATCAACAGCGGGATAACTTGTGCTTGTAGTAATACCAGCAACAGAATTATAAATTTTACAATTTTTTACATATGCTTGTGCTGTACTTTGGGAACTATTGGGCACTTCATATCCGCCAAATAATCTTATTCCATATTGACTGCTATTATATATATTACAACAATATATGCTCGCTTCCATTGTTGTAGCAGGAAAAACGCTCGGTGCTAAAATATGAATTTCTTTTATTCCAAAACCTATTATATTTGCTGCAACAAAACCGGTCGTATGAGATATATAAAAATAACCATTAATGTATGGGATATATCCATATTCAGTTTCAAAATTATAATTATTTACTGTAATATTTAAATTTTCAGTTATTGTTCCATTAGCACCATTAATCCCACCATAAATAACGTTAGTAATACCCTTTGCAGCAGCAGCGGTTAAAGCATTTGCAATCGTTCCATACGGATCATGCCATGTGTCCTGATAACCTGTTGCTCCTGTATCAACATTCGTCCCGTTTTCGTTAAAAAATACTGCTGTCGCATTGTTAAAAAGCCCGCTTACTTCCCGATCTGTATCTGCTCCGACAATGCTTTTTATTTTTGGTGAATATCCAGAAGCAGAATATAAATGCAATCCTGATTTATTCATATCAAGTTCGTAACGCCATGTCCCGCCTGAATCTTTATAAGGAAATGAATATGTTTCTGAATCAAGAATTTCAACACCGTCATCGTTTGCAGTTACGCATGCAGCATGAGCATCATAAATATGAAAATATGAATATCTATTTGAATTTAATATCGGAGTATGTCTTGCCCCGCCGTATTTCATTAATAAATCATAATAACTTGATCCTCCGGCACTAATATAAAATATTCTTGTGTCTCCATTATAAACAGTTTCTGCCGGAAGAATAACAGTTAATGCTCCAAATGTCGCGTCAGTTAAAGTCATACTTGCAGGCAAAGTAACGTTCCCGCCGGAAGCTACTGCCTCAAGTCTTATTGCTGTTGATATAGCCGTAGTGCTTCCGTCTGTATACGCTCCACCGTTTGCCCTGCTTCCATAAGTCGTAATTCCGTCTGTTGTCTTTACTACCCATGTTAAATTTGCAACTCCCGGGTCTGATAAATTCGTTAAATCAGTTATTGTATGCGCTGTTCCGAATTTACGAACATAAGCGATATCACCCGCAGGCGTTGGAATAGTTCTTAATATAGATTGTGAAGGATATAAAGAAAGTAAATCAGTATCAGTTCCTATTTGATTTGTAGGATCATTCTTATATACTAAATTTTTATCATAATTAATTAATACTTTTTCTTCAGACATTATCTCATACCTATTCGCGAATTTGTATTTTCCTGAAATTGACTTATCTCATCAATAAAACTTTTCCTGTCTGCAACATTCGGTAAATTAAAACTATTCCCTGTTACAGAAATATATTTAGAATTATTTGTGCGTGTTGTATTTAAAACATTATTAGGAGACATGTTTAATCCGCGTAATGCAGCATTAATTAATTCTGCATTTGAAATGTTAGGAATATTCATACCAGCAGGGATAATTCTTTCATCATCATGTAGCATTGCAAGACCTTTACGAGTTCGTTCTGTTCCTTTCTGAAATTCAGGGATAGGAGTACTTTCTATCGCTGCAACCTGAAAGCCTCCTGCAACTCCCTGCGCTATGGCTAACGGAATATTAAAAGGGAATGGAACACTTGCCATTGTTTTTAAAATTGCTGATGCTGCATCTATAACAGCAGTAGCTTGCTTGACTCTTTTATTAACTCTTGCTATTTCAGTTATTCTACTTTTTTGTTTTTTGATCGCTTCTTCATCATTTGTATCCATAGTGTCAAGTCTGTTTTTTTCTATAGTTAATAAACTATCCCCTATGGTTTCAACACCTGTCGTAAAAGATTTAAAATATCCTAATCGTTTTTCTATTTCTTCCGATTGTTTTTTTGTTATTGCTTCTTGTATTGCATTTATTATTGCTGCTCGTTCAACTTCATCAGCGATAAGTTCATCGCCATACAATTTAATCCCTTTAGCCAAATCAGACAATCTTTGTATTTGATCATCAACATTTTTTTTATTTAATTCATTCGTAAATCTATTAAGTTCTTCTCTTATCGCAGCAACTTTGTCTGTATGTTCTTTTTCTAAAGCTTCAAGTTCTGCAAGTGATTCTGTTGCTACTGTTATATTCCCTTTTTGCTCTTCCTGATAAGTTTCGGCGCGTATTCCGCTTTGTTCATTATATGCATCAGTGATTTTTTGAAATGTGTCTTTTATATTAGGCAATACACTTTTTTGATCCTCAATCATTTTTTTTGCTGTATTAATACTTTCTTCTTTTATATTTTCAAAAGTATCTATTGCAGTATCCTTTAATAAAGAAAATTTTTCTTTTACGGTTAAAGTATCATCTCTTAAAATATTAAAAGCATTAACAGTACTTTTTATGCCTTCAATCAATGGCGTTAAAAATAATTTTACAAAATCAAATAACACTACAAATTGTGTTGCTACTGCTTTTACTATTGTGGTTAAAACCGCAAATCCTGCCGATACAGTTTTAACTCCTTTAGTAGTATTTAACCATTCGGCAAATTCTCTTGTTGTATTTACTGCTTCTTTCGTTAAATTTTTAAATGAATCAATCATACCACCTTTAGTGGTTGTTAATGATAAAATAACTTCATCAGCAGCAGATTTTAATAATTTAAATTGTCCCTCAAGTGTATTTAATTGCACATCAGCAGATTTTTGAGCAGCCCCTCCCACATCTTCAAGTTTAGCGCGCATATCAACAAGATCAGGTATTCCATTTTTAATTAAATTAAATACTGATAATTGTCTAACCCCTAAAATTTTAACGGCATCAGCATTGTCAATATTTGCGTCATGTAATTTTTTAAATAATTCAATCGGAGTCGGTAACAATCTTCTTACTTCATCTGTACTTATTCCATATTTTGCTAATGCTTCTTGTGCTTCTTTCGTAGGATCAAGCAACTGTGCAAATGTTTGTCTTAATTTTGTACCTGCTTCCGATCCTTTTAATCCCTGATTTGATAATGCACCTATAATTGCGTTTGTATCCTTAAACGAAACACCTACAAGATTTGCAGTGCCTCCGGCATATTTAAGTGCTTCTCCCAATTGTCTAACATCAGTATTAGCAATCTGATTTGTTCTTGCTAATATATCAACAGCTTCTTGAGCTTCAAGCCCCTGTTTTTTGAATGTACTTAAATTATTAACTACAAGATCAGTAGCTTCCGCAATCTGTAAATTCCCTGCTGTGGCAAGATTTAAAGAAGGCGTTAAAACCTTTGCCATGTCTTTAACTTCAAGACCGGCAGAAGCTAAAAAGAAAAGTGCATCTGCTGCTTCTTTTGCTGTAAATTGAGTTTGAACTGCTGCATCTCTTGCAAATTTAGTTAATGCTGGAGTAGCTTCTGCACCGGCAACACTTGCAACTCTTGCAATTCCAGATTCAAATTCTTTTGCTACCGATGTTATTTTATTAAATACTGCTATTCCTCCGGCAACAGCTGCTGTAACTGCAAGAAAAGAAGTTTTTAATCCTCCAAAAGATTTTGATGATGTATCTGATACTTTTTTTGATTTACTTGCTATTTTTTCAATCTGATCTTGAAATTCTTTACTATCAAGTATCGCGCGTATTTTTACTTCAATACTGTCAGCCACATTACCTCTTTATTAATTTACTACTATTTTTTTTTGTTTGGTTTTTTGTTAGTGATATTTCTTGTCTCATAGATTCGTTGTGCCAATAGTCGAGATTTGGCAACTGGGCAAGTAGAAAATTCCCACTTATCCCAGCCGAATGTTGAAGCCAAGAGTATATATAAGTCTGCATAAGTTCCCGAATGCTCCATTTTCCCTGTATAACTTGCCAGTTTTTTTTTTCCGCATCAAAATTATATAAATAAATTAAATGACATATCTGCATTAATTTTTCTATTGTTATTCTTTTTTTAAAATATCTCCAATTCATATTTTTCCAGTTTATTTTTTCCCTTTCTTTATATTCGTTTAAATAATATGCCTGTTGTTTAAGCAATGTTTTTTTTATTATTTTAATCATACCTTTATACCAGTTTTTATGAATAATTATGAATTCATATAAATCAGTTCCTGAACCAAGTATGTCAAAATTTAAAAATTTAATTCCAAGATGAGACATTAACTTGCCATATAAATGCCAGAATTTATAATTATTTTCTATTGTGAAATTTCCAATAAATAAATACTTATCACCAATTTTTATACTTAATGGCTGTTCCTCAATAAGTATATAATCATCTACTCTGTTTTTCATAAGAGTATCAATATTTTTTGTTTGATCTAAAAACAGATTGCTTATTTTCTCACGCATCTTTTTAAATAAATGAATCTGTTCATCATTCATAATAACTCCATGAAAACAGGCAGGGAATTTCACCCTGCCATAATTTTAATTAACTGAATGTTCGTTTATCAAGTATAATATATGCCATGTCTCTTTTTGTATTTGTTATACTTGTATCCTGTATAGCGCGTACTCTTGATGGTATTTTTGTATAATCGCCGGGTGCTCCAACAGCCCAATCTCCATCCGGTACAATTATACCTTTCCTTATTACGAGCGTCATACTTAATGATAATCTGCTTTGTCCAACAAATCTCCATTCAGGCTCAACTAACGCATTTGGATTTGAACCAAAAAATAGAAATGATCTGTCTGGATCAGATGTATCAAGATCAGCATTCCATGCAAGCGCAAGAACATTCGGATCAAATACCTGCATCCACTGGAAACCTATCCCAAAACCAAACTTATCTATATCAAGTATAAATAATGTCTGCGTTCCGCTTGTATTATCATACCATTCAACAAGTTCAATTTCCGGTGATATGTTTTTTTCATTTTCTGTTTTCCCGACATATTGCATATTTCCAGATACGTCGCAGAAAACCTGTAATGACGATTTCATGAAATATCCATTAAAATCGCCAAGAAAATCATATGTATTAGCCATCGATTACTCCTTTTTTTTTATTACAAAATCAATACTACAAGATTTATCATGCGGTATTGTATCTGATTGTATTACATCATAATCAATACCGTTTTTATTTTTAAGCTCAATGAGCATATCCATAATATAATTTTTACCAACGTCTGTACGATGTGAAGGATTCCCATGCTTATTATCACATTTTGGATAACGTCCTCCTTCAATATCAGGAAGCAATAAAATCATATAACCGTCTTTTTTAATTTTTTTCCACCAGTTTAAAAACACTTCCGGAATATTTTTAAAATCTTCAAGACAATGAGAACTGAATATAAAATCAAAACTATTATCAATAAAAGAATAAATATTGCCTTTCCATTCAAATGAATTTATATTCAAATCTTTACAATCATGTATTATGTCTGCATGCGCATATTGTTTATTAGGTTGTTGATCTATTGCAAGTATATCATTGCTTAATCTGTTAGTCCCACATCCTATGTCTATACCTTTACCATTAATGTAATTTTTTATATATTCAAACTCTTTCTGCATTCTATCTCCGCAATGTTTTATATTATTATTTATTATTTCTTTCCCCGATAATTAAAAAATGATTTGTATACTTATATATTTCTTTTATGTTTATTATATTTGCATATCTTTCTCTTATTTCAATTTCATTATTAAAAAACCTAACATGAGCAGTGCCGTCAAAATTAGGTACTGT
>Ga0307377_10006834_pt1 | contig 11881 bp, 14 predicted proteins | sample TR3MG_FD_202535 | JGI IMG/M metagenome (GOLD analysis project Ga0307377, IMG submission 202535) | Soil microbial communities from Risofladan, Vaasa, Finland - TR-3 | ecosystem: Environmental > Terrestrial > Soil > Coastal area > Acid sulfate soil | place: Finland: Risofladan, Vaasa | collected...
GACGCCCGTTCGAGGTCGGAGAGTTGACTCATGCTCCCAGTCTGCCGTGAATCGTCCGACCCGTGCCCTTCAACGTCGATGGCCCTCAACTCCCGGGGGCGTCCTTCATGATGTCGGAGATCGCTTCGTCGTAGCAGCGCAGGGCCCGAGGACCCCAGACCGTACCCGGTCCTCCGTTCATCATGATGGCGACGCCCATCGCTTCGGCCACCGCCTGGCGGGTGACGCCCGCGCGCACCGCTGAGCGCGAATGAGAGACGATGCAACCGTCGCACTCGCGCGTCACCGCGATGACCAGGGCCAGCAACTCCTTGGTCGCGCTGGACAGTTCGCCCGGGCCCATCGCCGCACGCGACAATTCCGCGTAACCACGCATGACATCGGGGATCAGGGCGCGCAGCGCGAGTGCGGGAGGCCGCAGTTCGTCTCGGACTTCGTGGGAATGCTGCACCGGGTCTCCTCTACGTCGACGGCGAATCTCTCCTCGGTTCATAGAATATGCCCATGAGCACCGTCGATGAACTGCTGGCCCATAACCGGACGTACCTGCAAGGACACGGCCATCGCGAGTTACCGACCGCGCCGGCACTTCGACTCGCCGTCTTGACCTGCATGGACTCGCGCCTCGACCTCTTCGGTGCCCTGGGCCTTGACCTGGGCCAGGCGCACCTCATCCGCAACGCGGGCGGGATCGCCACCGACGACGCGGTGCGGTCGTTGTTGCTGAGTCAACGGCTCTTGGGCACCCGCTCCATCATGGTCGTGCACCACTCGCGCTGCGGGCTCGAGGCCTTCGAGGAGGACGAGTTGCAGGCGGAGCTCGAGGCGTCGTTGGGACAACGCGCGCCCTTTCGCCTCGGGGCCTATCGCGACGTCGACGCAGACGTGCGCGCCACGGTGGCGACGTTGCGCGAGAGTCCTTTCGTCGACACCAGCGACGTGCGCGGCTTCGTCTTCAACGTCGACGACGGCGACCTGCGCGAAGTACTACTCGACCAGTGACTTCTTGAAGCCCCGGGCGACCGCTCGGTAGCCGTTGCTCTCGTAGAAGCGATGGGCGTCGTGACGCTCATCGCGGCTGGTCAACTGCACGCGATAGCAACCCCTCTCGCGCGCGAACCGCTCGGCGTGCTCGATCAACCTGGCACCCACGCCACGACCGCGGAGGTCGCCTCGTACGTAGACGCTCTCGAGTTCCGCGCAGCGACCCGCCGAGTGTTGAAAATGGCGAAAGACGATGATCTGACACATCCCCACCACCTCACCGTCGATGAGCGCCACGAGTAGTTCGCCCCCGCGCTCTCGAACCTCCACGACCGCCTCCCAGTAGTCGTCGAGACGACGGGGGTCTTCCACCCCCGGGCTCAACGAGCCCTCGACGATCAAGGCGACGGCCGCGGCGACCTCGTCACGTTCGATGCCGCGCAGGACCAACTCCACGACTGCGACGCTACCCGAACGCCGACGGGCTCACGACGCACGAACCGACGTCGCGGGTGCTGCGTCGAGTACGAGGACGTGTGCGGCCACGGCGTCACGAGATCGTCACCATCTGCGTCGATCCGCTCATGACGCCAGGGTGGCAAAGTCGAATTGCCCTAATGTGTCCAGTGGGGGAAGCGAACGGCAAGGTGGAAGTTGATGCGTATCGGTGTTCTAACCGCTGGCGGTGACGCCCCCGGACTCAATGCGGCGATTCGGGCCATTGGTCAGATGGCCACGCGTGACGGTCACGAAGTGATCGGCATCGCCAACGGCTGGGCGGGCCTCGCCGACGAGTACGCCGGCCGTCGTCTCGAAATCAGTGATTTCGGCGGCATCCTCAGCCAGGGTGGCACCCTGCTCGGCACCGCCCGCTACAACCTCGACGATCCCGCCGGCGGCCGCGAACGAGTACTCACCGCCCTCGAGGCCCACCTCGACGCCCTCGTGGCGATCGGAGGAGACGGCACCCAGCGAATCTCCAATTGGCTGGCCGAACATGGCGCTCCCGTCGTGGGCGTGCCCAAGACGCTCGACAACGACCTCATCGGCACCGACTACTGCATCGGTTTCGACACCGCGGTGTCGATCGTGTGTGAATCACTCGACCGCCTCTACACCACCGCCGCCTCGCACCACCGCGTGATGGTCGTGGAGACGATGGGTCGCGCCACCGGTTGGGTGGCCGCCATGGGTGGACTGGCCGGCGGCGCCGATCTCATCGTCATTCCCGAATTCCCCCTCACCATGGACCAGATCATCGATCACCTGGTGACGCGCCGTTCCAAGGGGTACGGCTTCTCGATCGTCGTGGTCGCCGAGGGCATCAACCTCGAGACCTTGGGGGGCACCGAGCTCAACGGCGTGCCCACCGAGGGGATCGGCGGCGTGCGCCTCGCGACACGAGGCGTCGGCCAGTTCCTGGCGACACAGATCGACGGCTACGGCGGCTTCGAGGTGCGCACCACGGTCCTCGGGCACCTGCAGCGCGGCGGCAGCCCCAGCGCGTACGACCGCATCTGGGCCACTCGCGTGGGTGCCGCCGCCTACGACGCGGTGGCGGCGGGCACCTTCGGCGTGATTCCCGTGGTGCGCGGCAACGAAGTGGTGCTCACGCCATTGGAAACCGTGGCCCACGGCCAGCGTCAGGTACCTCGCGACATCTACGAACTCTGCTCGGCCTTCTTCTAGAGCGGGACGGACGTCCTAGGCTCGTTCGGGAGTCGGGTCGGGCGGGCCCAACAGTCCGGCACGGTAGTGCTTTCGACACAGGACCTGATAGTGCACGACGCCCTGGTGCACGTCGCCGGTGAGGAACTGTGATCCCTCTCGGGCGATGACACCGTTGATGACGCGCGCGTTGCAGCGGCCCTTCTCCCCGCACCAACACGTCGAGGTGAGAGGGAGTTCCTGGGCCCGATCAGCGATGGCGAAGAGTCGTGCGGAGCCGGGAAAGATGTTCAACATGAAATCCGCCGACAGACCGAAGGCGTGCACGTCAAGTCCGTACTCGTCGACCAGGTCCGCCAACTGGTCCACCTGCGACGCACTGGCGAACTGCGCCTCGTCGATGACCAGGATCTTCGCCCCGGCCTCGATCAGTCGCGCGATGTGCGCCGTCAGGTCCTCGTCGGGAACGATGGCGTCGGCGTGCGCCCCGATCCCTATGCGGCTCGTGACCATGCCCTCGGTGCTGCGGTCCCCGAAGGTCCACAGCACCACGTCGGAGCGCGTCTCGCGCAACTGCCAGCAGAGTTGCAGGGCGAGGGTGGATTTCCCGGCCGCCATCGTGCCGTAGGTGAAGGTCAATTCGGCCATCTCGTCCCTGTTCGTCGTGCCGGCGCCCATCGGAAGTGACTCTCACGGCCCGGGCGCGACGCGGTTCACTAGATTAGTGCCATGAACCTGAGTGTACGAGCCGTGGCCTACATCCGTAACGAACGCAACGAAGCGCTCGACGACAACTGGGACGACATCGTCAGCACCGTCGAACTGGCCGCCGACGTACCGAGCGAGGCGTTGAGGGGACTGAGTGACTTCAGTCACGTCGAAATCGTCTTCTTCGCCGATTGGGCCGAGGACGTTCCGCCAGCCCCCTGGCACCGACGCCCGCGCGGCAACGAGACGTGGCCCGACGTGGGCGTCTTCGCCCAACGCAACAAGGATCGACCCAACCGCATTCTGCTCACGACGGTGCAACTCGACGAGGTCGGCGAGCGCTTCCTGCGCGTGCGTGGTCTCGACGGGATCGATGGCACGCCGGTGCTCGACATCAAGCCGGTCTTCCACTGGAGCGTGCCGCGCGGCGAAGTGCGCGCTCCGCGCTGGAGCGAAGAACTCGGTGAGAACTACTTCTGACCTAGAGCCGGGTCACCTGACGCGACTGCGTCCGCAGTAGCGCGTCGACCTGATCGCGCCCAGGGCACGTGGCGGGGCCGAAGGACGCGATGGCGATCGCGGCGGCCGCATTCGCGCGCAGCAGGGCCTCCTCGATGGGAGTGCCCTTCAGGAGTTCGGCGATGACCACGCCGTTGTGCACGTCACCGGCCCCATTGGTGTCAACGACGTTCGTGACGAATCCCGGCGCCCGGACCACGCCCTCGTCGGTCGTCCCCACGCAGCCGTCGGCACCGTCGCGCACCACGACGCGGTCGAAACCCCATTGTCGCTGAAGGTGGCGCGCCGCGTCCACGACGTCAGCGAACGCACTGACGATTCGGGCCTCGGCGGCGTTGCACAACAGCCAATCGGCGCGCGTCAGAACCTTCTGCAGTACCACCGGGTCGATATCGGCGCCGCGTGGCCCCGGGTCGAAGGCCACCACCACCTCGGCCGGCACCCGGCCCAGCCAGTCGCTCACGGTGTCGGCGACCTCGGGGTAGACGACGTTGTACCCCGAGACGTAGATGACGTCACCGTCCGCCAGCGAGATCCCCTCGAGGTCCTCGGGGCGAATCGTCAGCTCGGCGCCCGGCGACGTCACGAAGGTACGCTCGCCCGTGGCGTCCACCAACACGACGCACACGCCCAGGTCCATGGGACCGCGCGCCTCCAGAGCGATGTGGACGCCCTCGTCCACCAGGATCGCGCGCGCGATGTCCGAGAAGCGACCGACGCCCAACTGCCCGACGTACACGGCGTGCGCCCCTTGACGCAGCGCCGCACTCATCAGGTTGAATCCACCGCCCGCGGTGACGAGGCGCTGTGACGACAGCGCGTCGCCTCCGCGCTCGGGCAATGCGTCGATGATCAACGAGAAGTCGATCATCACGGTATCGAGGCACACGACGCGAGGTTGGTTCACCTAGGGATTCACAATCCATTCGTCCGCGGTACGCACCTGCGCCTGACGCGGAAAGACCTTCTCAGTGAGCACCCGGTGCACCTCAGGGTCGGCGTCAGCGCACGCGTCGGAGAGAATGGTGAGGCGAAAGTCCAGGTCCGCCGCCTGACGCGTGGTCGACAAGACCACGCCACTGGTGGCGATCCCGGTGAGGACGAGGTGATCGACCTCGAGCGAGCGCAGGACCACCTCGAGGTCCGATCCCGCGAAGGCACTCACGCGCCGCTTGGTCACCATGACGTCACCGTCGCGAGTCGCCAATCGAGGATGGATCTGCGTGGCCTCCGAGGTCTCATCCATCCTCGCGCCACTCTTGAGAGTCGAGAAGCTCTGGTTGCGAGCGCTGACCTCGGGCGCGCCCGGACGAAAGGCGACCCGGACGAAGATGACGGGCGTCGCGGAGTTGCGCGCGGCGGCGATGACGCGCTCGAGGGTCTCGAGAAGCGCCTCAGACTGGTCCGCCACGCGTTCGACGATGCCGTTCTGCATGTCCATCACCAGCAGTGCCTGAGTCACCAGTGCTTCCTTTCGGCGCCGAGCGCTACTTCTTCTTGACCAGTGCGGTTTCGGTCTTGATGAGCGAGGCGAATTCGGCGGCCACCGACACGTTGAGATTGGCCACCTGGGTCTCGGTCATCGGCGCCTTCTTCCCCTGCAAGAAGAGGATCTCGCTCTGTGAGATCCTGCGCTGGTTGTGCGCGAACTTCTTGAGCATGGTGTTGAACGACGCGTTGGGTCCGTTCGCGTGGGCCGCCATCGACGCCGACTCGGCTTCGAGGAGTTGATTCGCGTAGATGCCGATCGATTTCGTCGCCGTGGAGGACTGCAGCGCGGAGGCGTCAGTCTGCATCGCCACCAACGTCGCCGCCTCGCCTTCGACCCAGAGCTTGAACGACACCGGGGTGTTCTTCGACGCCGCGCGCATCACGTTGACGTCCGAACCCACGTCCGAGGTGAGATAGAAGATGTTTCCGACGAGTCCCGACAGGGTGACCGTCGACGTCGTGATGAAATATTCGTGGAACGACGCCGCAAGATTGCGCATATCGACCACGAACAGTCCGACGCTGGCGCGGTACCTCGAGGACACGTGCGCCTTCGCGGCCACCGCTTCCTGCGCCGACAATTTGGTCATCGCCGAGTGCGCGCTCTTGAGCAGGGTGGAACGCTCCGCCTTGCACTTCGCGGTGCTGCACAGAAAATAGGTGCGCACGCTGGTGAGGTAATTGTCGGTGTGGGCCAAGATACCCGGCACGATCGAGGTGGACGACGTCGCGCCGGCACTGGGCACCACTGCCAGGGGGCTCAGCGACGCGATGACGACGCCGACGACGGTCGCGACGCGACGCAGTGAATGGGACATGGGGCGACTCCTTGTTGCCTACACCCTAGCCAAGCGACTTGTGTCCACTCTGGCGCATCGCCACATCGACCGACGCGCGATAGGTGTTCCGTGAAGCCTCGCTAAGAATCCCGCGTCGTTGCGTCGACGGATGCCGTCGCGCGTGGCGATGGTCGAGGGCCGCCGGGATAATCTGTGGCGATGAATCGCCCCCGCGCCGTCGCGACGAACGTCGTCGCGCGAGTGTTCTCCGTCACCCTGGTGGCGCTGGTCGCCCTGGTCGCCCTGGTCGCCCTGGTCGTCGCGGTCGAGACGCCCGGAGCGATCGCCGCGACGACATCACGAATCCCGACCGCGCAGAGCAACGAGCCACCGTTCGGTCGAAGCCTGGACCAACGAATGTCGAGTCTGTTCCACGACATCGTCACCGACTCACTCCCCCTCGCCAGTCGACTCTTCTTTCCCGAGTCGGCGTACGTCGCGATGAAGATGGGCCGCATCCCCGCGCCCTCGGCGGACTACCGCGATCGACTCGCAGCGTTCTTTCGCCTCGACCTCGGCGCGTATCACGACTTGATCGTGGCGCACGGGCCCGTGTCCTTCCTCGGGGTGAACGCCGCCGCGGGCGATGCCCAATGGATCCGCCCGGGGTGGTGCGAGAACTCGATCGGCTATTGGCACGTACCCGGCGTACGACTGGTCTACCGACAAAGGAACGTGGTCCACTCGGTGGCCGTCGCGTCACTCATCTCCTGGCGCGGCGTGTGGTACGTCGTTCACCTGGGACCCAATCCGAGGCCGCGCAACATCGGTACGGTGGACTCGCCCGCCCTGGGACGCGGCGTCGCGGGTCCCGCGGGCGGGTGCTAGGCCCCTCGAGGCAGCGCCACCCGACCGCCCGGACCGATGAGTGCCGCACTGGCCGCGAAGTCCTCAGTGGAGAGTTGATTCATGAAACCCCACGCCGCGTGCGACGGATCGACGACGGCCTGACCACCGGGCTTGATGGTCAGCGGCGTCAGTGAGACCGCCGTCGTCACGCCGCGCTCGTTGATCGTGACGTGCAAGATCGCCGAGAGGGCCAGATCGCCGACCGTCGCGAAGGCGTCGTAATTGGTGAAGTCGCCGAGACTGTACGCGATGAGACGACCGCGGTACCACTGCATGCCCCGCAGCACGTGCGGTCCACTGGCGATCACCAGATCAGCACCCTCGTCGATGGCGGCGTGGGCGAACGCGTAGGGATTACCACGATTTTCGCCGTAGAAGGTCTCCGTCGCTCGTGTCACGTGATCGGCGCTGGGCCCCTCGGCACCGGCGTGCATGTAGACCACCACCACCTGCGCCTCTCGCTTCGCCTGGGCGATCAACTGGGCCGCTTGGGTGAAATCGAGCAGGTTATTGGTCAAGTAGTACGGAGCGAAACCCACGAAGGCCACCGCGATGCCGTGGGTGTGCACCACCCCGATCTGGCCGGGAAGACCCGCCTGGACGATACCGGCCGCCTTCAGGGCGTCCGACGTGTCGGTCTCACCCTGGGCACCGAAGTCGTAAGAGTGGTTGTTCGCACTATTGAGGACATTGAACCCCGTGGCGCGGTAGACCTGGGCGAATGACGGGGGCACCTTGAACGCGTAGCACTCACTCGATGACGTCGCGCATTTCGACGTCGTCGCGTTGGTCATCGTGCCCTCGAGATTGCCGAAGACGACATCGGCCGCGAGCGCGGCCTTCACCGGAGCGAGAAACGCCGTTGGATCAGCGGGAAGTTGAGGTGTGTTGCCGAGATCCGTGTCCCCCACCGCCGAGAGCGTGAAGCTCGAGACGAGGGGTGGCCTGGTCGTGGTGGTGGTCGGTGCCATCGTCGTGGTGGTCGGTGCCATCGTCGTGGTGGTCGTAGCCGACTGGTCCACGACGTACGTGCCGGTCCCTACCCCGACCACCACGACGAGACCCAGCGAGCCCAACCACCATCGACGCGACGGATGATTCGAGGCCCGCGCGTGTCGCCCTACCACGGCTGCGCCTCCCCCGGACCACGCGACAAGAACACTGCGAAGAAGTCCTTGGTGCTCGAATAGAGGAATCGATTTGGAATCTGATTCGGGTTGGGCACGTCCAAGGTCGGATTCTTGGCCCCGGGACCCGCATAGGTCACGAAGATGGGCCACTCGGGATTGATGTCGAGCTCCATAGCGCGCACGCAATGCAACTGCACCATGATGTTCGCCATCGATGCGGCGGTCTGGGCGGGCGCAGCCGCATAGATGAGATTACCGTTCTTGTCGATGCCGAGCGCGGAGCGCCACACGGCGGGTGCTCCATGCAGAGTCAGGCCCCACGCGTAGTTGTTGGCGGTCCCCGGTGTCGGGAGGGAATCATTGACAAGTAGTGGCAGATTCTGTCGAGCCATCAGCACCGTCGGGCCAGGATTGGGCCCGCCGGCCCACTGGGTGATCCCCACCGTGCCATTGGTGTAGCGCACCACGGTCGCCAGGCCCTTCACCATCGGGAAGTACAAGGTGTGATTTGTGAAGAATCCCGCGGCGGCGTCGTGCTCGTAGAAACCCGAGTTGAAGGTCGCGAGCAACCGACCGATTCCCGATGGGGGCACCGACTCGGGACCTCGCGGCAGGCTCGTGGCGCCGGGACCCTCGTAGCCCGGATAGAGCCCCAGGACGGTCGCCGCGGTGCGGATCCACCCCGCGTCGGCGACGACGCCCGACGGTTGACCCTGGGGATGAAAATCGAGCAACGCCACCACAGGCCCGTGACCCGCCCACGCGTCGCGCACCGACCACGTCAAGCAGGTGGTCGACGCCTTCTTGGTCGCCGTTACTGGATTCACGTGACAGACGGGTGCGGGGCTGGAGATGCCCCGACCGACGTGAGCGCTCGAAGCTTCGGCTGATCCGCTGGCGCTCATCAGCGCGATGGAGACACCGCCGATGGCCGTCGCCACGATGGCGGCGACCGCCCGTGGTCCTCGCGTCGATTTCCGCGTCGAGCCCCGTAGTGGACGGGGGCGGTTGACGGTGGTATTCATGACTCTCCTTGGCAACAACGTTAACGGTTTCGCCTCGTGGATCACGATGTCGGCGAGGGACGTCCTCAGCTTGACGCGCTCGTCGGTCCCGTCGAACGTTCCATCGTGTCGGGTGTCGCGATAATGAGTTGGCGCGCACTCACCAGTGTGACGACCAGGGCCACGGAGGCGACGATGCGCCAGGTCCACGTCGCGCCGAGATGCTCGCCGAAGATCCACGCGCCGAGTACGACGCTCACGACCGGGTCCACGATCACGATGGCGGTCTGCGACGATCGCAGCGGCCCGACGTGAAGCGCCGTCTGTTCGCACAACAGTCCCGCGACGCCACAGACGATGAAGGCGTAGAACGGCCAGCGGGTGAGCAGCCCCGCATAACCGTCGCGGGTGATGAGGTCCGTGCACTCCTTGATGTACGCGGCTTCGAGAGCCCACAAGAGAGCTGTGGCCCCACCCCACATGGCCGCACGACGTCCCGGTGTCCCTCCCAGCCCCAGCAGGACCAACATGATGACGATGACCGCACTCCACAGCCCGGGCGCCATCCACCTCAGTTGGCTCGAGGGCGTAGTGCTCGAACGAGTCATCGCCACGAGGAAGATCCCCAACGATACGGCAGTGACCAGTGATGCGCTCCAGGCGCGCGCCGACACGAATTGGCGGAGCCATACCCGGCGCAGGACCAAGGAGAGGACCAGCTCGAACACTAGGAGTGGCTGCACCAGAGACATCGCCGCGAAGTGCAGCGCTAAGGACTGAAAGAGCAGCGAGCCGCCCATGGCCACCCAGCCGAGGAGCCAGAGCGGATGTTGCACCAGGTACGCCACGAAGCGCCATCCCCGCTCGTGTTGGGTCGACGACGTACTGGCGATGTGCTGCGCCGTGACGCCGAGGCCGTTCGCCACGGCGGTCAACAGTGCGCAACCGATAGCGATCGTGTCACGCAACGTCGCCGCGGAGTTCATGGTGTCAGGCTAGGTCGTCTCAATCGTCGGGCATTGAACTCCAGTCCCATAGACCGTGGCGTCAGTCTCCACATGTCTGCACCGCACACGACCAATGGACGCGGCGAGTCGTCGCACCCCACGATCGAGGAGAACGGCATTCGACGCCGCGTGTAATTCCCGGACCGCCCGCGACAAGCAATCATTACCATCGACAATCAACGAACAGATTCGACAGGAGGAGCAGACTTGCGAACATCCACGCGAAGGATTACCGTGGCCCTCCTCGTGTCGACCGCGCTGAGTCTGGCCCATGCCGGGTTCAGCGGTGCCCACTCGGCTCCGACGACCGTCCTGCGTGGCAATGGTCTCGAGACGCTTCGTCTGGGTTCTGCTCAATCCTCAGCGATCGCCACCCTCAATCGTCTCTACGGTCGACCGACCTCTCACGTCGTGGCCACACCGGAATTGAGAAACTGCGGCGTCGAGGCGCAGGGATCGTGGCATTCGCTGGGCGCATCCTTCAATCACCACCGCCTCGTGGGACTCGCCTTTGGACCGGGTCGTACGCCATCGGTACGAACCGACGCCGGGCTGCGACTCGGCGACACACTCGCCCGAGCCCGGGACCTCTACGCCAAAACGTTGACGACGTCTGGCAACAACGGAGGTGCGTGGTACGTCACCACGCCGGTCGGACGAATCGACGGCTTCTTGAGTTCTAGTGGTGCAAACGCTTCGCGTCCATCCTCCACGATCATCACCATGGACGTTGGAGTCGTGGGTTGTCCGGCGATGTCACCGTGATGCACGGTCGAAGATGTACGCACCCAGAATCGTAAGGACATGTCCACCCAGTTGCGATGTCACTGAAGGTGAGACCGTAGTCAGGAGACTGGCGTGTGTGGATAAGCCCATAAAGGACTTGATTTCCTCGATGATCAGCACTCGAACTTCGAGCATGCAACTACCCCGGTGCTGAGTGCCCCCGGCAGGATTCGAACCTGCGCTCACGGTTTAGGAAACCGATGCTCTATCCCCTGAGCTACGAGGGCATTACTGGGTTTTCGAGCCCTAATCTGGTGTCATGCTGCTTCCAGCACAACCTCAGCACAACTTTTGGAGAAATACTCCTCACTACGCTCGACCACTCCCCACCATTCAAGCACGTAAGGGCTTCGCGACGAATATCTCATTCATTGGCCTCATCTCATTTCCCAAGATCTGGAAAGTGCCATCTGTAGCCCATGGAAATCAAACCTCAGATTCTTCCGTGGACAGGTTGAGCAATTACCTCATCGTGAAAACTTCGTTGACCGGCCCTACCGCCGCCAACAGTTGGGAAGTCGATAGGCCATTCAGATCTGTCAATCCCGACCACCCAGCGGTCGTGAATCATTTTCGTTTTTCGAATTCTCTACCGGTAGATACGACAGTTCAATGAGTACACGTCTCATCAAGATCACAATCTCGAAGCCCACAGAGTTCCCCGGTAGAAAACTCCCTTACGCCGTGCGGTGGAGGTTAAACGGACGCGGTTACTGGAGGAGTTTTGCCCGCCTTAGAGGCGCCAACGGTGCCGATGCTTTCTACGCTCTCTTGAAGGTGGCGGCAGTGAACGAACGCCAATGGGATTCAGTAACGTGCTCCTATGGTTTTGTCAAGTCAAAATGATAACTTTTCCAACTTTTTTTATGCTGCGTTCGCCATCGGCTCTTGATAGA
>Ga0307377_10006836_pt1 | contig 11878 bp, 8 predicted proteins | sample TR3MG_FD_202535 | JGI IMG/M metagenome (GOLD analysis project Ga0307377, IMG submission 202535) | Soil microbial communities from Risofladan, Vaasa, Finland - TR-3 | ecosystem: Environmental > Terrestrial > Soil > Coastal area > Acid sulfate soil | place: Finland: Risofladan, Vaasa | collected...
CTTGGATCCGTCGCTGATCGAGCGAGGCCGAGGAGTTCGAGCGGTCCTCGACAAATACCTCGGCGAAATCAGCACCGCGTCCCATCGATTCATCCAATACTCGCTGCAAGATATCGCGAGGCACCAAGGTGTCAGACATGTCATTCAGACTATCGGTGCTCTCGCCAAGTACACTCCGCCTTGGAGCACCTCAACGCGCGAGGCGCCGGCGGTGCAGAGCAGAAGAGGGTGTCGCCGTGCAACTAGTCATCTTGAGTATCGCCATCATCGTGGTGCTGGGGGTCATTGTCTTCCTGGTCAAGGCGGTGCGGATCGTGCAACAGGGATTCGTCGGGGTCGTGACGAGGTTCGGCGAGTTCAAGGCCATCCGTAATCCGGGCCTGACGTTCATCGTCCCTTTCATCGAGGTCATGAAGATCATCGACGTCCGCGAGACGCCGCGCACCGGTGACCGTCAGCAGGTCATCACGCGCGACAACGTCGCGGTGATCGTCAACGCCACGATCTTCTCCCAGGTCGTCGACGTGCGTCTGGCCCTCTTCACCAATTCGGACTACCTCGTCAGCACCGACAACCTCGCCCGTACGTCGGTGCGCGCGGTCTTCGGCTCGATCACGCTGGACGAGGCGTTCTCCCAGCGTGAGCGCATCGGGACCCTGCTCCAGACCCAGATGGAGGAGGCCACCGACAAGTGGGGCGTGCGCATCAATCGCGTCGAGGTCCTCGAGATCACGCCGCCGGAGCAGATTCTGCAGGCCATGGCCCTGCAGAAGCAGGCGGATCAGGAGAAACGCGCGCGTATCCTCGAGTCCGAAGGCACGCAGATGTCCGCGGTCAACGTGGCCGACGGCGAGCGTCAGGCCGCGATCAAGGAGGCCGAGGGCGCCCAACAGTCGGCGATCCTTCGGGCCGAAGGCCTGCGCCAGGCCACGATCCTCGAGGCCGAGGGCCGTGCCCAGGCCGTTTCGTTGGTCTACGCCGCCATCAAGGACCAGAACCCCGATCCCACTCTGGTCGCCATCCTCCAACTCGACACGTTGGCGAAGTTCGCCGCATCGGAGAACACCAAGTTGATCATCCCCGCCGAGAGCGCCGCCCTGCTGGGCGCGGCTCAGGCGCTGCGCAGCGTCATGTCCGAGGTCCCCAGCGCAATCGCGTCCCCGTCGGGGTCCTGAGACGAGCGGCAGCGATTCAGTTCGCGGACGTGTCGCGCGGCTCAACCCACAATGTGGTGCCGTACGCCTTGGTGACCACCACCGGCGTCGCCACGTCGATGACGACGCCCAGATCGGTCACGGCGCGCCAGGATTCTCCACGGATCTTGATGCGACCTGGGTGTATCTCGTCGCCGACGGCGTCCTGCACGACACCGAGCTGCCCGGTGAGCGCGGTGGCCATGGGATTAGCGAGGTCCCCCGCGGGAGCGCGCAACTTCCTCAGCGCGATTGGTCGCAACGCCGCCATCGTGGTCGCCGTGACCAACAGCCACACCAGGGCCTGGATGGGGAACGAGGCGCCTCCCAGGGCGACCACGAAGGCCACACCCGCGCCCACGCCCACGAAGAGCGCGGCCAGCGCGTTGGTGTGCAACTCGGCCAGGCCGCTCACCACCATGATCACTACCCAGAAGAACACCGCCATATCGCGCAGTATATGGCGGGGTCTCCACGACGATGAAGGGCGCCGCGATCACCGCCACGCGATGGTCGCGTCGCGAGTCAGCGCCCGCATTGAGGCCGTTCACCCCTGCGCCACTGTCACGACCTTCGTCGTTGACGGACCCGATGACCTTGGACTCTGGCCTCAAGGTCGCGGCCCGCGAAAAGGTGTGACGTGGGAGTCAACACATGGGAGTCCCGGAGATCGTGAGACAGTCTCGCGTCGGTTCATCTGACCCAGAACCGAGCGCGGCGCCCACGTGGTCCGCGCGTCAACGCCGCGCGGAGTTCACGGTGCTAACCCTGGACGTTGACGCCGCGCTCACCGCGCTCGCCAGCTCGCGCAACGGCCTCAGCGAGAGTGAGGTGCTGGAGCGGCGACGGACCAGCGGGGCGAACTCGCTCCCGCCTCACCACCGACGATCGGTGTTGTTGGAGTTCGCCACTCAATTCGCGAACATGTTCGCCGTCATCCTCGCCGTGGCGGCGGGTCTGACGTTCTTGACGTATTTCGCCTCGGTGCCGCGCAACGTCGCGAACCTCGAACTCGCCTTCGGCATTGTGGCCGTCATCGTTCTCAATGCGGTGATCGGATTCGTGCAAGAGCACTCGGCGGAGCGTACGGCGGAGGCGCTCCAGGACATGGTGCCCCATATGGCCAAAGTGCTGCGACAGGGCGAACTCTGCGAGGTCAGGACGTTCGAACTGGTGCCCGGCGACGTCGTGGTGCTCGAAGCGGGCGACACCGTCGCGGCGGACTGTCGCCTCGTCGAGTCCCACGATCTCTTCGTCGAGATGGCCACGCTCACCGGCGAGAGCCAACCCGTGACCCGCTCCACCGATCCGGTCCCGGCCTCCACCCCCCTCGTGGAAGCGCCCAACGTCGCCGTCATGGGCGCCACCGTGACCAACGGCACCGGCAAGGGGGTGGTCTTCGCCACCGGCCTGTCGACGGAGTTCGGTCATATCTACCAACTCACCGAGAGCCAGCCGAGCGAGAGCAGTCCCCTCCAGCGTCAGGTGACCAACATGGCCCGACGCGTCGCCGCGGTGGCCATCAGCGTGGGGGGTCTGATCTTCCTGCAGCGTGTCGTCTCGGGGAATCCGGCGGCGTTATCGTTCATCTTCGCCCTGGGCGTCATGGTGGCGCTCGTGCCTGAAGGACTGCCCGCGACCCTCTCGGTCTCGCTCGCCATCGGGGTGCGACGCATGGCCCGCCACCAGGCGCTGATCCGCCGTCTCACCGCCGTCGAGGCCCTCGGTTCGACCACCGTGATCTGCACCGACAAGACCGGCACGCTCACCAAGGCGGAGATGACCCTCGAGACGATCTACGCCTCGGGCGGATTCCACGCGGTGAGCGGCGTGGGATACGCGCCCGAGGGTGAGGTGCACGACCTCGCGGTGGTGAAGGACCTCCTGCGCGTCGCCGCGCTGTGCAGTGACGCGCGACTAGTACCCCCGACGCCCACTGAGACGTGGCGGATACTGGGCGACACCACCGAGGGGGCGATTCTGGTCGCCGCGGCCAAGGCGGGGATCGACCGTGGGGCCGAAGAGGTCCGGACGCCACGGGTCGGGGTGTTCCCCTTCGACGCGGACCGAAAGATCATGACCACCCTGCACCAGGACGCGCACGTCGTGCGCGCCTACGTCAAGGGCTCGCCCGAAGCCGTGACGGAGCGTTGCACGCGCGTGCGCATCAATGCCCATGACGTCGCCTTGGACGAGTCCGCCCGTCGTGACGTCGCCGACGCCGATGACGCCATGGCCCGACAGGGTCTGCGGGTGCTCGCCGTGGCAATCAAGGACGAGGCGTTGGTTCAAGCGAGCCGGGGCGAGACCGAGAGCGAACTGACCCTGCTCGGGTTGGTGGGAATCTTCGACCCCCCACGACCCGAAGTCGCCGCCGCCGTCAGCGCCTGTCGAGACGCCGGGATCGGCATCTACATGGTGACCGGCGACTACGGTCTGACCGCTGAGGCGATCGCGCGCCGGGTGGGCATCATCGATGAGGGTCCGCTGCGGATCGTGACCGGAGCGCAACTCGACACCACCAGCCCGGACGAATTGACGGCGATCCTGAGCTGCGATGAACAGATCGTGTTCGCCCGGGTGCGGCCCGAACACAAGTTGCGCATCGTCGACGCCCTCGAGGGCCTCGGCGAGATCGTGGCCGTCACGGGGGACGGCGCCAACGATGCGCCCGCCCTCAAGCGCGCGAGCGTGGGCATCGCGATGGGCCAAGGCGGCACCGACGTGGCGCGATCCGCCGCGGTGATGGTCCTCCTCGACGACTCCTTCGCCTCCATCGTCGCGGCAATCCAACTCGGCCGCGCCGTCTATCAGAACATCCGACGCTTCCTCATCTACGTCTTCACCAGCAACCTCGGCGAATTGGCACCGATCCTCGTCGCCACCTTCGTCGGCTTCCCCCTCGTGCCCCTCACCGCACTCCAGGTCCTCGCCATCGACCTGGGCACCGACGTATTACCAGCGCTGGCGCTCGGCGCCGAGCGCCCCGAACACGACGTCATGTCGCGCCCGCCGCGGCCGCCGCGCGAGCATCTCTTCTCTTGGGACGTGGTGCGACGGATCCTGTTCCTGGGGACGCTGCAGTCGGTGGGGGTGGTCGTCGCGTTCTTCTGGCGGATCCACAGCGCTCACCTGGGCTTCGGCGATTTCACCTCCGAGAGTCCCGCGTATCGCGAAGCCCTCACCATGACGCAGGCGAGCATCGTCGTCAGTCAGTTCTTCATCAGCTTCGCGGTACGCTCCGATCGCCAGAGCCTACGGCGAACGGGTCTGTTCACCAATCCCGCGCTCGTGGGAGCCGGGCTGATCAGCCTGTCGTTCATCACCGCGGTCAGTTACGTCCCCTTGCTGCAACGCGTCTTTCACACGGCGCCGTTGACGACGTCGGACTGGCTGATCATCGTCGCCTTCGGCGTGTTCCTCCTCGTGGCCGACGAGGCCCGCAAGGCGTGGCATCGCGGACGAGACGCCTCGAGCGCCACCCGGCCTCGCGGTCCCCGGGCGCACGCGGCGACCCCACCGGACCACGACCGGCCCCGTCGGGCGTCGTCAGCCAGCCGCGACGTGCCCTCGCCGGAGAAGGAGCGCCCAGAACTAGGCTGGTGAGGTGATTTTGCCGTCGATTGAATCCCCCGAGGACCTCCAGGACCTCGATTACCCACAACTCGATCAACTGAGTCTCGAGATCCGAGAATTCATCATCGCCTCGGTCAAGAGCACCGGCGGTCATCTGGGAAGCAACCTCGGCGTGGTGGAGTTGACCCTGGCCCTGCACCGGGTGTTCGACTCACCCGCCGACATCTTGCTCTTCGACACCGGACACCAGGCCTACGTCCACAAACTCCTCACGGGGCGGCGCTACGGATTCAAGAACCTTCGCCAGCGCGGGGGCCTCTCGGGGTACCCCAACCGCACCGAGAGCCAGCACGACTGGATCGAGTCGTCACACGCCTCGACCGCCCTGTCGTACGCGCACGGACTCTCGGTGGCCCTCGAGTCCAAACACGAGTTGATCGGTCACGGAGGTTCACGTCACGTGGTCGCCGTGGTCGGCGATGGTTCGCTCACCGGGGGCATGGCCTACGAGGCCCTCAACAACCTGGGCGTGAGCGGCCAGCGCGTGGTCATCGTCTTGAACGACAACGGTCGCAGCTACGCGCCCACCATCTCGCGTCTGTCCACGTCGCTCACCTCGCTGCGGCTCAACCGTACTTACCTGACACTGCGCCAGCGAATTCGACGTCTCGTACCGCGTCTGCCACGCCTGGGCAAGGCCGCCTACCTCGGTATCGACGGCTTCACGTCGGTCGTGCGCGAGATGGTCACGCCCCACACCTTCTTCGAGAACCTGGGGGTTCGCTACATCGGCCCCATCGACGGCCACAATATCGAGTCCATCGAGACCACCTTGCGCAGCGCGGCCGAATGGGATGGACCCATCGTCGTGCACGTCCTCACCGAAAAGGGCCGTGGGTACGAACCCGCCACGTCCGACATGCTCAAGATGCACGACTACAAGTTGCCCCCACGACTCAACGACGAAGAGGTGCCGACGCTCTCCTTCACCCAGGTCTTCTCCGAGGCTCTGATGAGCGAGGCCCGCCGTGACGACCACATCGTGGCCATCACCGCGGCGATGGCGGGGCCCACCGGCCTGCTGCCCTTCCAGGAGACCTTTCCGCGGCGTTTCTTCGACGTCGGCATCGCCGAACAGCACGCCGTCACCGCGGCGGCGGGCATGGCGATGGGCGGGCTCAAGCCGGTCGTCGCCTTCTACTCGACCTTCTTCGCGCGCGCCTTCGACCAGGCGAACCTCGACGTCGGCCTGCTCGACCTGCCGGTCGTCTTCGTCTTCGACCGCGCCGGCATCACCGGCGACGACGGTCCCTCGCACCACGGGGTGCTGGACATCGCACTGTGCCTGGCGATACCCAACATGACGGTCTTCGCCCCGTCGAACGCGTTGGAGATCCCCGTGATGCTCAAGAGCGCCCTCAGCCTCAACGGCCCGAGCGCGATCCGTTTCCCCAAGACTCCCCCACGACCCCTCGACGGGCGCCACGGTGAGGGACTGCACGCGCGATGCCTTCAGCGCGGCGACGGATCGATCTGCGTGCTGGCCCTGGGCAAGATGGCCGCCAGCGCCTACGAGGCCCTGCGTCTGGTCGCCGAAGCGCGCCGGATCACCCTCTACGACGTCCGCGTCCTCCCGCCCGACCCCGAGATGATCGACGACGCCGTGGGCCACGAGCGCGTCATCACCATCGAGGACGGCACGCGACACGGGGGGGCCGGAACGCTGATGGTGTCGGCGGTGCGCGGTCGCGCCCAAGAGATGGGCGTACGCTTCCCCACGACGCGCATCCTCGGCGTTCCACGGGCGTTCCTCGAACAGCACCACCCCGAGGCGCTCCTCAGCGAGATCGGACTCGACCCCGAGGGGATCGCCGGAGCCATCGATCGACTCATGCGCGATGAACCCGAGTTCCCGCGGGTCATCCCCGAAGCGCCGCGTCCCCGGTTCGTCTGACCCGGTTCGTCTGACCCGGTTCGTACCGTCGGGTCCTGCTCTCACCTCGGCCCTCTCGCTTCGGCCCGCCCCCGGCGCATTGGCCGACCGGGACTCCTACGATTGAGCCATGGACTTTGACGTGAACAAGACCGACGACGAGTGGCGAGGCGAACTCTCCGAGGAGCGCTTCGCGGTGCTGCGCCGTGCCGCTACCGAGGCTCCCTTCAGCGGGTCACTGTTGCACGTGGACGACCAGGGCGTCTTCACCTGCGGCGGGTGTGGGCAGCGACTCTTCACCAGCGACCAGAAGTTCGACTCGGGTTGCGGCTGGCCCAGCTTCGACGCCTGCGAACCCGGCAGCATCCTGGAGCGAGAGGACAACTCACTGTGGCAGCGGCGCATCGAGATCCTCTGCTCACGCTGCGGTGGGCACCTGGGTCACGTCTTCCCCGACGGCCCCACGCCCACGGGGCTGCGCTACTGCGTGAACTCCCTGGCGATCGACTTCACGGGGAACGACGTCGCGACGAACTAGACGTCGAGGAAACGACGGATGGCGATCGCCGATCCGACCGATCCGATGACGACACCCACGACCAGTACCACCAGGTTGGTGCCCCAGAGTTTGGCGGTGTCCAGTGCGAACTCATTGTGCAACGGGTACCAGGTGTGCAGGGCCCACACCGCGAGCATGGCCACGCCCGATCCCAGCAGACCTTGGATGAAACCCTCGGTGATGTAGGGCACGCGGATGAACCAGTTGGTCGCGCCCACCAACTTCATCACCGACACCTCTCGTCGACGGGCGAAGATCGCCATGCGAATGGTGTTGAGGATCAAGACCGTGGCCGAGAGCAGCAGCACCGTCGCCAACGCCAAGAACACGACCTGCAGGATGCGGATCGCCCGGTTCATCTGACGAATCTGCTGGATCGGCGCCGTCACGGTGTAGACGCCGGGCTGGTGCAAGAAGGTCGAGATGACCGTCAGCGCATCGGTGGGCACCGTCGGCGTACAACGAAACGACGTCGGCATGTCGGCCACCGTCAGCGTCTGGAACTCCGCCGTGGGAATGGTGTGGCGTGCCTCGTTGTAGTCCTGGAGCTGCGTGGTGAAGACGCAGTTCTTGACGATCGGCATCTGCGTGAGCTGACTCTTGACCGACGCGATCGCTCCGGCCGAGGCCGTGGGCTGCATCCACACCGTCACGCGCGTGCCCTGCTGCCAACTCGCCGAGGCCTGCGCGGCGCTCTGCTTGAGGAGGAGAGCCGATCCCACCAGGGACAACGACACCGCCACGGTCAGCACCGCGGCGACGGTCATCATGCGGTTCCGCCAGAGGTTGGAGAAGGTCTCCTTGAAGGCGTAACTGAGGTACACGCGCATCAGATGGCCAGCCCTTCCTCGACGCCGTAGACACCGCGGACCTGGTCGCGGATCAGCTCGCCGCGGTCGAGCTCGATGACGCGTCGACGCATCCGGTCCACCAGGGCCTTGTCGTGCGTGGCCATCACCACCGTGGTCCCGGTGCGATTGATGCGTTCGAGCAGCGCCATGATCGACTCGGAGTTCACCGGATCGAGGTTGCCCGTCGGCTCGTCGGCCAGGAGGATCAACGGGCGATTGACGAAGGCGCGTGCGACCGCGACGCGTTGCTGTTCACCACCGGAGAGTTCATTGGGCAGGTTGTCGGACTTGGCGCCGAGGCCCACCAGTTCGAGGATCTGGGGCACCTGGTTCTCCACGGTCGAGCGGGGACGCCCGATGACCTCGAGCGCGAAGGCGACGTTCTCGAAGACGGTCTTGTTGGGGAGGAGTCGAAAGTCCTGGAAGACGCAACCGATGTTGCGGCGTAGATAGGGCACCCGCCACTTGGGCAGGCTGCCGATGTCGCGTCCGGCCTCGAGGATGCGGCCTTTGTCGGGTAACTCCTCACGCAGTAACAGGCGCAAGAAAGTCGTCTTACCCGAACCCGACGCTCCCACCAAGAAGACGAACTCGCCCTTTTCGATATCCAGCGAAATATTGGTGAGGGCGGGGGTACCGTTCTTGTAAGTCTTGGAGACGTTCTCAAATCGAATCACGCACACACCTCCTCAAAAAGATCACGCGCAACCGGTCTCGTCGCGCTTCGTTAACACGTCATTCTACTTTGGGGTCGACGGGTGGTCGAGCACACGGGCCGTTGAATCATTGACCCAGAGAACTTCTTACGCTCGTGAGCGCTGACGACGCAGCTCCGCCTCCATGAATCCATCGAGGTCGCCGTCGAGGACCGCGTCGACGTTGCCGGTCTCGAAGTCGGTGCGGTGGTCCTTCACCAGCTGGTAGGGCGCCTGGACGTAACTGCGGATCTGCGACCCCCAGGCGTTCTCGCCTCGATTGCCGCTGAGCGCGTCGAGCTCGGCCTGTCGCTCGGCCCGCGCTCGCTCGGCGAGCTTGGCCGCGAGGATCTGCATCGCGCGAGCACGGTTCTGGTGCTGGGAACGCTCGTTCTGGCAGCTCACGACGATGTTGGTGGGAAGGTGCGTCAAGCGCACCGCGGAGTCCGTCTTGTTGATGTGCTGTCCGCCCGCACCCGACGAGCGATAGGTGTCGACGCGCAGATCCTTCTCGTCGATCTCCACGTCGCTGTCGTCGTCGAGCAGTGGAGTGACCTCGAGCGAGGCGAAGCTCGTCTGGCGACGCGCTTGGGAATCGAAGGGACTGATGCGCACCAGTCGGTGCACGCCGCGTTCGGCGCCCAGCCACCCGTAGGCGAATCGACCCTTGACGATGAACGTCGCCGAGAGCAGACCGGCTTCTTGGCCCTCGGTCGCCTCATCGACCTCGACCGCGAATCCACGGCGCTCCGCCCAGCGGATGTACATGCGCAACAGCATCTCGGTCCAGTCCTGCGCGTCAGTGCCACCGGCGCCGGCGTGCAATTCGACGATGGCGTCGTTCTCGTCGTAGGGTCCGCTGAACAGGCTCTGCGTCTCGAGCGCGCCGATCTGCGCACCGATGTCCGCCACCGTGTCGGCCAATTCGTTGAGTAGCGACCAGTCGGGTTCGCCGCTCGACAACGCCTCGCGCGAGAACTCACCCAGTACGGCGGCGTCATCGAGGCTCGCGCGCAAGGCGTCGAAACTCTCCAGGTCCGACGCGAGTCGTCCCAACTCGATGGTGACCTCGCGCGCATGGTCCTGGTCCGACCACAGGTCGGGGTCCGCGGCGGCCACACTCAGTTCCTGGTGGCGCGCGCGGCGGTCATCGATCTTCAGGTACGTCCGCGCGGCGGCCCATCGCTCCTCGAGTTCTCCGAGGGACGAGAGGGCTTCACGCAGTGCGTTCTCCGCCTTAGGGTCGGCCATGGCACTGCTTGAACTTGCGTCCCGAACCGCACCAGCAGGGATCGTTGCGACCGATCTTGTCACCTTCTTTGGGCATCGGGTGCGTGGCCGACTCCCTGGTCGGCACCGCGTGCGCCGGCAGTTCGGTCGCCACGGCGTCGATGTTCGTCTGCGCGTTCTCGAGTCCGGCGTCGGCCTCGTCGGCGAGCGCGGCTTCGGCCTCGACCACCTGGGCCTCCACGTGCGTGATGTAGCGCACGTAGTCGTGATTGATCGACACCAGGAGCGCCTCGAACAACTCGTAGCCCTCCTTCTGCCACGCCGTGAGGGGATCCTGCTGGGCGACCTGGCGCAAGTAGATACCGTCGCGCAAGTAGTCCATGTCCGAGAGGTGCTCGCGCCAACGCTGGTCCACCACCTGCAGCATCACGTCGCGCTCGATCTCCTTGGCGGTCTCGAGACCCTCGGGAAACGATTCACTCTTCGACTCATAGAGCGCGAGCGCGTCCTCGACCACGAGCGCGATCACGTCGTCGCGCTCACCGTACTGCGCGATCGTCTCCTCGCTCAGCGTCACGGGGTAGTAGGTCATCAACTCGTTGAGCAACGCTCGGATATCCCACTCCTCGTAGAACTCGCTGTCCAACTGACGCTGGACGACGGCGGCCAACACCTCCTCGATCAACGCGATGGTCGTGTCGTGGATATCCTCGCCGTCGATCACTTGTTGACGGCGCCCGTAGATCACCTTGCGCTGCTCGTTCATCACCTCGTCGTACTTCAAGACGTCCTTACGGATCTCGGCGTTGCGACCCTCCACGGTGTTCTGGGCTCGTTCGATCGCCTTGGAGACCATCTTCGCCTCGATCGGCACGTCGTCGGGCATGGTGCGGCCCATCACCCACGACACGGCACCCGTCGCGAAGAGACGTAGCAGATCGTCCTCGAGCGACAAGAAGAAGCGGCTCTCGCCGGGGTCGCCCTGTCGCCCGGAGCGTCCACGCAACTGATTGTCGATACGACGTGAGTCGTGGCGTTCGGATCCCAACACGTAGAGCCCGCCCAGTGCGCGGACCTCTTCACCTTCGGCGTCGCACATCGCCTTGAACTTGGCCTCGGCCTCGGCCACCTGCGCCGCGTAGCCCTCATCATCAGGTTTGACACCACGGGCGAGCACGTCGCGAACCGCCAGGCCCTCGGGATTGCCACCTAGGATCACGTCGACGCCACGGCCCGCCATGTTCGTCGCGACGGTGACGGCGAACTTTCGACCCGCCTGGGCGACGATCTCGGCCTCGCGGAAGTGGTGCTTCGCGTTCAACACCTCGTGGGCGATACCCGCCTTGGAGAGTTCGCGAGAGATGAGTTCGGACTTCTCGACCGACGCGGTTCCCAACAGCACGGGCTGGCCCTGGGTGTTTCGCCCCCTCACCTCCTCGACGATCGCGGCGATCTTGCCCTCCTCGGTCTTGTAGATGAGGTCGGGAAGGTCGTTGCGCGAGCTCGGACGGTGCGTCGGGATCGGGACGACGGGCAGGTTGTAGGTGCTCCCGAACTCACCGGCCTCCGTCTCGGCGGTGCCGGTCATTCCCGCGAGCTTCTCGTAGAGACGGAAGTAGTTCTGCAGCGTCACGGTGGCCCAGGTGTGGTTCTCCTCTTGGATGCGCACCCGCTCCTTGGCCTCGACGGCCTGGTGCAACCCGTCGGACCAACGGCGCCCGTCGAGGGTACGACCGGTGAACTCATCGACGATCTTGACGACCCCGGCGTCGACGAGATACTCCTTGTCGCGATGGAAGAGCTCCTTCGCGCGCAGCGCCTGGCCCAGTTGAAGCACGTAA
>Ga0307377_10006838_pt1 | contig 11875 bp, 13 predicted proteins | sample TR3MG_FD_202535 | JGI IMG/M metagenome (GOLD analysis project Ga0307377, IMG submission 202535) | Soil microbial communities from Risofladan, Vaasa, Finland - TR-3 | ecosystem: Environmental > Terrestrial > Soil > Coastal area > Acid sulfate soil | place: Finland: Risofladan, Vaasa | collected...
TGGCTTAGTCTACTGTCTTCGCAAACAGCAGACTAAGCCAACAGGCCGGGGATCAGCTATTTCTTCTTAAAAGGGAAAATCAAAATACTGCTCGTCGCGGCAGGGGCGGTGGGAGAAGTGGAAATCCCGACGCTTCACCAGGGATTTCCAAGCGAGGTGGGAAAGTCCGCACTTGGACTTTTCCCCGGAGCGGCGTCTTCCATCGCCCTCTTCACCCACGAATAGTGCTATAGAGCCTTTTTTCTGAATTGAGCGTGAAAATCCCGGTAACTTCCACTTTTTCGCAAAAGCTCGACGAGGTGTTCCCGATCATGAGGATTCATCCAAATGCCCAGCTCCAGCGATGTTCGCCCGATGATTTCCTCGCGGTCGTATCCTGTGACATTGAGGAACATCCGATTGGCATCGACAAACCTTCCGTCGGACAGATGATTGATAATCATCCCATCCAGACTGGTCTGGAACGCAGAGCGGTAGCGTATTTCGCTGGCGCGCAGTAGTTTCTCCGCCTGTTTCCGTTCGGTGATGTCCTGAGCCGAAACTACCGCCCCAACAATGGCGCCGTCAGTGCCGCGAATGGGGCTGAAGTTATAGCTTCCTGTCCAGGTTGCTCCGGTATCCTTTCGCCGCAGGGTGTATTCAGCGCCGCTAACTGTCTCGCCGCGCAGGACTCTTGCCCCTGGCCACATGTCCTGTGGCGCCGGTTCTCCTTCCCCAATGGACATTTCGAGGATGGCCCACAATTCGGCCAGGGTTCTGGGGCAGTCGCCCTTGCTCCTGAACTTGAAGAATGTGATGAAAGCAGGGTTGTATTTGATCAGTCGGCCCTTGGCGTCAATTAGGAACAAGACATCCGTCATACTAGCCAGGGCCGCATCCAGCTTCTTCCTGCCGTGCAGGTAGAGCTCTGACACCGCGCTCATGAATATGCCTGTTAGGACAAAGAGGGCTAATTCGACGACATCGTCTTCTTTCGCAATGCTGAATTGCCTTATCGGCGGAAGAACCCAGTACATGTCCAACACTGCGGCCATCAGCGTGGCAGCCAACCCGGCCCGAAGGCCAAAAACCAGCGCGATCAGCATGATGGCAGCATAGAAGGTAATGAAAGGCCCCAGATGAAAGCCGAAGTGCCACACCAGTATCTGCCGAAGCAGCAAAGCCACTATAACCGCGGCCGCCGCAGCACCAACGTGAAGGAATCTCTGAAAGCCATAACGGAGATAGCTTCTAGCCATTGACCAGCCTTTCACGGGATTTCTTTTCGCGCAAGGCGAACTCCAAATGCAACATAGCATTCAACAGTGCTGTATTTGAGTCAGTTATGCGTAAATACGCTCCATGCAAACGTCAAACCAAAAGAACTTCTCGGTCCCGCACCCCTTGGGACAGGCCAATTACGCCTGGGCGAATCACGAAGCTCCGGAGATGCAGGTCTGTACCGGGATTTCCATTTTGACTCCCGGCCGCAACCCAGTGTATCCAAATTTGTCTCCACTGGGGACCTTTTTTGCATCCGTTTCCATTTCAAAGCCCCGGACGTGCCCAGCTGGGCCGCCTCCGGGGCCAAAGAACCGAGATTTTCCCCATTTCGAAGCACTCTTTCGGACACCTCTCCCGTCAACCCCCTCCGTCGCCCAAATTGCTTTCGCCTTCCCGCCGAGCCTACCCCGCTGGCAGCGGTAAAGCCTCCATCCGCCGCACCATCCCAGCAAACAGGCTCTTCGTGAGGTGGCTCTCCGCCAGCATTAGCCAGTAGTACCGCGCGTGCTTGACCAGCCTGCCTCCCGTCTTAACCAGCCGTTGCTGCAAACTGGTCAGCGACCAGTTCTCGATCTTCTTCGGCAACGCCAACCTCCGCCACAGATTTCCCAAGTTGTAGGCGATCAGGCTAAGCCAGAGCCGCACTTCATTCGACCTGAACCGATGACAACTCAGCCGTGTCATCTTCACCGCCTGCTTGCCTTCCTTGATCCACTGCTCCGCCGTCCCCCGCTTGTTGTAGAACCTTACCACCGCCCGGCTCGGCGTCTCCAGATTGGTGACGATGAACCCGATACGCGGGAACAACTCCCCTGCGTGATGCTCGACCTTTGCCACTACTCGCCGGGCCGTCTTCCAACTGGCTGCCTTGTAGAGAAAGCCTTTGTACCACACGACCGGTTTATGGCTGGGACGCCCCACCGGGCGCGGCAGCAGTTCCGCCACATCCCGTTCCAGGTTCTCATTGGCCGGGATGCGGATAGCGTACTTCACGCCCCGGCTTTCCAGCGCTTCGTAAATCTCCGGTTTGGCGAAGGCGGCGTCGGCGCGAAACACCACTTCCTTGTCCAGTTTCTGCTGCCGTTCAATCTCGGGAAGCAACAGTTCTTCCCAGTCTTCGGCGCTATGCACGTTGCCGGGGCGCAGCTTTGCCGCCAGACAGTCGCCTTCCCGATTGAACAACAAGAGCGGGTGATAGCAGGTGGACTCGAAGTGCCCGTTGTACGCGCTATTCTCCTGCTGACCGTACACCGGGATCTCAGTCGAGTCCATATCCAGCACGACCCGCTGTTGCGCATCGATGGCGTCTACCTTGCCGATGAGTTCGCGGTTGATGCGGACCAGACTGGCGAAGTTCTGCTCCTCGGCCAGCATCTCGGTCTCGAACGTCTGCAAGCGGGAAGTCAGCGCCACGCCACGATCCCAAGTCTTCTCCGAGCCGATCAACCGGAACGTCGGATCTTGCGCGAGTCGTTCGGCGTCGTTGACATCCTCATAGCCTGCGATGCGGCTGTAGACGGACTGCCGGAATAGATCGGCGAGCGGAAGTTGCGTATTCTTCCCGCGCCGTGAGTCAGTCAGGTGCTGGGAGATCAGCTCGCCGAACCCGAGCCGCTCATCCAACTCACGAACAAGGATGAGGCCACCGTCGGAGGTGACCCGTGATCCCTGGAAACTGATCTTCAAGGAGCCGTTGAAAGAAAGCTGAAACGGCCCATTTTGCTTCTCACCCATTGGGTGTTGACCTCCTGAGCGTCATCATCACGCTCAAACCCCTATGGATATTGATGATGAAGCTCATCCTAAGATTCGAAAGTCAAGTTCAAAATGGAAATGTGGGTTGAAAACCTTCTGGTCACAGATTGGTCCAGGAGAGACGATAGGGAAACGGCTCTATTTCTTCCTGGCGCGGTCTTCCAGGATGGCTTCTTTCCAGCGATAGAATGTGAAGTCGTTGTCTCCGGCTTTTCCAGTGGTGTGGTCGCGAAGTTCTTCTTGATAACGCTTCTCAAACAAGTCGAGATCGAAGGGGATCTTCTCGGCGAGTTGGAGAACGTCTTGGAAGTCTTTATCGCTGTCGCGCTTTAATTTCGTAAGAGCAACATCGTACGGATCCATAACCATGAGGGAAAGATGCTGAAACGCTCCTGGATACATGGGGCGCAGCCGGGATTCGTAATCATAGGGGGGATTTGCGATTCCGACAAAATCGAGATACACCTTATGCTCGATTGCCAGAGGGGAGCCTTTGCCCCCCTCCCTCATCAGGATATCTACCGCTCTGGGCGGTGCGACATCCAGAACGTCTATATCAGACGTTGGTCTGCTGATACCGTACTCCAGCGTGACGGCGAAGCCTCCAAAGCATGGCAACGTACAGACTTCGGTCATCTTCGCGTCAAGAGCCTGAAGGAACTCCTTCCACGGGCTAGGCGGCAACGTGAGCAAGATTCTCCTCTGTGAGTCGCGTATCCAGTTTCCAATGAGCCGCAAGAACAGACCGCTGTTTATGAGCGAACTTTCTCTGGCTTGGTGGCCACGACGTTTGGCATAGCGTATCGGTCTTCGCGAGGCGCGCTTCTTCCAGCGTTTTCACAACCTGGGACAAGCGTTTCACGACGTCGCGTTTCGCCTGCTTCTTCGCGACCTTTGCGGAGAGAGCGACGACAAAGCCAAGACGATTTTGCCGATTGTGAACCTTTGCTTGTGTAGTAAGCCAATTCCAATCCATGTTCGAGTATCGCAGCGGCAGCCAGGGTAGCGCCTCCACTAGACGGGCATCGAGGTCTGGCCGATCGATTGCGTCGAAGAGAACTTCGGCCGGATTCCGTGGCTGACTTCGGAGGTAACCGTAACCGGGATAGCCGAGTGCACCGAGATCAGCCGCAAGTTGATCTTCGTTGTGACGAGTCTTTTGGGAAACAGGAAGCTGTTCAGGAGTTGCATGCAAGTGCGTTACGGCTCTCTCGGCAACCGCGGGTGTGACGGAACGCTTGCCCTTCTCCATAAGAGAAAGCAATGTCTGAGAGACATCAAGTCGCGCTGCTGCTTCGACCTGTGACATGCCCACTTCGGTTCTAGCTTGACGAAGAGCCTGTCCAGTCATTTTGGCCTCCAAGCAAACAATATTACATATAGTGTAATATGTCAATTCTGTGCTTATTGAGTGCGCTGGTTGTTCAAAATCGTTGCAAATAATTGAAAAAATGGAAGATTGAGCACTCAGATGAGGGCCAAGTTCGGCCCTCTGCAAAAGTAAAGCAGCGGTCTACTTCTGAGAAGTCAGTGACCTTTCCATATAGCCAGCCTGGAAGCCGGTCATGTCGATTTACCAGCGCATTGCCGGCAATCTGCAATGCGGAAGGCTGGAAAGTGCATACATCGTAAAACAACGTGTCACGTTTATACGTTACTCTGCGAGGGTCGCCGGCCACCCTTCTCCATGGGTTTCGCGAATGTGGCGAAGTCCTTTATGAGTTGGCAGAGTTCGCGGTTGATCTGAAGAAAGGTCGCAAGGCACTCGAAAGCAGAAGCGGTCTGGTTGGCATCTGCCGGGACGAAGGCGACGGCGAAACATGGTTCGGAGCTTCCTTCCGGCCACTGTTGAGCCTCTTCGTCAAAGCAGCCTTCGATGGCGTCCTGCTTATCAAAGACAATCAGCAGGGAGGGCATGCACGCCTGGTCGTAGTACGCGCCGAGGAGTTCGCGCACGTCGCCTGCGGCTGGAAGCTGGGCCAGTCTGTGAATCTCGAACACCCGGCTGATCCAGCCGCCGATCATGCTGTCCTTCTGGTGCTTTCGCAGCAATGAGAGGTTGTCGTCGTGAACTGGGCCCGGAGAGGTAGCGTCGCGGAGAAACTCGGGGATAGCGGCCTCGACATCCGGGAATTCGTAGTTTTCGGCCTCGTCGTCCCCCTCTGCCATCTGTTTCATGCCGTCCACGTAATATCGGGCATCGCTCAAGTTGTAGATGCGCATCCATTTTGCGAGGGAGGTGTCGAGTACGCGATAGAACGCTCTCCCTAGGCCTTTGGCTTTGGCTTCGAGCACATCGAGCGCCGCGCCGGCGACCATATAACCACACTGCTCGGCTTCGACGGTAATCAGGAGCGAGTCCTTCATGGCCGTGTTTGCGAGCATCCCTTCATTTTCGGCCTGGATGGCAAGGGAGTAGTTGATGTTCCCGTCGATGATGTCGCCGCCCTTCGCGTTTATCCAGGAAGCGAGGGAGGCCTCGGCGTACGCCAGCGGCGAGGTGCGCAGTTTCTCCATCTCGGAGGGCGCGGTGCCAGCGATGCCGTGTTCTGCGAGGCGGCGCAAGAACGCGAATAGCCGCGCGTCTCCGTCGTAGTACTCGTAGGAGGGGGGAATGCCAGCGAGCAAGGGAAGAGAGAGCGCCGCCGCCGGCGCCAGTGTGCTTAGGCAAGTGGAGGGAGAAGCGCCGAGGGTGGGGCCAGGGTTCTCGATTGGCTGTAGCGGCTTCCCTGGACGGCGTGCGCGATGAGTTGGGACAGTTGCTGCGACTCTCTGCATTGGAGGTGCCTTCCGAGGAGGGAGACGGGTTTCCGTGCCGCCTTCTGGGCAAGATCGTCGATCTCGCCCAGAAGGTCATTCACGGGGTGTGCTGCCGGGAGTGGATCCGTAGGGCGCCGGGGCATGATTTATCCCTTGGAGCCGATGGCCCGCGAGAAGGTGTACTGCATGCACGTTCCGGTGGCCTCGGGCCCGGTGATGGTGGAAGTGGCGAGTTCCGGATACTGCGTCGCGTAGTGGTCGCGCACCTGCTCGACGGTCAGTCCGGGCAGGTCCGGAAGCTTCAGTCCGCCGTACGAAAATGCCCTGGGAAGAGCCTTGGCTTGAAGGGTCATGGTTGTTTCTCCTTGTGAGTGTGAATGGAAATAGGAGGGGGAGCGGCCGGGAGATGCGCCCCAGGACCGCCTGTTAGGCGCGAGTCCCGGGGGAATGCTCTACGCAACGCAGGCAGTCTGTTCTTCCTCGTTTTCATCTGCGTACTCGCCGTTCTCGGGGTCGGGATCCTCGTCGAAACACTCGTCAGTGGGGGCTGGGGCAGGCGTCCCGGCCGGGGCAGCATCGAAGAGGCCGGCGTGTGCGAGAGCCGTGGTCTGTGCGGCGGGCTCCGCGGCGGGAGCCGCATCGAAGAGGCTGGGAGGAGCTGGCGGCGCCGGCGCCGGCGCCGGGGCGGGAGTGGATGCCGGGGGCGCGCCGGTCTTCGTCTTTTTCCACTTCTCGCTCGCTTCCTTGGAGGACTGCTTGGCCGCCTCGGCTGCGGATTTCTTGGCTGTCTCCATCTCGGCGGCCGACTGAGCCAACGCTGCTGCCAGCGAGAGGTGTTGGGCAACGAAGGAGACGAGAGCTTGTGGAAGCTCGCGGTCGAGCTCCTCGGCGGTTCCGGTCACACCAGTTGGTGATAGCGCCGTCGAGAGGGCGGGATTGTCGGAGTCGCGGATCTGGGTGGGAACCACGTTGACGGTCAACGTGTCATCCGGATTGTGAATCACGATGAACGTGACTTTACGGTTTCGGACCATGGGCAGAAGTTCTGTGAACATGGGTCAGTTGTCCTTTGCGTCGAGGGATTGTGGGTTCGGTATGGGCAGAGGTGGCTTTTACGCCACCCCTGCAAGGTCTGCGAACAGGGACAGCTGCTCGCAGGGAGAAGACGCAGACATCTGCGCTTTCGAGCTGCGCTTCTTCCGGTTATGTGTGAATGACTCAGGGAAGAGCAGGACGTCGCCGGCAAAGGCATAGGCCGGTTCTTGCGGGCCCTCGGCGATTTGCGGTGAGGGCACAACAGTGAGGGCAGGAGCGTCGAGTTGAGATTGGCCCTGGAGTTCCGGTTGGCCCAGTCCGACCTCCATATCGACTTGAGGCGAATCTGGCGCCACCCGTGCCCGTTCGCGTGCCAGGCTGGCCCAAACAGCATCGGCTGTTTCTCCGATGCGAGCTTCGGAAACCAATTCGCGGGCAAGCGCGGTGAGGATATCGGCAGCATCTTCGTCGCCGGCGTCCTGCAAGCCCTCGCCTGTGAACTTTCCCTCGACGGCCAATGCCACCATCAGTTTTTTGCCCATCAGCCGCAGGCAACGCTCCTGCACGGTGTCCTGGTAGTGGACGAACTTCACACGAACGTTCTTGCGCTGTCCGATGCGCCACGATCTCCGGCTGGCCTGTCGCAGCGTGTACAGCGAATAGCCGGTTTCGGCGAAATAAATCGTGGGAAACTCGGGCAGGTCCAGCCCCGTCTGCACCAGCCGAGGGTGGCAGACGAGCACATCGACCCCCTCGCGCACGCGCTCGGCGATCCATGCTTCGCGCCTATCGGTGGGGACACTGGCGCGCATGACGGCGACGCGAAATCCTTCGCGGCACAGCACTTGCTCCAAACGATGTGTGACGTCGTGGTCGCCGGTGTATGTGGCAAAAACCAAACAACGGCGCCCTTCGAGTCTTTCCTTGCGGAGGTCGTCGATGAGCCACTGTTCCTTGGGGTAGATGATGGCCTCGTCGAGGCTTTCGGGCCAGGCGATCTCCTCGCGGTGCAGGTCGCCATTTCCGTCTCGGATGAGTGCCTTCAGAGGGCCGAACCCGAACGGATGGTCCGGATAGCAGAGCAGCGTATTGAGCATGAGGCTGGTGATGCTGGCTGTGGACTTTGGATTATCGCGCAGGGCATCCTTGATCTGCTCCTCAAGTGTCTCGTAAGCCTTGGACAACGTTTTGTCCATCGGGACCGAGATGACCTGCTCCACGTAAGCCGGGAGAGTCTCCGAGATGTCCTCGAGGAAGATGAAGGCAGTCGAGTCCATGAGGTAGGTGCCGAACAGCAGGGGCGATGCTCCGGGCCGGCGGCGCACGCGTACCTCGGCCTTGGCCGCGCGGCTACAGCGGTTGTCTTGTGGGTAGACCTTGCGGACCTCCTCGATCGTTCCGTAGGTTTCCTGAAAGGTGCGCTGCCCTTGTGTGCCCCATACAAGACCGTCACGGGCCATGCGGGGACCGTCCATCCGGTAGAGAACCCGGAAGATGTCGTCCGCGTAGCCGCCCATGATCGTTCCGGTCATGGCGATGGTCTTCTCCGCGGCGCGGGCAAGGACGGCCAGTCCATTGCCCTGGGCGGTGTCCCCATTCAGCTCATGCGCCTCGTCGGCGATGGCATAGTTCCACCAGCCTTTGAGGTAGCGGCCAATGTAATCCAGCGGCGCCATGCGCTGCAGTTTGCTGCGGTCGGCGGACCAGAGCGGCGCGAACAACTGGGAGCCGCTGACAACGCCGTCCTTGCTCCTGCTGCCCCGGATAATGACTTCGCTGCGCTTGGCGTCGCGAAAGTCCCTGGTGTACAGGTTCTCGCCGTCGCTGTTGAGGACACGGTCGCCGGAGTCGGGATTGACGAGAGATCCCATGAGCTGGCCGGATTTGGCGACCGTGAAGACGTGCCTCCAGAAATAGGAGAGCTTGCCTTTCTCACGGCCGAGCACAAACCAGGCGGGTTCGGGGCAAGTCTTCTTCCAGCCTTTGCGTCCCAGGCGGCGCATCTCGGTGAGGCTCCCGGCCCAGCCGGTCCTGACCAGGCGGTTGTTTTGCCATCTGACCTCGGTGACACCATGGGGTTTGCGGGGGTCGCCACCGTTGCGCATGTCATGGATGAGGAAGACGCGGGAGTGGGGGATGCTGTTGAAGATTTCACGTGCCCATTTCTCCACCAGGTGTGGAGCAGCCATCACCAGACCAGTGTGGTGCTCTCCGTCGGCATGAACATAGCAGGATGCAAGCGACATGAAAGTTTTGCCGGTGCCGCACTCGCCAACGATCTTGGCCGCGTTGGCTTTGCGCAAGTACTTTGCAACTGCCATGACCACGACTGTCTGGGCGGGAAGCAGTGTGCGGTTCAGTAACCCCAACAGCGGTGAAGCCGGCTCCGCGGGACTGTGCAGCGGCCGGAATGTGGTGAGGATACGGTCGGACAGCTCCGTAGAATAGGCCCGCATGTAATCGAAAATCGTGGAAAGGGTCTTCATGGGGGTGTGCTCGCTCTGTGAGGTGGAGTGGGTACTAGGTGGATTGGAGTTCTGCGAAGGTCAACGCCACGCGGTCGAGCTGCATGATGGCGGCATTCATCGAATGTTGAGCTTCCTCGAGCTGCTCCTCGCGACTCGCCTTCGGGTCGTAGGTCTCTGCGAGTTCGATGATGATGAAATCTGCCAGCGTGTCGCCAAGCTCACCGCGCGCAACGAGGCGCCCGTTGCTGTCGATGACCTCGTCCCAAGCAGACTCGTCTCCATCTGGGGGCTCGTCGTCGTTGTAGACTTTGGCGGCAATGCGGACCAATTCGCGCAGGGAGATGCTGTTTTGCTGCTGTTCAGGCATAGTGGAACCTCGAAAAGTGATGGGCAGTGGTGGAGCGGGCTCACCTAGCAATACCGAAAGGACTCCGCCCTGTGCTGGCCATGACGCCAGAGGATGCCAGTTGGGAAAGAGAAACGGATTGGCGGCGATGAGTTGCAGGGTGGGGCGGCGGCGGTGATGATCAAACCGTCGCCTGAAGGGGACAGTTCCCGAGGATCACATTTTATGGAATTGCAAGCCCACCTCGGCAAGCTGCACTGTTTTGTGGAATGCAACCTCTGCCTGTGCCGCACGAATCTCGAGCGCTGCATACCATGCTCCCCTGTCTGGGCCATTGAAGCGGCTGGGAAGCGGGTTGGCATGCATGAATCCAGCATTGACGATGCTGGAAAAGAGAAGTCCAAATACCAGTTCATGCGCGCCGATTCCAGGCAGCAGTTGGTTCTCGGCAAGAAGGCGGTCGTTTATTGCGTTGTCCAAGTCGAAAATGTCGGCAATGTGGCTGTTTTCGTCCGCAATCCGTGCCAGAACATTGCTCCCCACGATGCTGCATTTGGAGGGGATGAGCCGGTGAGTGTCGTGGCGGCGAATTCGGGAAACCGGAAGCCGCGGGTTGCCACCGCTTTCCGGTCTCAGTAAACGAGGGCGTTTAAGCTTCAGATCCCTCCTCGGCGCGCGTCGAGAAGTCGCCGCACGGTCTGCATAGCGGGAACCCCTCCTTTGATCATGTAGTCGAGAGGCGTACTGCCACTGAAGATGGGGTTTGCGTTGGGGAGGCAAACCCACTCATCGGCAAGTTCCTGGCCTTCAAGGATATTGAGCGCCTTGAAGATCCCCACCAAGTAGGAGACCCGTTGCAGCCTATCCGTATCGAGTAGTCTGCCTCCCGGGTTTTTCTTCATTTGATAGTAGGGACCGTTCGTCACACCGCCCAAAAGCAGGCGCGCATTTTTGTCCCGAATCTTCCAGCACTGAATGATGTTGAAGAATGCCTTGAGGGCAGATGCACTTAGCCGCTTCCGCTCATGCTCCGACGTCAGATCGATGATCGGAGTAGGTGCATACCGCGTTATTGGGTAGGTTAGGCTTGCCATGGAAACTCCTGATTAGGAGAGTGTGCGCTCGGATTCACGCCGCGTTCACTCGCAGGCTATCTGAACTGGGCCTCCATTATGACAGGACTGAGGTGGCCATCATTTCTTGAGCGCCGAACGCCATTCTGCAACAATTCTCTCGAACTGTTCACTGTACCCGAGATTGTCTGGATAGCTGTTGAGGTTGGCCAGGAGGCCGAAAACCGTCACCATGTCGTCTGCGATTGCGGAGTCGACGTTCCAAAGGTCGGTGAGATCGAACCCGCCGCACTCCTCAGCATTCCACCACGCGAGCAGAAAATTGGCGACTCTGCGGCTTTGGCCTGTATCGCTCTGGGCAATCTGGATTAGTCGTTCAATGGCGGCTTTCTGTTTGGCGGAAACTTCGATATTCATCCTTCTTACCTCTTTCCTGTCTTAATTGGCGATGCGAAGAACGGGAACATTGAGCACTAAGGCTGTGTAGAGGCTGGAATCCACCTGTAAAGCGTTGGAATGGACACGCTGAGGTTCAGGGCTACGTCTCGGGGCGGCATCCCGTTGGCTAGCAGGCGCTTGGCAGATTCGATCTTGCTGTCCGTCATCCGCCGCTTACGGCCCCCTTTGCGGCCCAGCCTCCGGGCGGTTTCAAGACCAGCGCGGGTTCTTTCGACGGTCAATTCCCGCTCCATCTGTGCCAGACTGGCCATGACATGAAAGAAGAACCGGCCCGACGGCGTACCTGTATCGATCGCGTCGGTAAGACTCTTGAACTGGATGCCTTGCTTGTGGAGTTCGCTGACCAAGTCAACCAGATTCTTGACGCTCCGGCCCAGTCGGTCCAGCTTCCAAACGACAAGCGTGTCGTCTTCGCGCAACGCTTCCAGCGCCTTAGAGAACTCGGGGCGTTCCGCGCGGCTGCCGCTTGTTTTTTCGTGGAAGATCTTTTTGCATCCCACATTGGTCAGGGCATCTATCTGCAAATCGAGATTCTGGTCCTGGGGGGAGACGCGCGCATAGCCGATCAACATGATCTGCCTCTACTCCCTCTTTCGCAGCGGCAAAAGCCGAAGCCTTGTTCGCTTGGGATCAATCGTCAGCAGGGCTCCGGCATCCAGTTCCACCTGCATCTGGCGCAGGGCCGGCACCACATGAGTTCCGATGGATACGGGTCT
>Ga0307377_10006839_pt1 | contig 11875 bp, 6 predicted proteins | sample TR3MG_FD_202535 | JGI IMG/M metagenome (GOLD analysis project Ga0307377, IMG submission 202535) | Soil microbial communities from Risofladan, Vaasa, Finland - TR-3 | ecosystem: Environmental > Terrestrial > Soil > Coastal area > Acid sulfate soil | place: Finland: Risofladan, Vaasa | collected...
AACTCATCATTGCCATGTAGCCACCTGCCTGGCAGACCTTTGGTTATAGGATGATCTATTATTCTCGTAGTAACCATAAATTCTCTTCTTGCTCCATGCGATCCGCCTCTGCCAGCTGTTGTATCTATTACCATTTCATTCCGCTTATAATAAACGTAAGGTCCGTCCTTTTCAGTACGGTTACCCCATCCACCCAGCCCGGTCATCTCATTATACTCTTTCCATTCAGGGAATGAATTATTGGCAGCATGATAAACCACAACTCCACCACCATTCTTAACATATTCAAGGAATCCAGCTTGTGTCTGATCTGACCATGAGTCACCAGTATAGTCAAGAACAACTAATTTATACTTTGAAAAATCGGGAGTAAAGGTACTCATATCTCCGTCTTTTACAGGAGTTTTCATAATCTCAGCCTTGAACAAGCCTGTCTCTTCCAGTATCTTCTTAAGTATTGGAGAACTTGTTTCCCAATCATGGTTATTCTGACCGGTAATGATCAATGTTTCAAAAGCTGTCTCATTTTTGCAGCCTGCAAAGAAGGTTAATAAACCTGTAAATACTATAAGTAATAAATATTGCTTTTTCATTCGTTTAAATTTTTAATTTTTAGTGGTAACTCATGGAACTCGCATGGAATATAATCATCCTCTTTTGCGATAATTTTTAACATGCTCGGTTCATTTTTTCTCTGATTAAACTGTTGGTAATGTCCATGGTTGACGATATGGGCGACTCAATAGACGACTGGCCCTGGGATTATCTAATATCACCTCTTTATCCGGATCCCATTTAATTGGCTGTCCGGTTGTCATAGCAATTTCACCCAATAATGCCACCGAAATTGCTCTGTAGGCAGGTTCAATCGGTGCAATTGCCTGATTTCCTGAACGAACACAATCCACGAAGTTCTGATAATGGTTATCACTCTTATATAAATGAATTTCGTCCTCACCAATAACTTCATCAAGAATTTTTGGGTCGGAAGCGGAAATAACATTTCCCCTGTCAACATGAACCCAACCCAGATCGCCATACCAGGTTGTTCCCATACCAAGAGGAAATCTTGACTGATTAGCTACCCTCATCTCAATGCCATTTGCATAACTGCAGAGAAAATCATATTCAACCGGCACGTTGTAAAGGCCTTCAACGGGGTAAACTCCTGCTCCTGATATCTCAACCGGACCAGTATGTTCAAGACCAGCTCCCCAGTTAGCAATATCTATATGATGTCCGGCCCAATCGGTTAACTGGCCACCTGAATAATCTAGTATCCAACGCCAGTCCCAGTGTGAGACACCTCGATAAGGTACTTTTAATGCAGGTCCCAGCCACATTTCCCAGTTCAGTTCAGCAGGTACCTCCTGAATTGGTGGCGTTCCAATACGACTATTCCCATTAGGTAATCCAACTTCAATATACTTTATCTTTCCAACCCTCTCATTAATAGCTAATTCAGCCCCGCGATGAAAATTAGACTGCGACCTCTGCCAGCTACCTGTTTGCCATATTATGTTGTTCTTTTTAACCGCATTTACAATAGTCTGACCATCTGTGATTGTACGACAGATTGGTTTTTCCCCGTAAACATTTATCTTCTTGTTTGCTACTTCGGTATAGATAATACCATGCCAATGATCAGGCAAAGCTATTAACATCGCATCAACAGTCTCTTTTTCCAAGAGCTCACGATAATCGTCGTACGTTCTGCAATCTGAGTTATTATTTGCCTTATCTACTGTCTCTTTAGCTTTAACCAGCCTGTTAGAATCAACATCACATAGTGCAACAAACTGAACTTCATTTTTCAGTCTAAGAAAGTCACGGCAATCGCTCATTCCCTGAGAGCCAGCACCAATTAGACCAAATACAATGCGATCACTCGGAGGCAATTTACCTCCCATACCACGTGCTGTGGAGGGAATAATTTGTGGTAAAACAATTGCCCCGGCAACAACAGCTGCTGATCGTTTAACAAACTCTCTTCTTGATGAATTTTTTCCCATTATGAATTATTTTTTATTTTATGTAATAATTTATATATTAGACGATTACCGGCGTTCCCGGAACCGGTGTTTCGAAAATCATATCAACAGGACCAAATTCAATTTTAGCCGGTCCCAGGTCCATATCAGACTTAAAAATTTCATCCCATGTGATAGCTCTTCCTGTATAGGCAGCCGTCCTGCCCATAATAGCAGTAAGTGTTGAAAGAGCTGTCTGTTCCGCCTCATTAACATAATCACCGGTTCGGATAGAATTAACAAGGTGCATATGTTCCTGAACATATGGTGGAATCTTAATCTGGTTCATCGGATTTCCATTTTCATCAGTGGGATATTCAAATTTCCATTTAACATTCCCTTGCAGGTCCCATATTGTGTTTACACAATTGGTATATCCTTCTGTTCCCATAATCAGTTCCCCGGTTCCATTAGCACAGCTGTCAATCTGACGACACATACTATGTGAGCTAACACCATTGCCATAATCAAAATCGATACTAAAAAAATCAAACTGATCGCCTGTAACCCTGCGATGACGGCCACCATAACCAATTGCTCTTTCAGGATGTTTGCCAATGAACCAGTTAATAACGTCAATGTTATGTACGTGTGTATCAAGTATATGATCGCCGCATAACCAGCAGAAATTATTCCAGTTACGAATCATATACTCCATATCGTCCCATCCTTTTTCCCGTTCACGGAACCAAACATGATCCTGGTTCCAGTATGCTTTGGCTGAAGTGATAGTACCTATTGCACCACTCATTACCTGTTTATAGGTCTCAATATAATCTTCCTGATGACGTCGCTGTGTTCCTGTCACCACATTTAATCCTATAGCTTCTGCTTTTTTGCCGGTAGTTATTATCGAACGTATGCCAACAGGGTCGACTGCAACCGGTTTCTCCAAAAAGACATGTTTATTATTAGAAACGGCTTCAAGAAAATGCTCAGGTCGAAATTGGGGAGGGGTCACAAGCAGTACAACATCAATATCAGAAAGAGAAATAAGCTTCTTATAGCTATCAAAACCAACAAAGCAGTTTTCTGCTGGAATTGGAAGATTGAATGAAGCAAATCTTTCACGGCAAGCGTCAATCTTATCCTGAAAAATATCTGCAAGTGCAATTATTTCCAGATCGGGTCCGGAACTTATAAAATTAATTGCCGCTCCTGTACCTCTTGCTCCTGCACCAATAAGACCTGCCCTAAGTTTCTTCCCTTTCGCGGCACCCCTTAATATCGGAGGAAGTCCTAATGCTTCAATATCCGGCTTCATTTTACACGCTGCTATCAAAGCACCTGCTCCGGCTAATCCGACACCAGCCAGCGCTGTCTTACCAATGAATTTTCTTCTATCTATATTCTGCATATTTTTCCTGTTAAAAAAATATCTTATTGTCTTGTTAAAATATCTGTTTCACATACCACCCTGAAGCCCACATCAATACAATCGGAATACCACCAGACACTTTTTGGCATCTGTGGATCAGTAACCAGCCATGCTTTTGTTTTCGTGAAATCGCGGGCAGCGCTCCTTACATCTTTAGCATCACTTTTGAATGAGCCTCCACGAATAACATGTTCTGGTCCGGTTGTTGGTCCGGTAGGATTTACAAGCTCAGTTGAATCCATTTGATAAATATCAGCAGAATAAAAATCAGAACAAAATTCTGCGACATTTCCTGACATATTTTTCAACCCAAACGGGTTCTCTTTAACTGATCCTGATTCCTTAGTTTTGGAAGAACTATTTATTTTATAAACTACCATTGATGCTATATTTGATGTGTCAGGACTAATGATCTTCTTCAAGAATCCCCGGGATGAAAATTTCTTTGGATTTCCCTTAAAAAAATAAGGGGTTTCAGATCCTGCTCTGCAGGCATATTCCCATTCAGCTTCAGTTGGTAGTCTGTATTTTTTACCTGTTACTTTTGACAACCACAGGCAATATACGTTTGCTGCATGCCATGAAATAGTTATTGCAGGTCTGTCGCCTTTACCCCAACCCTGATCAGGAGCGCCCCAAGGAGGAGTCGCTCCGCTTATAGCATCAACATTTCTACTGCTGACTACCTGACCTTCTGTCCTTCCCTGTGAGCCTGTTGCTCTGAAGAAGGCGAGATACTCATCCCAGGTCACTTCAGTTTTAGCCATCCAGAATTTTGACATTTTCACTTTCCGCACAGGACCCTCATCTGCTTCCCGTAATGGTTCATCATCCGGACTCCCCATATTGAAAGTACCTTCCGGAATTGCCACCATCTCAAATGATACGTTAGTTCCAGGTATCATCTCCCTGAAATTTTCAAATTGTTCAACCTTTGCCGATTCCGTGAAAATACTCTTATCTACAGTTATGGAAACTCCGAAACTTGTATCGTGAGCATGTATTGCATTCTTATCATAATGGCCCACGTTAAGGTGACAATTAATGCAATTTAGCGGGTCTTTACTTGTGGTATAAAAAAGGTGGGCATTGCCCCCATTTACTGATAATGTAACAGGGAAAAGATTCTGATGGCATTTGAGACAAGATTGTTCATAGACGAATCCTTTAGCTTTCTCAAGCAGCTTTTTCTCTTCCCAATTTATCTTTGCACTATCTTTAATGAAATATCCATAAGCATCTTTAAATCCATGTTTAGCTTTTGCAAACAGATAACCATGACCTTCAGGAGGCAGGTGACAATCTACACAATGAACAATGTTGCCTGAGCTATTATTATAATGTGTTGAAAGTTTCCAGCTTTGGTCTGCCAATGGGTGTATATGACAGGACATACAATATTTATCAGAAGAGGTATATTTCACAACTGCTTTACCCATCCTCAGAAATATGATACCTAAGATAAAACCCACAATAATAAATCCAATCTTTATCCTTCTCGTGACAGTATTCCGTCTTTGATAATGCCTTAAACTCATTTTTCCCGGAGAAAATTCAATTAAACCTGCTAAAGTTAATAGTTAATATGATTTTATAATAATATTCGGCTGTTAAAATTGTTGGTTTGGTTTAGCAGGTATCAAATATTGACTAATTATAAATTATATGAGTATCAGGGATCAGAAATAAAAGATAATAAAACGCTTGAAAATCAATTTAATTACCCCAGCCCCAAGGGGAGTAAATTGATTTTGGCTGCGCCGAGCTCCACCGCAAGCGGTGTTCGGTTCTTCGCTCTCCGCCAAATGGCGGATCGGGGTGAACGAAGAAAATCAATAAAAGCTTATTATTAATTGCCGATATTCATAATAAATTATATACAGTTAAATAAATAGCTCTATTACAATAAGTTTTTATAATTTTGAAATCAGAATACCCAACTTTTATGTTGCGTAAAATATATCCGGGATAATGTCGATATCCGCAAGTAAGATAGAAGAACTCATCGGGCGACTGAAAAATAATGATAAATCAGCCCTTGATGAAATATTCAATTACTATTATCCCCGCCTGTACAATTTTTCAAAAAGAATTTTAAAAATTGAAGATGAGATTGACGATATTCTTCAGGATGTATTTTTAAAAATCTGGCTACACCGGGGCAAAATCAATAATCCTGAAACTTTTAATTCATTTATTTTTACAATTACCAAGAACGCACTGCTTAATCTGATACGGTCAAATGCTAATAATCAAGCATTTAAAGAGGAATTTTCAAAAAGAACAATAGCATCAGAGTATGTCACCCAGAATCTTTTTGAGTTTGAAGAAATCAAAACAGAAATTGACAAAATAGTTGCCAAACTTTCAGAAAAAAGACAAAAAGTATTTCTATTAAGCAGAAACGAAGGATTATCAAATAAAGAGATTGCACAAAAATTAAATATTTCCGAAAAGACTGTTGAGGATCATATTACTCACTCAATCAGATTTTTAAAGAAGTCTTTGAGTGAAATTGGTATTCTTTCGCTGCTCTACTTCTATCTTTTTCTATAATAATTTCACCGCTCCAACCGGGGATAACCCTTCTTCATGTGTATTAATAATATATCTCAATATGGAAAAACTATTTAGAAAATACCTTAATGGTACATGCAATCCTGATGAATTTAATGAGGTCTTAAATTTATTATGTACAAAAGATAATGATGATAAACTATCCTCATTATTTATTAAGTCATGGAGAGATATTTTATTGGAAGATACTGATGCCAGGCAGAATAATCAGTTACTTGACAAGATACATTATCGCATCGCTCTTGAAGAATCAAATATTTCTGCCAAACGGCTTACCATTGCCAAAAATCTGTTAAAAATTGCAGCTATACTTATTGTAGGATTGATAATTTCCACTGTATGTATTTACAATAACTCAAAGACCAGTATCTATGCAGATGTAGTAGAAAACATAAAAACCCCCTATGGGGCCAAAACCAGTTTTAAACTACCCGACGGGTCCGATGTGTGGTTAAATTCCGCATCCGCTCTTTCATATCAAAAACAATTCGGTAAAATACGCGAAGTCGAACTTAATGGACAGGCATACTTTGATATTGTCAAAGACGGCAAGTCATTTATCGTTAAAACAAAATATGGCAATCTCGAAGTATTAGGTACTTCATTCGATGTAAAAGCCTTTGATGATGACGAATTTGAAACAACTCTTGTTGAAGGAAGAGTAAAGATCATAAATATTTATAATCAGGTTATCACTTTAAACCCTGGTCAGCAGTCAATTTTAAATTCTGAAAATGAGTTTGAAATAAAGAATGTAAATACTGAATTATTCACATCGTGGAAAGACGGAAAATTGATTTTTGTAAATGAACCATTTCAGAATGTTGCCAAACAATTGGAGAGATGGTATAATGTAAAAATTGAAATAGAAGGTGAAAAAATGAAAAATCTCGGTTATACAGGCAAAATCGAGATGGAGACATTTAGTGAAGTCCTCGATTTGATTAATATAACAACCCCAATTAAATACAAATTCGATAAAAACACCAGGATTTTAAAAATTTATGGTCAGTAGAATTATATCTGAAATAACCAATATAATTATTAACCTAAATCATTAAGCCTATGAAAATGAAAACGAAGCCTCTCATTAAAAAGTAACGGTGAAAATGGCCGTTCCCACCGTTACTAACGATCTGATTTAAAAGAATTAATTTAAACCAATTACAAATCTATGAAAAAAATAATTGTTAATTATGGTAGTATAAAGTTATCTAACCAAATTCTCCTAAAAATGAAACTTACAATCCTGATTCTATTTACCTCTGTTCTAAGTAGCATTTCAGCTGAAACATATTCCCAGATAACTAAGCTTAATGTGGTTGAAAATAACTCAACTCTTTTAAGTGTTATCCGAACAATTGAGAACCAAAGTGAATTTAACTTTTTCTATAATGAAAAAGTTAACATTGACAGAATGGTCACTGTAGATATGACAGATAAAACCGTTTTTGAAATTCTCGATAAGGTTCTCACAAATTCAACTGTCAAATACAAAGTTATAGGCAGACAAATTGCATTGTACGACAAGAATGAAATGGAACCGTTCCTGCCTGAGGCCGATCAGGACCGAAGTATCTCAGGCAAAGTAACCGACAATAATGGTACTGCTCTTCCAGGTGTTAACGTGGTTGTTACCGGATCAACAATAGGAACGATTACTGATTTAAATGGTATATACAGTATTGAAGTTCCAGAGGGATCCACGAGCCTGACATTCTCATTTATTGGCATGGAAGAACAGGAAATCTATATCGGGACACTGACCCAGATCAATGTAACAATGGCTGAGTCGGCAGTTGGTTTGGGAGAAGTGGTTGTGGTTGGGTATGGCACAGAGCGAAAGGCGGATCTCACTGGATCTGTTGTTTCTATATCTAATAAAAAAATTATGAATCGTCAAGTTGGTCAAACATCCATGGTTCTACAAGGCATTGCACCGGGAGTAACGATAACCCAACGTAACGGAGAACCAGGTTTGGATGGAGGTAATATTAGAATCCGCGGAATTGGGACATTAAATAACGCTAATCCACTGGTATTGGTTGATGGAGTGGAAATGTCAATGAACAACATTGATCCGGCATCAATTCAATCAATATCTGTCTTAAAAGATGCTTCTTCTTCATCAATTTATGGTTCCAAAGCCGCCAATGGAGTTATTTTAATTACCACCAAAAGAGGAAGTGAAGGCTCATTTACTCTTTCTTATAACTCATATGTTGGGTTTCAGAAACCAACTAATTTGCCTCATAAGGTAAATGGACTAGATCATATGACACTATTAAATGAGGCTTATACAAATACTGGAAGAACACCTCTATATTCTGATGCTTATATCCAGGAGTACATAACGAATAAAGGCTCTAATCCTGATAAATATCCTGACACTGATTGGCAAAAAGAAGTACTAACCGGGAACGGTTTCCAGACCAACAATGTTCTTAGCCTTTCAGGAGGGGATGAAAAATTAAAAATTTTCGGAGAGATTGGCTCCATGAGCCAGAATGGATTACTTAAATCGGTTAATTATAAAAAATACTTCGCCAGAATAAATACTGATGTTAAAATTTCAGACAAGATAAGCGGTTCATTTGATCTTTATGTCTATAACTCTAATAGAAATTCTGTAGCTGAATTCCCGGGCGACAACCCAGGTGCTATAAGTGCTGAGTCGTCTACAGGCTTGATTTTTGGTATGATGAATAAATTACCTGCAGTACAGGCGATTAAATATTCAAATGGATTATATGGCGAAGGACAGAATGGAGTGAATCCAGTAGCTATCCTCGAAGATAGAGGATATTATCATGAAAAAAGTATGCCTGTCATGGGAAATTTTTCTTTAAATTATAAACCGTTTGAATTTTTAACAGCAAAAGTTTCTTATTCTCCCTCTTATTCTCAACCTCTAGTAAAATCATATGTGACTACTATCAAGACTTATGATATGGATGGTAATTTACGTTTTGCTTTACCTTCCCCTAATTACTTGAACGAGAATGTAATTAAAAATCGTCAAGACCAATTTACTAGCACACTTAATTTTGCTAAAGACTTCAATCAGCATTCAATTACGGCATTAGCCGGATACCAATATGAAAATTCATCAAATGAAGGATTTAGCGCATATAGAGACGGATTCCTTTTCCCGGAATATTCTGTTTTCTCTGCCGGTTCATCCTCAAATATGAAAAATGATGGATGGGCGACAGAATCGACTTTAATTTCATATTTTGGTAGGATCAATTATGATTATGCCGGGAAATACCTATTCCAGTCCAATGTACGCTACGATGGTTCTTCCCGTTTTGCTGCAGGCAATAAATGGGGAGTTTTCCCTTCATTTTCTTTTGGATGGAGAATATCAGAAGAACAATTCATGAACTCCCTGAAAGAAGATATGAACAATCTGAAGATTAGGGCATCATGGGGACGGCTTGGAAATCAGAATATTGGTAGTAATTACCCGTTTGCTTCTCTCGTTTCTTTATCTCAGGGATATATTTCAAATGATGAATACCAAGATGGTGCAGCTATCACAGCCTTAGCGAACACTGACATTTCCTGGGAAACTACTGAAATGGCCAATATAGGTTTAGATATTACATTTAGAAAAAAATTATCGGCATCCTTTGATTATTATCAAAAGAAAACAACCGGAATCTTGTTACAGTTGAATATTCCCGGCACAATGGGTGCAACTGCCCCTTTCCAAAATGCAGCGGTTGTACAGAATATTGGATGGGATTTCCAGCTTGATTATAGAAACTCATTCAGAAAGTTAGAATATAGTGCAACACTGACATTTTCTGATGTAAAAAATAAAATACTTGATATGAGTGGGATTAAGCAAACTGGGATTACTGTTGATAACGAAGGATATGCTATAAACTCATTATACCTTTATCATTCTTTAGGATATATCACATCAAGTGATATGGATGCTACTGGTAAATATACTGGTGCCCCTCAGTTTGGAAGTGTTCAACCAGGAGATATTAAGTATGAAGATTATAACAAAGATGGGATAATTAATACTGAAGACAAAAGGGTTTTAGGGAATACGATTCCCAGATATACTTTTAGCTTAAATCTATACCTAGGATATCAAAATTTTGACTTTAGTACTTTGTTACAGGGTGTTGGGAAAGTGGACGGTTATATTAGAGGAAATGGCAATATACCCTTTAGTATGGGAGGCACTGGTTACGATTATCAGACAAATAGATGGACTATTGAAGATCCAAATCCTAATGCAATGTTCCCCAGATTAGCCTTTGGAGAAACCAACAATACGCAGTTCTCAGATTTCTGGATGAAAAGCGCTGCATATCTTAGAATAAAAAGCCTTCAGCTTGGTTATACTATTCCTAAAACCGTCACAAGTAAGCTAAATATCAAAAGCTTACGCGTTTACTTATCAGCAGAAAATATATCCACTTTTGATAACTTCTGGCCAGATGCAGATCCCGAAATATCCCCTAGCAGTTCCGGAGCCTATTATCCACAAGTGAAAACATACAATGCAGGATTAAATGTCATCTTTTAATAATTAATTAATCTATAATTTGTGCTATGAAAAAATTAATATTTATATTAAGCATATTTACTTTAGTATCTTGTACTAAAGAACTTGATAAATTGCCTTTGGGCGCTCCTTCATCAGAAAGCTTTCCAAGTAATGAAAAGGAACTTCAAACAGCAATAGTTGGATGTCAAACCCCATTAACTTTAATATTAGGTAGTGAGAATCCATATATAAACGCATTTGAAATGTACTCTGACGTTGCCACAGACAGAGATGCTAGACCGGAGAATAGGTGGGGAGACCCCAGTGCTGGTCATGTTCCAACAATATGGACTATTATGTATCGGAGTATTGCAAGGTGCAATTTTCTTTTGGATAATATGGACCGGGCAGCTGCAAATGTGGATGCAACAACGATATCGGAAGCTGAAGCTCAAGCAAAATTTATTAGGGCATATTGTTATTCTGTACTCTCTGGGTTTTATGGAGGAGTTCCTCTTGTTACAAAAACGCAAAAACTCTCGGACGCTTATGTGCCAAGAAATTCAAATGAGGAAGTCGTTGCTTTTATTCTTTCTGAATTGGAAGATGCATCGAATTCACTAACTGTAACTAATCTGCCTAATACAATGGCTATTACAAAAGGTGCGGCATGGGCTCTTGAAGCACGAGTAGCATTATATAATGAAAAATGGCAGCAGGCAATTGATGCCTCCCAGAAAGTCATGGCATTAGAAGGTACTGAATACACGCTGAATCCAAATTTCGGTGATATATGTTTGCGGGCAGGAAAAACCTCTAAAGAAATTATATGGGCAATTCAATTTAACTATAATAATATCTTTCAGATGAATCCACTTTCCATGCGATCTCGTATGGCAGCCGGATACAACAATAGAATGCCCGTACAATCTCTTGTTGATTCCTATTTATGTACTGATGGTTTAACAATTGATAAATCACCTCTTTATGATCCTGCTAAACCATTCGAAAACAGGGATCCGCGACTTGGGTTAACCATTGCTTTACCTGGTTCTATTTACTATGGTTATGAGTTTGAAACCCATAAAGACAGCTTGTATTGCTGGAACTATAATGTGAGTCCTGCAAAACGCGTTCCAAATCTTGATGCCACCCACACTTATGCAAGTTTTTCGGGTTATGCATGGAGAAAATATTCCGACCCAACAGAAACAGATCCGCAGAAATCAGATATTAACCCTATCATAATGCGTTATGCTGAGGTTCTTCTTAATTATAGTGAAGCAAAAATCGAAGCAAATCAGTTGGATGCAAGTGTTTATAGTGCAATAAATAAATTAAGAAGTCGGGTTAATATGCCCCCAATAACCTCTGGAA
>Ga0307377_10006841_pt1 | contig 11873 bp, 8 predicted proteins | sample TR3MG_FD_202535 | JGI IMG/M metagenome (GOLD analysis project Ga0307377, IMG submission 202535) | Soil microbial communities from Risofladan, Vaasa, Finland - TR-3 | ecosystem: Environmental > Terrestrial > Soil > Coastal area > Acid sulfate soil | place: Finland: Risofladan, Vaasa | collected...
CGATGGCCGCGGCGCTGAGCTTGCGCTCACGCTCCAGGTGGGCGGCGGCAATCGAGGGCAGGGTCAGCATCCACGGCAGCGGCGACACGTTGTTGTCGTCGGAGGCGGCCGGATCCAGATATGGCGACAGCAGTATCATGCCGTTCATCGCCACGCCGAGCTGGGTCTGCAGATAGTCGGTGATGCGCGGGCCACGAAAACCGCCGTAGCTTTCGCCGACCAGATACTTGCGCGAGGTCATCCGGCCGTTCTTGACCAGCCAGTCGTAGACGATCCGCGACAGGTACTTGATGTCACTGTCGGTGCTGTAGAAGTCCTTGATCGCCTGCTTGTCGTCCACCAGCGCGCGGCTGAAGCCGGTGCCGATCGGGTCGATGAACACCAGGTCGGTGAAGCCCAGCCAGGTACCGGGATTGTCATGCAGGGTCGCGGGCGCCGACGGGCTGTCGCCAGCGGTGCCGAAGTTCACCTTCTTCGGGCCGATCGCGCCGAAGTTGAGGTAGACCGACGAGGCACCGGGGCCGCCGTTGAGTGCGAACGTCACCGGCCGATCCTTGCCGTCCATGGTGTAGGCGGTGAACACCACCTCGCCGGTGACCGTGCCCTTTTCATCGCGCACCGGCAGCGAGCCCACGGTGACGGTGTACTTGAGTGTCTTGCCGTCCACCGTGGTGGTCTGCGCGATGTGTGCATCTGCCGGCAACGGCGGCAGATGGAAGCCATTGCTGCCGGCTGCACCCTGGCTGGCTGCCGGCTTGTGGCTTTCGGCTGCGATCGTCGAGGTGGTGAATCCAGCCAGCACCAAGGCGGCCAGCAGGGCGGATAGCAGGGGCTTGCGCACGGATATTTCCTCACGGACGAAAGATCCAAGACTAACTCCCGGCGATGCTCCCTGGAGTGTGCTTAAAGGCATGGGTGACCGCCGGTGGCGAAGCCGGCGCACGAGCCGCACCACGGGGCCCAGAAGTCCACCAGCGCCGGCAGATCGCAGCGACCGGCCACGGCATCGAAATTTACCGCGGTCAGCTGCACCGGATGCCCGTCGAGCAGCGCCTGTTTGCAGCGGACGCAGTTGGGCTGTTCGCCGACGCGTTCGGCCGGCACGTGGTTGAGCGCGCTGCAATGCGGGCAGGGAATGGCCAGGGGCGTGCTCATGAATCGAGTCCGGGGCAGGAACATGCCACGAAAGTCGAGGCGGTGATCGTGGTAGCAAGTGCACTGCCACCGGCCTGGATATCAACCATGGCGGCAGATCGAAGCGTCCGCCGTGGCGGGGGTCACACGCCCGATCCATTGCTCGAAGGCCCGCATGAAGCGGTGCAGCGCCTGGGCGCTGGCGTCATCGGTCAGCGTGCCGCGCCCGTCGAAGCGCGTGGCCGCGTTGGCCATGAAGAGCGTGGGCGCCGGCATCACCAGCGCGCCACAGCTATGCAACACCTGGCGCAGGCCGGCCTGCGCCAGACGGGTGCCCCACGGACCGGCGCTGGCGCCGAGCACGGCCGTCGGCTTGTCGACCAGCACCTCACCCAGTGGGCTCTCGCGGGAGAGCCAGTCCAGCGCGTTCTTCAGTACGCCGGGCAGGGAGTGGTTGTACTCGGGCGTGGCGATGACCAGGCCGTCGGCCGCGACAATCGCCGCGCGCAGTGCCTGTACGCCGACCGGGCCGGCCGGGTCGTGCTGCTCCAGATCCTCGTCGAACAGCGGGACGGCGGCGAGGTCGGCGCACACGGTCAGCGCAAGCGTCGAGGGTGCCTGGCTGACCGCCGCATTCAGCAGACGACGGTTCCAGGAGTCGCGCCGCAGACTGCCGGCGAGACACAGCACGCGGCGGGCGGGAGCAGGTGGCAGAGGGATCATCGGCAGTATCTCCTTGGTGGACAAAGGTCAGGGTTCGATCAGCAGCAGTCCGGCGCACGCGATCAGCAGCGCGCCCATGCCGGCATCGACGCGGCGCCGGATCAGCGGCCGGGCCAATGCACGCGCCAGCAACGTGCCGAGACCGGCCCACAGCAGCAGGCAGAACGAGGGGATCGCCGCGAACAGCGCCGCCAGCGGCAGATAGCTGCGCAGTCCCGTCGCCGGAAGGCTCGCGAGTGCGGTCAGCACCATCACCCAGCTTTTCGGGTTGAGGAACTGGAATCCGATCAGCCCCAGCATGCCTGCCGGCAACGCGATGGCGCCCGATGTCGCGTGGGCGGAGGCGGGCCGGATGCTGCCGGCGAGCAGTGACGTGCCGAGCCAGGCCAGATACAGGGCGCCGAGGGTCCCGACCCACCGTTGCAGCGACGGCTGCGCGATGAAAACGGTCGCCGCGCCCAGCGCCGCCAGCAGCAGCAACAGCAGGCCACCGAGCACGATGCCCACGATCGCCGGCAGCGCGCCGCGCAGGCCGGCACGGCTGGATGCCCGCAGCACCACCAGATTGTTCGGTCCCGGCGTCAGCGCAGCGATCCACAGCACACCGGTCAGCGGGAGCAGTTGATTCAGCATCGGTGTCTCTTGGGCAATGGTCGAATGGGGCGCATCGGGTGCACGCGTCTGGATGGCTACATGGCCTTCATGCTAGGCGTGATGGGTGGTCCGTCCCGGGCGATTTATGGTCTAGTATTACGACCATGAACGAATTGCCGTTGAATGCGCTGCGTGCCTTTGCGCTGGTCTATGCACATGGCGGTGTGCGTGCTGCCGCGCGTGAGCTGGACATGGCGCATTCCTCGGTGAGCCGACACCTGGGCGAACTGAGTCGCTGGCTCGGAGTGCCCCTGCTGCACACCTCGGCAGGCCGTGGTGCACCGGTCTTCACGCCGCAGGGCGAGGCGCTGGGACGCGCCACGCTGGCCGGCCTGCAGGCGATCGAGCAGGCCGTGGCGGCGTTGCGCGAGATCCGGCCGGCGCATGCGGTCATCCTGTCCACCTCGCCTTCGTTCGCGATCCGCTGGTTGTTGCCGCGGCTGCCGCAGTTGGAGAAAGCGCATCCGAAGATCGAGCTGTCGGTGCTGGTGGATCAGAAGCTGGATACATTCGACGACGGTCGCATCGATCTGGCCCTGCGCATGGGCAGTGGCCCGTGGCCCGGATTGCACAGCGAGGCACTGATGGACGATGCGCTGTATCCGGTGATGAGTCCCGCGTTGTGGCAGGCGTCCGGACGTCCGTCGAAACCGCTGCAACTGGCCGGCCTGCGCCTGCTGCACGATCGCGATCCGCAGGCCGCATGGGGACTCTGGCGACAGCTGCACGGTCCGGCCAAGCTCGCGCTGCAGGGCGGCGCGCGTTACGCATCCTCCGACCTGGTGCTGCGCGCCGCACTGCTGGGGCAGGGCGTGGCGCTGGCGCGGCATCGGCTGGTGGCGGACGACGTGGCCGCCGGCAGCCTGTTGCGACCGTGCGGCAGGCTCAGCGTGCCGCTCGGCCCGTCGTACTGGATCGTGCGGCCACCCGCACCGCCGCGTCCGGCGGTGGTCGCGGTGATCGACTGGCTGCGCTGGCAGGCCGCGGAGTGTGGCCCATCCACCGCGCCGACGAAAACAGCGGCGCGGGCGTAGCGATGTTTCCGGTATCGCCAGCAGCTCGGGGCATGACCATGGCGGGGCGGCTGGTCGGCGCTCGGTGGGCATCGCCGAACACGTTATGCGCTCTGCTCGCCGGAGCAGCCGGCCTCGCCTTCGGCGCGCGCGCGCGCTGACGCTGGGCAACGTGATCCTGCACACGGACGACGACCACGAGCGCGCGCACTGCGGCGCGCTCCTGCGCCAGTTGTCGGACAGCCTGAAATGCGGAGGCCGCGACAGATGCAGCCTTCGTGTCGAACGGTGATGCAACCGGCCTCAGCGCAGATCGACCACCACCAGCCCTTGCGGCGGAATGCTGATCTCGAACTTGCCTTTGCGCACGTCCACCTGCTCGGGCGCCGCCAGCTTTCCGGCGGCGCGCAGCCGGGCGATCTCCTCGCGGCTGGGGCTGTCGGGGCGGCCCATCCGGTCGAACAGGGCGATGGCATTGCCGTGGGTTTCGTCCAGCCGCCACACGGTGGCATGGGCGCCGGCGGCGAGGTGCTTCACGTCGATGCTGAAACGCTTCGGCGCGCCGTGCGGTTCCCCTGGCGTGTAGCTGGCGGTCTTGCCGACCGGTGGAGCGTAGTTCCACAGCGCGATGACGAGGGTGCCGTCGGTGCGCCGGGTGACCAGGGCTGAATCCGAGCCGGTCTTGAGCTGCGTATCGCCCAGCTTGTGCAGCATCGCGAACGCGTTGAACGAGGGCTTGTCGATGCGGTCGGCGGCGATCAGGCCGAAGCCGCCGTAGAACGGGTTGCGCACCACGCCCTGTTCCTCGAACACGTCGGAGAACGCCCAGTAGCTCATGATCTGCACCGTGCCGGCGCACTCGCGGATGGTGTTGGCCATCCACGGGCCCATGTAGATGCTGTCGGTGACGTTGGGCAGGTTGGCGTAGCTGGCGTTGTACTCGCTGAAGATCAGCGGCAGATGTGGGTAGGGTGAGGCTGCGATCTGCTTGTGCACCATGTCCACCGTGCGGCAGACCATGTCGGCGCGCGGGATGTTCTCCTTGGTGTGGAACACGTTGGCGGCGGTGTCGTCGCCATAGACGTGGGTGCTGACGAAATCGACCGGTACGTGGTCCTTCTTCGCATGCGCCAGGAACGCGGTGGTCCACGCGCCCTGCGCGGTGGACGGGCCGCCCACACGGATGCGCGGGCTGACTGCCTTGAGCGCGCGCGCAGTGTGGTCGTACAGGGTGAAGTAGGTGGGCTGTGCGGGTTTGCCGGCCCAGAAGCCGATGTTCGGTTCGTTCCACACCTCGAAGTACCAACTGGCCACTTCATCGATGCCATAGCGCGCCACCAGATGCTGCGCGAATGCGGTGATCATCGCGTCCCATTCGGCATAGCTTTTCGGCGGCGCGATGTTCGGCTGGTACCAGAACGCCTGGATCGCCTTCGGGTCGGAGGTAAGCTCCGGCGGCATGAAGCTCAGCTCGACGAAGGGCTTCACGCCGCGCGCCAGCAGGCCGTCGTAGATCTGGTCGACGTAGGAGAAGTTGTAGCTGATCCGGCCGTCCGGCCCGCGCCGCACCAGCCCCACGTCGCGGTCGAAGATGCCGTGGAAGCGGACGTAGCTGAAGCCGGTGGCAGCGTGCACCGCCACGAGATCCTTGCGGTAGTCGTCGCGCAGCGCCAGCGAGGCGCGGCCGGAGCCGAACATCTGCTCCCAGAAGTGCGGGAAGGGCGTGCCTTGAGCCTGCGCGTCGACGCGCAGGCGCACCGTGGCAGGTGCGGCGGCGACCGCATTGCCGGCGATCAGCGCGACGGCGCAAACGCCCAGGAGCAGGCGGCGGATGGTGGTTGGACGAATCATCGGGATTCCTTGTCGTCAGGCGGAACAGGGTCAGTCCGGCCTGTTCGGTGGGCGGCATGTAAACGTTTACGTCTTCAGCGTAGCAGTCTCTTACAGTCGGCCCGCGACGTCCAGTGATACGGCTGAAATGGATTGCCAATTGTTTGCCTGTGTCGCAGAAGCCAGGGCGGTTTCACGCCGACATCAGGGTTCCCGGTGGATTTCGTCGAACGCCTGTTTGCCGTGCGTCAGTCATCGAATCCCGGTGCGTCAATTTTTCTGGTACCCGAAATCTCGTCGCAACCCTCTTATAGTGTGCAGGCAGCCGCATTACAGGTGCCGGCGAATGAGGGGCTCCATGAGTGTCGACAGAAACCCATTCTGGGCGCGGATGTTCGTAACGCATCAGGATACGCTCAACGGTTTTTTCCGGCGCCGGGTGGCGCATCGTTGGGATGCGCAGGATCTGGCCCAGGAGGTCTTCGTGCGGCTGTTGCGCGTGGACGGCGGCGAGGACAGCATCATCGCCAACCCGGAAGCCTACCTGTTCACCGTGGCGTCCAATCTCGTCAAGGAGCATGCCGTACTTCAGAAGCGGCGCGGCCTGAGCGTGGACATCACGCAGATGCTGCCGGAGCTGGAATCTCCGCAAGGCACGCCCGAGGCCGAGGCCGAGCGCGAATCCCGTCGGCAACGGCTGCAGACGGTACTCGACCGCCTGCCGCCTCGCTGCAAGGCGGTGATGCTGATGCAGCATCGCGACGGCATGAGCTACGAGGAAATCGCCGCGCAACTGGGAGTGTCCAATCACATGGTCAAGAAATATGTCGTCAAGGCGCTGGCGTTGTGCCGCCGCGGTCTGGCGCGGTACGAGTAGCCCGCATGCACATGGATGACCGGCAATTGCAGGATCTCATCGCGGAACAGGCTGCGGAATGGTACGTGTCGCATCGCGACGGCACGCTTGGGACGCTGCAGCAGAACGCCTTCATGCGCTGGCTGCGCGCCTCGCCCATGCATGTGGCCGAATACCTGGCCATCGCCGGAGTCGCGCGGGACATCGGCGACGCCGCGCGACAGAACACCACGTCCCTGCAACAACTGCTGGGCGAAGTCGACGGCATGGATCGCGTGGTGTCGATCCATGCCGTCACGCGTGAATCGGTCTTCGACATGTTCTCGCCACACGAACACCGGGTCAGGACCCGTGCCAGGCACCACGCCTACCCGTCCCATGCTGCGACGCGTTCTCTCGTGCGCTGGGTGAACGTCGCGGCGCTGATGCTGGTGACGACGGCCATGATTCTTGGGCTGCGGTGGTTCACATCCCGGCCGCAGGTGCTGAACTACGCCACCAGCCACGGCGAGCAGCGCAGCCTGCAACTGCCCGACAACACCTTCGTGCGGCTCAACTCCGACTCCGCCATCGCCGTCAGGTTCAGCCAGCACCACCGCCTGGTCGAAGTCACCCGCGGTCAGGCTTACTTCGAGGTGGCGAAAGATCCGGCACGGCCGTTTGGCGTGCGCGTCGGAGGCTTGCTGATCAGGGACATCGGCACGGCATTCGACGTCTATCGGCAAGACATCAGCACCACCGTCACGGTGACGGAGGGCCAGGTACAGGTATGGCCGGTGCCTCCTGCGTCACCACGGACCGGTTGGCTGCGTCATGATCGACGGTCAGCAGCTACGACGCCTGGCCATCCCCTCGTCGATCTCGTCGCCGGCCATCAGGCACGAATAACCGCCTCGGGCCAGTTGGAGTCACAAGGTCCGGTCGATGCGGAGCAGGCTACCGCCTGGCTGCAGGGCAACCTCGTTTTCGAGGGCGAGTCCATCGCCGCGGTGGCGGCGCAATTCAACCGCTACAACAACTCGCAGATCAGCGTGAACGACCGGCGCATCGGCGCGTTGCCCATCAGTGGCACGTTCGCCGCCCATGATGTGCCCACCTTTGTTGCCTTCCTCAACAGCATGCCCGGCGTGCATACGCGAACGCTGGGACGACGCATCATCGTCACCGGCCGTACCGCAGGGAAGCACCGCGATTGAAGCCGGATCGGCACGATGTGACACTCACATGAAAAAAACATTACCCGGTTTTCCGCAATTCGGCTCGTAAGTCATAGGCGCATCACATCGAGCCGGCGTTGACTGCCGGTGGGGCACCACCGTTGTATCCAGTAGGGGAACCGATCCATGCGTAAGTCTATGCTTGCAAAGTGTTGCCTGGCGGCCTTGGTCGGAGCTGGCCTTGCCAGCCCCACCGCGGCGGCACCATTCCAGCAGTCAGTAGTATCCGACACCGTGATCCCGGCGATGCCGTTGAACAAGGCACTCAGTACCTTCGCGGAGCATGCGCATCTGCAACTGGTCTACGTCTCGAAGATCGCGGACGATATGCGCACGCAGGGAGCGCCAGCCGGTCTGTCACAGCAGGCGACCCTGCAAAGACTGCTGAAAGGCACCGGCCTGAAATACCGCTTTCTCAATGCAAAGACGGTGACGATCTATTCAGCGGACGACCCACCGGCTTCTCCTGCACCATCTTCGAAGAAGCAGGACAGCAAGAAAACGGTCAGCCTGCAGACTGTGGTGGTCACCGGCACCCGGGCCTTCGATCGCACCGAGGCCACCTCGCTGTCGCCGATCGATGTGCTGACGCCGAAGGATCTGATCGGCACCGGCGCCACCAACCTGGCCTCGGCGCTGCGTACGCTGCTGCCCTCGTTCAACTTTCCGCAGCCCTCGGTGACCGATGCCACCGACGCCATTCAGCCGGCGCAGCTGCGTGGCCTGTCGCCGGACCAGACGCTGGTGCTGATCAACGGCAAGCGCCAGCACACGACGGCCATCGTCAACGTCAACGGTTCGCTTGGCCGTGGTTCCTCGCCGGTCGACATCAATGCGATCCCGATCAACGCGATCGACCACGTCGAGGTGCTGCGCGACGGCGCCGCCGCCCAATACGGTTCCGACGCGATCGCCGGCGTGATCAACATCATCCTCAAGGGCGGCTCCAGGCATGGCTCGGCCAGCGTGACCGGCGGCCAGTACGACGGTGGCGACGGCACCACCTGGCAAGGGGGCGCCGATGGCGGCTTCAACCTGGGCGAGAAAGGCTGGGTGCATCTGAGCGTCAACGCCATGCATCAGGACCCGACCAACCGCGCCGGCCCGGATCTGCGCTACCCCAGCGATCCCACGTACGGCGCAGTCACGTTCCATTACGGCCTTCCGCTGACCAGGGCCAGGCAGGCCGCCATCAACCTGCAGTACGACCTGACGCCCAATGTGCAGCTGTATGCCTTCAGCCTGTTCAACAAGCGCGACGTGAGCGCAGGCGGCTTCTTTCGCTCGCTGTCCACCTACAAGAACAGCTATCCGGGCGCACTCGCCGACTATCCGGGCGGCTACCTGCCGACTGAGAACAGCGCCATCCGCGACGACTCCGAAGTGATCGGCCTGCGCGGCAAGGTGGCCGGGTGGAACTACGACGTCAGCGCCAATACCGGTGGCAACCACTGGAAGCTCGACACCAGTGATACCTACAACTATTCGCTCGATCCGAACTCGCCGACCGGCTTCTACATCGGTACGCTGACCAACCGCGAGAACGTGCTCAACTCCGACTTCAGTCGCGACTTCGACATCAGCGGTCTGGAGAGCCCGCTGACCGTGGCCTGGGGCCTGGAATACCGCAAGGAAAAGTTCGCCATCAAGAACGGTGACGCGGCGTCCTATGCCGGTGCCGGTGCGCAGGTCTTCCCGGGCTACCAGCCGGGCGATGCCGGTTCCCACTCGCGCAACAGCCACGCTGCCTACGTGGATCTGGAAAGCGATGTGACCAGCAAGTTCTCCGCGGGCCTGGCCGCGCGCTACGAGCACTACAGCGACTTCGGCAGCACCACCTCGGTCAAGGGGTCGGGCCGTTACGCGTTCAACGACACCGTGGCCCTGCGCGGCACCGTGTCGACCGGCTTCCGCGCTCCGTCCCTGCAGCAGGAGTTCTACTCCAGCACCGCGATCAACTTCGTCAACACCGGTGGCGGCAACCTGGTGCCCTTCACCATCCGCACCTTCCCGGTCAGCGATCCGGCCGCGCAGGCGCTCGGTGCGCAGGCGCTCAAGCCCGAGAAGTCGAAAAACTACAGCTTTGGTCTGGTGCTGACCCCGACCAGCGGTCTGTACACCACGCTGGACTTCTACCAGATCAAGGTCGACAAGCGGATCATCCTCAGCGGCAACCTGGTCGGTTCGGCAGTGCAGACCTACCTGGCCTCGGTGGGCATCCCGTTTGTCAGCGGCGGCCGCTTCTTCACCAACGCGGTGAACACCCGCACCCGTGGCGTGGATCTGGTGTCGACCTATCCGATCGAATTGGCGCACTCCTCGCTCAAGCTGACCGGCGGCATCAACTACAACAAGACCGACATCACCTCGATTGCGCCGAACCCGCCGCAGCTGGGCCTGGCCGGCCTGACCCTGCCGATCATCGACCGCACCGAGCAGGGCCGCATCACCAAGGGCACGCCGCGGACCAAGGCGTTCGTGGCGGCAGACTGGGACGTGAGCAACTGGAGTTTCCACGGTCAGCTGACCCGCTATGGCCAGTGGACCAACTATGCGACCACCGTCAGCGGCGACCAGACCTACGGCTCGTCCTTCCTGCTGGATCTGTCGGCCAGCTACAACTGGAACGACTGGACCTTCACCGTGGGCGGCAACAACGTCACCAACCAGTACCCGGACAAGAACACCCCACGCAACAGCGCGTTCAACATCATCCTGCCCTACCCGGGTTCCTCGCCGTACGGTTTCAGCGGTTCGTACTACTACGGCACGGTGGCATATCACTGGTAAGCAACAACGCTCACGCACGGGGCGCCCGCAGCAGGGCGTCCCGTGCGCCGAGCGTGCCCGCGTGTGCAGAAAATCCGACCTTCGCACTCCGCCCCATCTTCAAATCCCCAGCATTAAATCCCCAGCATTGACAGAGTGACCATCATGCGCAACGCATTCTCTGCATGGACGGCGATCGCCATCCTTGCCGCGACGCCAGCGGCGTGGGCAACCCAGCCGCCGTCGGCCCAGCACAACATTCCCCGGCAGGCGCTGGATGCCACCGCCGCGCCCACCACCATGGCCACGCTGGCCACGGTGCGCCCGGTGACGGCGAAGCACGCGATGGTGGTGTCCGACCAGCATCTGGCCACCCAGGTCGGCGTGGACATCCTGCGCCAGGGCGGCAACGCGGTGGACGCGGCGGTGGCGGTGGGCTACGCGCAGGCGGTGGTGAATCCGTGCTGCGGCAACATCGGCGGCGGCGGCTTCATGCTGGTGCATCTGGCCGACGGCCAGAACGTGTTCCTGGACTTCCGCGAGAAGGCGCCGCTGAAGGCCAGCCCCACCATGTACCAGGACGCCAGCGGCAACGTGGTGCCCGGGCGCAGCACCGGCAGCTACCTCGGCGTGGGCGTACCCGGCACGGTGATGGGCCTGGATGCGGCGCTGAAGAAGTACGGCACGATGCCGCTGCACAAGGTGATTGCGCCGGCGATCAAGCTGGCGCGCGACGGCTTCGTGCTGCAGCAGGGCGACATCAACGTGCTCAACCAGCGCGTGAAGGACTTCGCCAAGTATCCCAACGTGGCGGCGATCTTCCTGCATCACGGCACGCCGTTCGTGGCCGGTGACCGCCTGCGCCAGCCGCAGCTGGCGCATACGCTGGAGCTGATCGACAAGGGCGGCGCGCAGGCGTTCTACCACGGCGAGATCGCGCGCAAGGTGGTGGCAGCCAGCCAGGCCAACGGCGGCCTCTTCACGATGCAGGATTTCTCCGACTACACAGTGCAGTGGGACAAGCCGATCAGCTGCGACTACCGCGGCTACTCCATCGTGTCGGACCCGCCGCCGAGCTCGGGCGGCATCACCATCTGCCAGATCCTGCAGATCCTGCAGCCGTACCCGCTCAGCGCATGGGGCTACGGCTCGGTGAAGAGCATCCACTACATGGCCGAAGCCGAACGCCGCGCGTTTGCGGACCGCAATACCGCGCTGGGCGACCCGGCTTTCGTGCACAACCCGATCGAGCAGCTGCTGTCGCAGCATCACGCGAACGCGCTGCGCGCCACCATCGCGCCGGACAAGGCCACGCCGTCGTCCGAGATCAAGGGCGACCTGGGCCCGGTCGAGGGCACCAACACCACCCACTACTCGGTGGTGGACGAACACGGCAATGCGGTGGCGGTGACCTACACCATCAACTACCTGTTCGGCGTGGGGCAGATCGCCGGCGATACCGGTTTTTTCCTCAACAACGAGATGGACGACTTCACCTCCAAGCCGGGCGTGCCCAACTCGTTCGGCCTGATCCAGGGCAAGGCCAACCAGATCGAGCCGGGCAAGCGCCCGCTCAGCTCGATGTCGCCCACCATCGTGCTGCGCGACGGCAAGCTGTTCATGGTCACCGGCAGCCCCGGCGGCTCCACCATCATCTCCACCACGATGGAGAGCTTT
>Ga0307377_10006842_pt1 | contig 11869 bp, 13 predicted proteins | sample TR3MG_FD_202535 | JGI IMG/M metagenome (GOLD analysis project Ga0307377, IMG submission 202535) | Soil microbial communities from Risofladan, Vaasa, Finland - TR-3 | ecosystem: Environmental > Terrestrial > Soil > Coastal area > Acid sulfate soil | place: Finland: Risofladan, Vaasa | collected...
AAAACGTAAAAAGCGCGCTTGAGGCATTACAAAAAAGCCCCATTCTTGCACTCGATACCGAAACAACGGGGCTCAAGCCTTACCAGGGTGATAAACTTTTTTCGCTCATAATCGCCGACGAGTCGGAAGAGTATTACTTTAATTTTCAAACCTATCCGCTCGAAGGGCAAAAGGGGCTTTACCGCGCGGCAACTTTTTTAGAGCTCGCCCCGCTCTTTAAAGATGCGTCGAAAACTTGGCGCATACATAACGCAAAATTTGACTTGGCTTTTCTCGCCAATGAGGGCGCCGAGCTCGCGGGCACCATTCATTGCACCGAAGCCATCGGGCGCGTTGTGCGTAACGACCTTTTTAAATATTCCCTCGACGCGCTTGTGAAGCCCTTGGGTTTCGAAAAAGATAAAGCCGTGGAAGAGTATATTGCGGAGCATAAACTTTTCCGCTTCGAAACTTACGGCGACGACGAGCCCGAAAAAATACCCGACTATTCAAAGGTACCTTTCGAGCTCATAACAAAGTATGCGTGCCTTGACGCGCGCCTCTGTTTCATTTTGGGCGGGCATCAAGAAGAAACGATTGCCGCTTGCGAGCCGCCCCCCAGGGCCGCTGTAAAACCCCTGGAAAACGTCTTTCGTAATGAGTTGGCCCTTACCCCTGTTTTGTTTCAAATGGAGCGCCAAGGCATCCTTATCGACCGCGATTATGTGGCCACGGCTCTTGATCGGGAAAAGAAAAGAGCCGAGGAAATAAAAGAAGAGTTTGCGAAGTTAACCGGTCAAGAATTTGTCGACTCGGCGAAATGTTTTGCTCCGATATTCGACGAGCTCGGCGTGCGCTATCCGTTAACGCCCACGGGTCGCCCCTCTTTTAAAGCCGAATTTCTTGAGGATATGAAAGCGCCGGTTGCCAAGCTCATTCAAGCGCACCGCGACTCGATCAAGCGGGCAAATACTTACTACGCAAATTTTTTATATTTTGCCGACAAGAGCGACCGCATACATTTAAACTTGAGGCAAGGCGGCACCGGGCCGGGGCGCATGAGTGCGGCCAATCCTAATTTGCAAAACCTTACCAAGCGAAAAGACAAGGGCGCCGAGTTTCCAGTGCGGCGCTCTTTCATTCCGAGCCCGGGCTTTTTCTTTGGGTTTCTTGACTTCGATCAAGCCGAATACCGTTTGATGCTTGAGCGTTGCAAGCAAATGGATTTGATCGAGCTCGTAAAGGGCGGGCTCGACGTGCACACGGCCACGGCTCAATTAATGGGGGTCGACCGCGAGAGTGCAAAAACAATTAATTTTATGCTGCTTTATGGGGGCGGCATCGCAAAACTTTGCATGGCGCTTTTCAACCCCAACTTGCCGCTTGAAACTCTAAAGGCAATCGGGCGAATACATATTTACCAAATGAGTGCTTATAAAGATATTGAGTTGCACCGGCTCTTGCTCGCCGCAATCACACCGGAAGAGTTGCAATACAATTTGGGCGAGCTTCACAAGGCGCACGCGCTCTTGGAAAAATATTTTTCAAACCTTCCAAGGGTGAAAGATTACACGCGCGAAATTCAAAAGGTTGCGAAAGCCCGTGGCTATATCGTCAATTGGTTTGGGCGTCGTTGTTACTATAAAGCCGGGAGCTCAACCCACATGGCCGCAAACCATGATATTCAAGGGGGCATTGCCGACGTTGTTAAAATTGCAATGGTCAAAATCAAGCCGTTGCTTGAGGGTAAAAAGTCTCGTATGCTTTTGCAAATTCACGACGAGTTGCTTTTTGAGTTTCACGATACCGAAGAGCAATTATTTTACGACGCGCGGGAGATAATGGAAAGAGCTTACCCGCACAAATTTTTACCAATTACTTGCGGGGCCGATTACTCTCGCAAATCGTGGGCCGATAAATTACCATTTGTCAATGGCACGCAAGCAACCGGAAACTCGATTTAAAGAAAAAATTTTACCACTCTTGCGCGCACTCCCTAATTCTTGGTTTTTTAAAACTCAACTTATGGCGTTGGTTGGCATTCCCGATATTATTGGGTGCCTCAACGGTCGCTTTGTGGCCCTGGAATTGAAGCGCAACGAATCGGAAGCGCGACGAAAAACAGGGAAGTGCCGGTTGCAGGGCCACATTTTATTTACAATTAGAAATGCCGGGGGCTTTGCGGAATTTTGTTACCCGGAAAATTGGGAAGAAATTTTTAAAGAGCTTTCAGAAATCGCCGACCCGAAAGCGGTGCGCGAAACTAATTTATTTCGTTGACGGCCCGCCCTTAGCGGCATCGCTTACAAAGTTTTGCATCCGCTCCAAGGCTTTTTTTTGCTCATAAGTGCAATGCCCCTTGGCGCAAAGCTCGGCAATCGCCGTTTCATTCTTGCGCCAATCGTCGCTTGATACGCATACCGCCGGGCCTTTTGCGGGCAAGGTTTTACCAGGGTTTTTTAAGTCGGGCCGCGGGGCTTGGGTGTAAAGGAAATCGAGCCATTGCGCGGCGGTCAACCGTCGGCGCTTGTCGGTATTGGAGCTTTGGCAAAGAGCCGCAACCCCTGGGAAGCCCTCGACGCCCGAGCACGCTTCAATATCGGGCACCGTCGTCGAGCACGCGCTAAGTAAGAGGGCCGCGCCTAATAAAGCGAGCCATTGCATTTTCAGCATTTTTTAAAGCCCCTTCCAGGGCGGCGGGGCTTGCCCCTTGCCCTTCAATTGTTTTGAGCGCAATAAAAGCTTTCACAAATTGCGCATGGTCAATCACGTAAACGCCCGCGAGCGCAAGCGCAGTTGCCTCATCGCTTACCGGTTTGATTAAAGCCTTGGTAATGATTGCCTCGACGATATTGCGCACGACGGGGAAATTGAGCCATGGCGCCCACGCATACACTTGCGCGAGTGCACCCTTGAGCATTAGCGACTCAAGAAAAGAGCGCGTCGCAAGCGTGCCATTGGGCAAGCGGCTCATTGCTTTTTTCTCAATCGCTCAATGGGCGAGGGTAAAAACCACGCCGCAATGGTCGTTAAAAAAGGCGCGAGAATTTTTAGGTACTCACGCCCCTCTTGTAGCAAGTGCAAGATAAAATCTTGCTTGCTCATTTTAAATTTCGTCTTTGCCGTCGATTTTATCGGCAAGTTGCTTGACGATTTTTACGAGCTCGGGCATACCAAGCGCGGCAATATCGTCAACTTTGTTTTCGGAAATCACGGCGCTTTCAACAACCCAAGCCGAAACCTCGTCAATCAAAACCATTGCCATATCCTCGGCAACGTCAAGCCCTCGGGCTTTAAGTTTTGCAACAAGCACTTTTACATCGTAAGCTTTAACAGGCACTTCAACCGGTGCAATTACTTCATTTTCTGGTGTCATTTTATTTTCCTTTCATTCAACAAGTTTAAGTTTACCTTGAGCCGCGAGCTCGCGCCAACCCTTTATTTCAACGTGTGGGAGCTCGGGGAAGGGTGCGCCGGGCGCCCCATACCATACTAAAAAATCAGGTACCCGCGGCGCAACAATTTTTTCAAACCAAGCGCGCTCGTAAATATTTGACCGGTCGCCGCTCATTTCGAAAATATCAACCGCCGCATTCCAATTATGAGCCGACTTTTTCCAGGGGGCGCGGCTTGCCCCTTTCCTCAAAACGGCCTCTTGCTCGATTTCTCCGCGGCCCGCGCAACTAATATGCGCCTCGGGGTGCGACTCTTGCAGGTTATCAAACCACACGCGGAGCGCGGGAAAAACCCCTGGAAATCGCATAAAAATTTTTGCGCATTGTGGGCACGCGCCGTTGTTTTCGTGTTTCACTCGTCGGCCTTAAATTTGTTGGGGTTGAGCCCGCGGTCAAGTAAGAGTGCGTCAACCTTTACCTCGACTCGACTTAAATCGCTTTTGATTTCGGAGCGCACTTTTTCCGCACTTCCAGCGGCTTCAAAAGTTGAGAAAGCAAAAACGGTCACGCTAACCCCCGCCGTGCATATCACGGCGATTAAGGTTAGCCATTCCCAGGGGGGCAAATTATTTACGATTTTTTCCCGCACTTATAGCCCCGTGCACGTCAAATCACAGGCCGCATCAACAAAGGTGTTGGCCGTGTTGATCGTGCTCAAATTAAAAGTCGTAGTACTTGAGCCGCTCGGCATATTGTCGATGCTTGCAATCGTCGCACTTACCGACGTTTGCCCGCACGTTACGTTACAGGTTGGCGTGCTAGCGAAAACGCCGCCCGAAATATTGGCAATGTATCGCCCGGTGCTTGAACGCGTGATTGACGAAAAGCCGCCCGATTGACGATAGATTGTGCAAGGCGTGCTTGTACAATTGCTTTTTTCACTCGCGCCGCCAAACTGCACGGTTTCCATTTTCAAACCGTTGGCGTAGCTCGGCGAGGTTACAAGCTTGGTGAATTTGATTGCGTCGGAGTATTCCACGCGGCGGCGCACGGTCACTTTCATATCGCGTTGCCCGTTTGCAGCGGCTCTATCAGCGCGCAGCGCATGGGCCGTCACCGTGCCGCTTGTTGCTTGCTCGCGCATTAGCCTAATTGTGCGCTTTGAGGCATCGCTAAAGGTAAACACACCGCACACGGTATTCGGAAATTCCGGATTGATTGTGGTTGCGCCGATGTTAATACCGCTTTGTTGCCTATGATTTCCCTCTTGCAAAATGGTTTGCGCGTTGTTTGGCGTTTCAATTAATTGAAACGTGGCTTGGGCGGTTGATGACGCTTGCAGGTTAGTATTGTGAATAAAGGAAATACAAGCCTCGTAAACACCCGCCGTCGGTGGCGTGAATACTACCCCGACGCTTTCGTTTCCTGCTCCGCACACGAGGCCCGTGCTTGGATTAGTGCTTGAGCATGGAATTTCAACCGCAGCCGATCCCGTAAGCGCAACTATATCTAAGCTAGAGTCGGTGATTTCCGTGTAATCCGTTATGCTTGACGTACCGAGCGACGGGTTAGCGCCCCCAATGTTTGCATCAACGCGCCAACCCGCTTGGTCAACACTAATCGCCGCGCCTGTTATGGCGTGGGCATTGATTGAGGTTAAAAGTAAAGTTAAAAGTAAAAATAAATTTCTCATATTAGTTGCTCACTTTCGTAATTCTAAAGGCCGCTTTTGCCGGGTTTCCAGTTACCGCCGAGCCACCGCTGACAACTCGCACAACGTCGCCCACGTTTAAAAATAAAACCGCCGAGGGGTTGGCGTAAGCATTTGCAAAAGCCGTATGCGCTATTGCTACCAACTCCGAGTTGGGCACCGACGACGGCCCCGCCGTCAAGGTTGTTTGGTTGACACTAATACCTAATTCGGTTGCCCCCGTAAATATCCCGTAAGTTGACACGGCGTAAATGCCCGCGACGTTTATCGTAAAGCGACTTGCGTTGGTTGCGTCGTCGGCAAAAGTAATATCCGTGCCGCTCGTTTTTTGCGTAACAGAGAATCGCCTAATAGTCGTGGCGCTTGCGCCCGTGCCATTGTCGTTTGATACATAAATTTCACTTCTCGGCCCCGTTGCAAATTCAAAAATGCCCTCTTGCCCAAGGCGAACGTCGTCAAGATAAACAAGTGCGGCGTCGGCGCTTGAAATAAATCGCGCTTGAAAGCTTCCCGAGCTCGGGCAGGTGAAATACATTATTTGCTTAGGGCTGTAAGTAGCTTGCACGGATAATGCCGAGCTTTGCGCAATTACGCTTGAGCCATCATAAACTTGGGCGCTTAAATTAGCGTCGCCGCCTTTATAGTACCAAGAAAGCGTGCACACTTTTCCATAAAGGCCGCTTGGTATAGCAACCAAATCACCGGAAAGAGTTTGCGAAGCCGCGCTTGCGTCCCATGCGCCCGCTTGCGTTTCAAAGCCCACGTTGGAAAGTGTAGTTTCCAGGGTGAAAGAGCCGCCCGAAGCCGTCCACGCGGTCAAGCCATCCTCGAAGCCCGGGTTGGTATTGAGTAAAACACCGCCACCGCCACCGCCCGCGCCGCCGCTTCCAATATCTTTAAAAGTTGTGCCGTCGTGGGCAAATTGGAGTTTGTTGGTTGACGAGTTTGCACGAAAGAGCGGGTTACTTGCACCGGCTCCAATATTAAAAACGTAATCTTTATCGACAACGGTGCTTTTCCCTTGCGTAACTTTATCGTAAGGGTTTGACGTTTGACTTGCAGCATAGGCAACCACAGGCAAAAAGAGCGCCGCCGCGATTATGATTTTTTTATAAATGCTTTTCATTTTTTCACCCTCTTTAAATCTTAAATCTATTCATTTTAAATCGGAGCTCGCCCACGTAAGAGCCGCCCGCAAAGTTGCTCGACTTGTAACGTACTTGCCCCGCCGTTGTAACTTCCAAATCTAAAATGCCCGGGTCGTCGCCAAAAATTTCGGGGCCAATTATTTCCCACGAATCAAGCACGGGCGAATACATGAGGCGCAATTTCATAAAGCTTGAAACCTCTTGGCCCGCATCTTTTCTATAAACGTGGCAATCAATTTCGGCACCGTAATAAATTGTTTTGTCGAGTATCATGCCGGTAATAACGGCAAAGGTCGATTGGTTGTTGGCTATTACAAAAGTTGGCTCTTGAATATTTTGAGAAATGCCGCCGATTGCCGAAAGCAATTGGTTGTTGTCGCCCTTGTCGAGCGTGTCGCCCGCGGCTTCAATTACCGCCGCGATTTCCTCTTGCACGGCATTTAACCACCATGCGGGCACAACGGTTGCCGGTACCGAAAGCGAAGGGTTTCCAATCGAGAAATACCCCGGCGAATTAATTTGCGCTTCATTTGCGGGCGGTGAAGCAACCGCGCCAAAACTGTCAACTCTTTGCATAATTTTTCCCTTTCTTAAATTTACGCCACGTAAGCGAAAAGCGCAATTGTTTCCGCGGGCTTCCGCTTGTCAATAGCACACTCCAAAAATTGATTTCCCCAATCCGCAAGAGGGTCGCCCGCTTGGTTACGCCCTGCACTGAAAAAGTTTATTGTTTCAATTGGGCCGGTAACAAGGAAAGTATAAACCCAATCGCCATTGCTTACGGGGTCGCCCGCGCGCGATATGCCCGCGCGAAAAGGTCGGTATTCCGTAATAGTAATATCAAAACCAAGGTACGCGGCAAAGTCGATATAAAATTGCTTATTGAGCGCGCCAAGTTGCGTCAAGCGCGCCGTAATATCCGCACGCCGCCTTGCCAGGGTTGGAGCGGGGGGAGCGCAACCGTCGGGAATACCAACAACCGCTTCCCATTCTTCCAAGAGCTCAAGAGTTGCACGCGGGTCTTTTTCTACAAGCAACGTGTCGGCTCTTAAACCAATCCGGTAAAACTCTTGCGCGATACCGTCGACGAGCTTCGAAAGAAACCATTCTTTTTCACGCGGCCACGCCATACCCCGCGGCAAAAGCTTCAAAAGAAAAAGTTTATACTGCTCGGGCGTAAGCATTTAACTCCAAGTTATTGTGCCGAGTACCAAAAGCGCGTTGCCCGTGGGCACCACGTTTGCGGTCGGCGAGTTTAAAACGTGGTCGGTTTCACCCGCGGCAATCGAAATGGCTTCGCGGATATGGGAAATTAAAAGCGTGCCGCCGGGCGAAGCTTCACGCGAAAATAAATCCGTAAGCTCGGCTTCGATTGCGGCGCGGATTTCCGCGGTATCATTGGCGAGTAAATCAATATCAAAAGCAACCGTTTCAGTCGTCGGCGCAAAGGCGGTGAAGTCAACCGTTACAGGGCGGCGCGCGTCGATATAGGCTTGCACCTCGGCAACTTCGCCCGCGTCGGGTATGATCGAAACGTCGTTGTCGCGCACGAAAGAAAGCCCAACGGTGCCGGGGCCGGTATTCAATGGAAAAACAAAAGCGCGCGTTACGCCCGCGACTTCAAGAGCCCAAGCAATGTAATCCGCGGCGGCGCCCCCTTGTGGCGTGTTTGCAATTCGAAATAAAACTCTTGCGCGATACGCTTCAATATCCTCTTGGTCGGCGCCGTCAATACTATTTGAAGCTTGCACCGGTGCCTCGTTTTGCACTCCCGCAACGGGCTCAACAAATTGTAAAAGCACGCCCGTGTCGACGTTACCAATCGAGCCCGCGGTTTCGCAAATCACTTTTAAAAGTAAAGTTGTGCCGGTAAAAGTACCGCCCACGTCAACGGCGTAAATAATACCGTCGGAGCGTTGAAGCTCGGCACCCGGCAAAATTACCGCGCCAATTGCGCCGGTAAATAAAACGTCGCGCTCGGCAAAGCTCGCGGCTTTTCTTTCAACGGCCCAAATCGAGCCCCATTGTAAAAGATTATCCTCGTCGGCAAGGGTTGGAAAAAGTTGCTTGTAAAGCCAATCAAGGTGCCCGTGCAATACGTGCGAAGCCCCGGCAATAATCCGAGCGAGCACGGCAACAACCGAGCGACGCAAAACAGGGCTTGAGCCCGTAAGTTTTGCTTCCAAATCTTGCTTCACGCGGTCAATAATTTGCGGAAGCGTAGGCCGTGAAAATGGCATATTTTAACCCCTCGCTTTTTCTGCATCCCAGGTAATGCTATATTTAAAAGATACCTTACCTTGCGGCTTTTGGATAGTAACAAGCAAGTCAACTTGCTCGCGGTTTGGGAAGCTCGCAACAACGCCCACGGTTGCGGCAATGCCGTCGTCAATGAGCCATTGCAGCGCCTCTTTTGAATATTCCTCGTAACGCACGAGCGTTTCACTCGTTTGCTTTTCGCGCCGCAAGAGCCACAATTTCGAGCCTATTTCGTCGCCCTCAATATCCGCAAACATATCGCCCCAAAAACCCGAGCGGTCGGTTTCAGGAAAAGGGAGCTCGTCGGGGCGCACACGCTTTTCAGTAAAGAGCGAAATAATAACCGACGTTTCAAGCCCGTCGTCAAGCTCCAAATCATTTTTTGAAACTCTCACGTCAAAACTTTGGCCGCAATATCTCAAAGCAATATCACTCATAAAAACCCCCTCAACTCATTGACTCATTGGGCGCGCTCGTCGTGCCCCCGCCCGTACCATTTTCCGGGTGCGTGTGCGTGTTGTAAGTGTCGCGCATTTCTTGCATTGTGCCGTTGGTATCCTCGACGTTGCCAGTGGCTTTCAAATTGCCGCTTAAAACGGCGTCGCCCGGCACGGGGGTTGCCCCGCCCGTTGCAATGCCCGAGCAAGCAATTACACCGGTTACATTGAAAAGCGGCGTCGTCGCTTCAACTTTTGCGCTCGCGTTTAAATCAATTTGCGGCGCTGTAACCTCGGCTTTCACGGTTGCGGTCACGGTTGCATTATCGCAATTCACTTCGGCGTCGGGCGCGGTAACTGAAACTTTGCTTGCCGCAATAATATTTACCGCATTGCTCGCATTGATTTCAATAATGCCGCCGCGCTTAAAATGGATTTTGTCGCCCTCGTCGGTATACATGGCAACTTCCCCCGACGCCAAATTTTTAAGGCGGTAACGCTTGTCGTCGGCGGCAATGATAACCCCGTGCTCGCGCGAGCCCCCAACGGAAAGAAAAACGCCCTCGGCACCTGGTAAGGGCACCGAAGTAAAACCGTAATTTTGCACTCGATCAACCGTGTGCAATTCGTCGGCGAGCAAGAGCACTTGCAATTGTTGTATGCCTTTGGAGTCGTCGGCGAGCGCCGTCAAGAGTGCGCGCGAAACGGTTTGCATAACTTTTCTTTTAAGCGGCGCAATCCAACGCTCAAGCATTTCAATTTTCATTGTGGCCCCCTTCTTACGCCGGGGTCTTTTTTAATTGCTTGGATTAGCGGGTCAACTTTTTCGGGCAATTCCGGTTGCGGCAAATACGCATCTTTTCTTTCAAGCGACAAAACGCAAATCGAGCCGCCGTCGCTTGTGAGTGAGTAAGTAATATCAACAATCAAAAGCTCACCATTTAAACCAATGCGCGAAGCATCGACGAGCACGAGTTGATTGGGGCGCCACAAGCTCCCGTCGCCTTGCCGCCAACCCTGCAAAGTAATATTAAATTTTGAAGCCTTGGCCGCTCTTGTGGTTGCTTCCCAATTGGCCCGCGTTTTGGCGTCGCTCAAATTTGTAAGTTGCTCCGATTGAATTACAAGCGGGCGGTACCTTTTAACGCTCGGGTCGGTTGCCGTGGCTTTCACCGCGTAAGCAAAAGCGGGGTCAAGCTCTTTTTTCCAATTGGTATCTTGCCCCTTTACAATGTATTGCGAAAAACGATTTTTGAAATCAAAGGTTGAGCTCATGGTCAAAATATTTTCGCCTTGCTTGAGCATAGTTGTTGACCGCGAAGAGCCGGGGCGAGCAATTTCTAGTTGCCCGGTGCCGTCCGTTGTTAACAAATAACCGCGCTTGCGTGCCGCTCTTTCCAGGGCTTCAAAAACTGTTTCGCCTTGTTGAATTTTAAAAACGTCAAACGCGGGGCCGGTCGAGCTTGGCGCTTTCACGGTTACACCAAAAGGCTCGCAAAGAATTTCCGCAAGCCGCTTCAAGGTCACGTTGGCATATTGACCCGAGCTTGAAACAATCGAGCAATCTATTACGTCGGCGGTTTTATCTCGGCCCGCAACGGAAATTGAAACCGCATCTTTTTGCGCGTCGGCGCTTACGGTGTCAACGTACCCGGTCAAAATTAAATCGTCGGCAATCTTGAGCTCGGCTTTATCGCCGGGGGCAATAATCCAAGGCTCGCTTTGCGCGCTCCAACGGTCGGTTACTGAAAGCGAGAAAGCGCCCGAGGCGGCTTTTAAAGAGCGTTTTACTTCCGCACTCTTCCAACCGTCGTAAATTTTCCCGTTTATAAATAAGTTTATTTTATCCATCGACCTGCAAAACCTCTAAGGTCGAGCCGCCGGGAATGAAACCAGGGTGCGAAATTTTATTTCGATCAATCAAATCTTGCTCATATATCGGGTTTTCATAAATATCATAGGTAACAACAAGCGAGGGGGTCGTTTGCGCGAGCTCAATTTTTCCAATCGTCGGCAACTTTTCCGACGGCGGCGGTACTCCGCGGCGCACTTCGGCTTTGGTGTCTAGTATCGCTTGGTAAGTATCGTCAAGAGTTACGGGGTCAATTTCGAGCTCTTCAAAATTATCAACAAGCAAAGTCAACACGTCGCGCGCGTCCTCGGTACTTGTGAAAGTAATTTCAACCGCCGATTGCGACGCGAGTGCAAGAGCCGTGGCTTGCACCAATTGATTGACGGCCAAGTTGTTATCGTTTTCTTGCACTCGCGTACTCGTGGGCGTAGCAAGGGGCGGGTCGTTTTTTCCAAAACCAAAAAGCGAAGCCAAGCTTAAAAATTGATTTCGAGCGCCGTCGATTGCACCCTTTACTCCGCGAAGCGCATCGGTAATTTGGCGCGCAAGCTTGTCGGGAGTTTTGGCAAAATCCGCGGCCTTGTCTTTTAAATTTTCAATGCGCTTTTTTTGCTCGGCAATCTTTTGCTCGGTACCTGCAATTTTAGACGTTACGCCGTTGATTGCATCGGTAACTTGATTTATTTTTTTAACCGCGGAGTCAACGATAAATTGCGGCTTGTCGGCGATTGAAAAAATCTTTTCAAATTGCGATTCGATTTGGTCAATCAAATCCTCGCTTTTTTCGTCGAGCACGCGGCGGTTGTCAACCGTGGCTTTTGGGAAAGCCGCCTCGCCCGCCTCTTCAAAAGTAATCGAGAAAGTTGCAATGCCGCCGTCTTTGGTTGTTTCGCGTACCTTGAAACCAAATGCTTGAACGTATTGGCGCCCAAAATAAGGGTGAATGAGCTCGCCCGGCCCCTCGGTTTCCAGGGCTATAATGAGCGCGTCGCGTGCGGCAAAATAATCGGTGCCAACAATGAAACCATCAACCGAAAAAGAGCGCGCCTTGCGCCCCGTATCCTCGGCAAAAGGTTTATCGCGTTGCA
>Ga0307377_10006843_pt1 | contig 11868 bp, 2 predicted proteins | sample TR3MG_FD_202535 | JGI IMG/M metagenome (GOLD analysis project Ga0307377, IMG submission 202535) | Soil microbial communities from Risofladan, Vaasa, Finland - TR-3 | ecosystem: Environmental > Terrestrial > Soil > Coastal area > Acid sulfate soil | place: Finland: Risofladan, Vaasa | collected...
ATCCATATTAAATCGTCCCATCAATCCAAGAAGAGGATTTTTGGTGTCACCGTCTTCAGCTATACCATTTTTAGTATTGGTAACAATAGAATCATCAATTCTTTTAGTGTCAATACTAAGCGAGTAGTTATTTACATCAGAAGCAGAAGTTTTCAATCTAATCTCCTGGTCAACAGGTACAACTAATTGCTTGTTGTTTCCGGTAGTGAAATCAATATTCTGTCTCAAGTATCCAGCAACTTTATTCCCTTTACTCTTCGCGTCCTGGATGTAATCAAGAGCATCATTAAGTGAGTCAATAACTCTATTTGGAGTTTTCTTTTCTCCTTTAACATTAACAGAGATCTCAGCCTTATTCTTGATTGACAAGAAATCCTTTAACCCATCAAGCTCGCTTGAGAAGTTCCCGGTAGCAGGATCTATTAAGAAAGATCTGTTTTGATTAATAAACTTGAATGCCTGGCTAAGATTTATATCGCGAAGTGATGTAGCCTTATTCGACTTCATCTCTTTCAATTCAGCCTTCATGGATCCCATGTAAGCATCGTCAAGATTAGGAGCTCTTAAAATAATAGTAGATTTGTCGGTTTCCTTTCCTATCTTCCAAACATCTGCAACCCATGTTGCAATTTGAGTGATAGTTCCATCACCATTTTCTTTTTGCTCATGATCAGTGGACCACATAGGTCTTGATATCTTGAATCCTTTTTTAGTCAACTTGTCTTTAAGCTCAGTCCAAGTTCTTTCAGTTCCATCGTATTTAACGACTCCAGGCTCGATACCTTTAATCTTTACGGTTCCAATTGGCTGTCCAGGAGTTTTAGCTCCCATTGCTCTTAAACCTGCAAGATGAGAATGCCACGCGACAAGTTCTGGTTTGTATTGATCAGCGACTCCGTCAATAACAAATCCACTCTTGATCTTATTGATTAAAGTTTCAACCTCTACATTATTCGCGAAATCAGTATCTTTTTCTGAAACATTAAAATCAGAATCAGGATTAGGAAGAGTACCAAGAATGTCATATCCTCTTTTCTTGATTTCTTCGATTATCTGTGGATTAGATTTTCCTCTACCCCAGTCAAGCTTTCTAGCTACCTTGATCATGTTCTGAAGAGACTTGCCTGAAGCAGTAACCAGAAGAACATTGTCAAACTTCTCAAGTGCACCTGCATCATTAACCAATTCAAATGATGGATGATATGTAATATCAACATCTGGAGCAGCCGGGCTACCAGCGTTTAATTTAGAAGACTCTTGTTTATAGAAAGCTTCTTTGAATTTCGCATGGTCACTTGTTCTTGGGTTTTCACCTTCCTGAACAAAGTTTGACGCGGATCCGAATGCAAAGCTAAAACCTGAACTGAACTTGAGTGCACTTCTTTTGTAGATAGTTTTATCATCAAGATTCTGATTAGGATTAACAACCTCTCCTTTTCTGTTTTCAGACCAATTCTTTTCGAACTCATCCATTGTAACTGGATTGTCTTTCAAGTTATTGAACTCAACAAAAGTTCCTTTTGTGGTTGTGAATACGCCTGTAACTTCTACCGCACTGAAATCTTCAATATTGTCAGCCTCCTGTACATGTATAGTTCCAAGAAGATCATGAGTTTCATCATAAACTCTTCTGTCGCTTTCAACCGGGATGCTATTTAATCCAACAGTGTCTTCACCATATTGTCTGAATACATCAAACTCAGCAGAATTAGAATCGTATGAAATGAAATCAGACTCATCAAGCATTATCGCCTCATTGTCCTGGTCAATTGCCGCTTTAATTATTACGACATTTCTCACTTTAAATGGCAATAATCCAGTTTCAGGATCTCCCTGTTCTGCAATTGCCTTGTATGTACCAAGTTGACTTAATGCAGTATTTTGTTTGTTAGCAGGAAGGATTTCCCCACTAGGCATCTTGATAACACCAAGGTCAATGTTAGATTCTTCATTGCTTGCATCAAAGAAACGATGCGATCCTGGTGTAAGTGTTTTAAGATCTAAAATGTCAACAAGGGGAATTCCTCCCTCTATACCAACCTGATCAATGATATCTATTGTTCCAGCGATATCGTTAAAGTAGATTCCAAGTATTGTTTCCGGAAGAGAATACTTTCCACCACCATTTAATCTTTGGGCGATTGGAGCCGCTACGTTCTCAAGAATGCTCTTAACGAATGGATTAGTTTCAAATACTAATTCATCAGTCATGATGTCTATCTCGTTAAGCATTGACGATTCGCTTGGTGCATGATTTTCATTCCAGTCTTTTACCTCTGAATTATACATGTTCACATAATTTCGAATAGTCTCAATTGATTTTTTAGTAAATAATTTACCGTTCGGCCCTTTTGATTGAGCTTCAAGAAATGCCTCAACAATTGCATGTGTAGCAGACCCTCGATGTGCATGTGCCTGGTTAAGGAATTCGCTTTCACTTGAAGACTTTTCAGTTACATTATTCAGTCTTTCAGTGACAGAATAAACTCCCTTGTCCTTAATCTTGTAACGGTAAAGTGCACCGGCAATATTGAACTTGGCATTGCTAAATTGTATCTTTCCTTTTGCTACAACAGATGCTAAATTTGTCTTGAACTTCTCAAAACTTTCTGGAGTCACGGCTTGTGAATCAGCTTTTGAATCAGTCTTGGCCTGAGCGTCTCGCGTAGGACTTTCGCCAAGTATTGAATTAAGCCATCCTCGCATTCTTGATACATCCTCATCATTTGCAGTAGTTGTTTCAACAACAACAGGAACGCCCTCTTCAGAGTATCCAGTTTGAGATTGAACAAGTGCATATCCTTGATGATCATTATCCTTTTTCATTGCTCTTGTAGCAGCGGTAAGAATTGCTTTATTGTATAAATGATCAGCATCAGCCTTATTAATTGCAACCATTATTCTAGGGAATTCAAGCCCCTGAACATAACCATCACCTTTTTCGATAGTCATCACCTTAGATGATATGTCAAGATTTGGATCGTTAATTCTTTTCTGAATATAGTTCAGTGCAGCTTCTCGATCCAGGTTATTGTAAACAACAAGTATGGTATTGTTCTTTTTGAACTGGTCCCCATTATTGATGTCTTCAATAAAGTTGTCATACATATCCTGCTTGGATCCTCCGAAATATTCAAGGCCATTGTTTCTTTCCTTATCGTAAGTTCCTTTAGGAAGAATTGCTTCTTTGTTTCGGAAAATACTATTTCTGAAAGCAGTTTGTAGGTTCGCAATATCAGCGGCTCCAGATCTAAACACTTCAGTAGTAGGCATAGTTCTTTCCATGCTTCTCTCAACAGGAAGAAGAATGTCAGTCTTCGACTGATGAATGGATGTCATTTGAGATTGGTCCCCAAGGAACAATACTTTCAAATTTCTCTTTCTATTCTTCAATGCTTTTAATCCATCAAAGAATGCATCTAATTCTGGACGAGATATGCTTGATGCCTCGTCAACAATGATAACTTCTATGTTTTGAATATTGCTGTCCTTATTATTCACATAATTAGTAAGCTCATCGAATGACATTCCAACTTCAGTGGCATTCTCTCTGAAGCCTTCAAGCTTCGAGCTGATTGTTTTTTGAAGAGATCTACTTGGAGCAGATACAGCAATATTCAATTTCTTATTCAGAATGCCAGAATAAATACTTGTAGCAGCCTTAACAACAAGAGATGTCTTTCCTGTACCAGCAAAACCACGAATGAATAAAGATCTGTTGTACGCTCTAGTTGACATGTGGGATGCATGATCTTCATTTAATCCAGTCAATGCAGATTCAACAGCCATTAATACACTATTGTCGGAATCATTTAAGAAGCCAACTGAATGGTGAATAACCTGTATTTGTTCGTAAGAAGGAAGGATCCCGTCATCTTCAACTATACCATCAATTACCGCTGACAATTGAGTGTAGAATTCTTTTGGATCAACACGTTTAAGAGTCTGAAGATAATTCGTGAAATAAACTCTAGCGAATTGATCTCTAGCTTTATCAACACTTGAAAGATTCTCTTTTCTTTTTGCAGAAAATCCATCGTAAGAAAATGAGTCATCGAAATCATTCATTACGAATTCATTCGCAGCCAAGTAGCTTTCCATATTCTCTTTAGAAATCTTCTTGTACTTCTTGAATTGATTACCAAGATCCTTGATTATTGATTCAGAGTTTTTACCATTAAGTTCTTTGTGAATTAATGTTTCAGCCTCAACAATAATTGGGGATATTCTATCAAGCATGTCTCTTTGGTAAGATCCAGTCTGATCGAAATTGGTCATCACGCTTTTTAAGTCAGCAGACAAAGTAGCAATGGTGTCGATAAGCTTGTCTCTTGTATCAGGAGACAAATCCTTAATTCTCGATACCATTCCAAATATATCAGATCTGATTCTGTAATCGTCATATCGAAGCTTTCCTTCTCTATTCTTCTTGTCATTTGAATCTTTCTGTTGCTGAATCATCAGCTTTTTAACCATGTACTTCTTTTGCTCAAGTTCAGAATAAACACGAGTGTAATCGTCTTCATTGAGTGCAGCAGACTTACTTGGCTGAAAGTTTCCGATATCAACTTGACCTTCCTGACCAACCTTAGAAAGAAGTGTATTGGCACTAGCCAAATACTGATTATTCTTTATGCCAGCTTTAAGGAATTCAAGAGTTTGGAAATCTTCATCATTCATTTTTCTTGAAGCAAGATCCGCCATTGTTCCTGAAATACTAACCTCATTGCCCTGAGTGTCAATATAACTATCGTAATATTGCGATTTGAAATTGCTTTCATTGAATTCAGTAGGAACTGATCCTTTAATCTCACGACCATTGTACGCTGGATCATGAACTTCATCGTATGGAATGGCAGTATCAGTGCCGTCAACCATTACGAATTTGTTTCCTTCTTCGTCAGTTTCAATAGCTTTTACAGTTCGAGGAGTCTCAAATCTATTTTGATCACCGCTTGTCCATTGAACTTGGTCCCCAACTTTAACCTCACCAGGCTGCTCAACATTGAAAGAATTTATTGACTTATCAAGTTTGTTGAGAGTGTCATAAGTGTTTCTTCCAGGAGAACCTGCTTCTTGTTTTTGAAGATCTTTAAGAAGAGATTCTTTATAATTTTCACCAGTAGTTTCAGCCATCTGTTGCTCCTCAGCAACTTGCTCATCAGAGAAAAATTGATCAACACCTTCTAGGATACTATTTCTGTAACCCTCTAAATTCTTGAGAAGTTTAGTCGCATTCGCTTCAGAAAGACCAACTTCAGATGCTGTTGTTTGGATATCAGTAAGCTTTCCAAAGAACTCATTTAACTGCTCGGAAGAACTAACATCTGTTTTGTTATTGACGATATCATTAACGAAAGATCCAGTCTTAGTTTCAAGTTGTGCTCTTTTAGTTTTGCTTTCTTGAATAGTCTGAATAGCTTCAGCTCTACGTGCATCGTATCGATCATTTGAGTTCTTAACTTGAACTCCACTTGGAACATACTTAGATCCATCAGATCCAACCATGTAAGTGTTTTCATCAGCACTCCATCTTTCAAGATACGAATCAGTAACATTTTCCTTTAATCGTTGTCCATTTCGAATATCCTCTAATTGTAGAGAGAGGTCTTGCTTAATAACTTTCTTCTCTTCAATTTGCTTTTGGAGCCTAGCAATTTGTTCTTGATCCGTTGTTTCTCCAATCTCTTGATTAAACTGATCGATTTCCAGTTGTAAGTCTCTTTGCTTTCTAGCATTTCCATACGCTTCTTTCAATAAATTTTGTCCACCTTTAGAAGTCATCATTTCTTCTAAAATTGCAGGGTCGTTAATACCTGTTGATTCGAATAGCTTCTCAGCAGCCTCTAGTTCCTGCATTGCAGTTTCATAACCAAATTGGTTCATGTTTACTGATTCAGGATCTTCTGGATTATACATCTTACCATCTGGAGTAACATCCTTTGGTCCGAACAATCCATTCTTCTTCATGCTTTCAAACTCCTTACGAAGTTCATTTCCTCTCTTGTTTACAACAAAGTTTTCTAATACCTCATCTTGCTTTTGTCTTCTTCCGCCGTTTAACTGTTGCAAAGCTCCACCTGCACCACCGGCAAATGCACCTAAATAGAAATCAGCTTCAACTCCCTCAGACATTCTGCTTCCTACATTAGAAAGGAATCCACTTTCAGGATTGTATTCACCAAACATACCCTCTCCTGGCTTAACCTTTTGAGCTTCAATTCCTTTGTTGTATGTTTCCTCAGTTATTCTTCTACGTTGACCGCCTCTTTTATCTATCTCATAGAATCCAGAACCGTCTTCAGCAGGTTTGTATATGTATCGATCGACATTCTTTCCGTCATGCTTTGTATGAACCTGGTACATGTCATTGATCATTTCAAGACCAGTGTACAATCTACCTTCCATCACCTCTTCAGCACCCTCTTCCCAGGCAGCCTTAACAAATGTTGGAGTTTTGTCACTAACATAAGAAACTCCACGTCGAGTAAGGTCGTATGTTTTATTTGCAAGCCCTTTACTTCCGTCAAGCATTCTACCCCAGATCTTCTTACCTGTTGCAGTGACCTGCTCTTTAGTCATTTCTGAAGCAGAGCTTAATCCATAGTCGTCAACAGATTTTTTGATTCCGTCATCGATAAATGATTTCAAATCTCTTTTAGTGTAGAAAGAGGAAAGACCATCATCAAGTATGTTGGATCCCCATCTCTCAACAGCGAAAGAACCTACCAATGCAGGACCATAAAGAAGTAACCTCATCTCTTCTGAGATACCAGCTTCTCTTGCTGATACATCGAAAGATTCAGCAGCAGTAATTGCCATTGTTCCAGAACCCATTTGAGCACCAAAAGCAGCGGCAGCCTCGTCTGATAATCCAAACATTTTACCAAAACTTCCAGAAGCTTTTCTTGTCAAGATCATTTGAGCAATAGAACCCAATGCACCACCTGCATTCCACCAGAAAGAGCGAGCGTTATCAGCCCATCCAGATTCAGCTACATCATTAGGAGTTTTAACCTGTTGCCATGCAGAAGCGTTACTCCAAAATCTATCAGATTCATCTAAAAAGTCATCTGACTGACCCGAACCACCAAGCCATTCTTGATCTCCAAAATCACCTAACCAATCAACAAATCCAACAGATGCGGATGGAAGTTTAGCTAATGTATTTGTTACCATGCTGTCCCAAAGATTTCCATACCAAGTGGAAAACATTTGTTGTGGTCCCCATGCACTTCGAACTTCAGCACCATTAAACGTTTCGTCATACATGTCTTTTTCTATCCAAATAGGATCTCCATCTGCATCGTATCCACCTACAAGAATTGTATTATCTTCTGGACCAGGATTGAATCCTGCACCAAAACCATCCCAATACTTTCTATCTTTAGATAAATCTCCAACACGCATTGTACGCCCTTCTCCAATTTCAATATCAGTATATGATCTGTTTTTACTTAGATCTTCTTCACCCATAAAATTGGCGGCAACACGATCAGAACCATCATTTACCTTTGGGATATAAATATCTCTTTGTTCTCTTCTCTGATCATCAGTTTGAACTCTTTTCTGTTCGCCGTCCTGCAAAACAAATCTTTCGTCTCCAGGCTTCCAGAAATTCCAAGACATATCAGCATTTGTATATGGCTGGCTAGAATGAGCGTTAGCGTCAAGACTATTAACTGTACGATCGTAAATAGGAGTATCTAATCCAACGTCCCACATCGTCTTTTGATAGTTAGCATATTGCTCTTCTACCGCCTGGCGTTGTGCCTGAAATTGCTCCTGAGTAGGAACTGGCTGACCTGCTTGCTGAAATGTTTCAACAGTCTTTTGATAGGAAACATCAGAAGGAGCTAACTCAAGTTTCATTGAGGGATCATTATACATCATTGTATGAATATCCCTATCATTTAAACCATAAAGCTTTAACGTGTGATAATCAGTCTTTTTTCTAGGCTGAGGGCCTGAGACTGGAGGATTACCTGAAACTGGAGGGTTAGTAGGATTAACACCTTCTGCTGGTTGGTTTTGTGACGCTTGAGGATCCACTTGAGGATTTCCGCCATCTTGCATTTTCTTTTCTGACATACGACTTATTTGCTAAAAAATATACTATTCAAATACAGCAGCGTTTGCACCTGCTCTTCTTTGTGCTGAATTCTGATCCCTTTGTCTATTAACTTCATTGGCACGTCCACCAACTTCAATCTGTTCGCCTTCTTTTGCACGACCTTCTCCAACAGCTTGTTGATCCCAGGTAATGATTTGGTTGTTAACCGGAACATCCATCCAAAAACCAATATCATTTGATTCAGTTGAAATGTCCCAACCAACGTCAGACATCTGGCTTTTTGTCCATCCCTTAGTTTCTATTTCACTATCACTAACTTCACGCATGATACCCTGATTTAAGGCAGCATCTTCTTGTGAAGAGATATCAAAAGTAGAATAAGTAAGACCTTTTTTGGCTGTTTTTGCAGTGGCATCATACCATTTTATATCTTCAAGTACAGCGGCATCTTCATCAACAATAACGAAGGTTCTAGCTACCCATTGATCTCCTTGACCTTTTTCTCCTTTAACACGCCTAACGTCTTTAAGATCTGTCATGGTTAATTCATCTCTGTACTTCTGAGGTATAGTAGTCCACATTCCGCCAATCTTAACCCTTCCATCAGGTGCAACTTTTCCAAGAGTCTGTCCTACAATAGCAGATTCTGCTTGATCCATTCCTTGAGGAAGATTAGATTTGTTGTAAACTTCTCCAGTCGTTTCGGTTGCGACCATAACTCCGTCTTTGTTGTAACCGTATTCAGTAAATGTTTCAGTAAATCCTGGACCTTTAGGACCTTCATTTGCGGTAATAGCTTGCCATCTTCTTTTAGAAGGATCTTCAATTGGAAGACCTGTTGCTGGATTGATGTTATCTAATGCCAGATCATCAACAGTCTCCGATTTAGAATCAGTTTGTAAATATTTTTTAGCATATTTTTCAACTCTATCTTGTACATAGAATTGAGTGAGGAATTTCATCCTGTCAGGACTACTTAAATCTTCCTCTGTCATTCTGTAATTTTCTAATTCAGGTCTATTAGTTTTTTTATTGTAAACAACGTTTCCACTCTCATCCGTCTTTGGTATCTTGAATGATTGTTTTTTCTTAAAATCCCTAACCATTTCCTGAGCTATAAAATACTCATGATTTGTATCGAACCCATACTGAACAAGATAATCAGTAGCGTCATTTATTTGCTCCCAGTTACTAGATCCACTACTTGCTCTTTTGTGTAATTCAGATCTTCCAGCATTTACAATATCATTGTTTATACTAGAAGACTGCGTATTACTTCTGGCCCACGAATGGTCGCCAGTATCTGTAAGGAACGCCCCAACTAAAGCGTTGAAGTCGTTCTCATTTCCTGTTCCATAATCGAACTGTGTATGTCCAATTCCTCCAGAGCCATCTTCATGCTGAACCTCTTGAGGTTTCCAGACAACATCTTGAAGATAATCGCCTTTAGTTGAGAAGTCAACCTCCCCATCTTCTCCGATAAAAGCCTTTTTTGGTATCCAAGCACCATTAACGTATGTAAGTTCGTAGTCAGAATCTGCCTGACCACTTCCCATTGAATTAAGAATATCTTTTCTCTTTGTGGTATTTTGCTTGTTTTGAATTGCCGCTTCCTGATTCTTTACGAAGTTTCTATCAGCAGCCACAAGTTGCTTGTACCTTGGATCAGTAGTAACCCAGTCCATCTCTCCTCCATATTCATTATACAAAGAGGTCAACCCACTATTGAAAGCTTCATTTCGATCATATAGCCATTGCTTGTCTCCAGGATTCCCATCAAAATCGTCTCCTAATTCCTTGAGTGGAGGGGCTTGTTGAGCAGGCTTGTATGGATCTACCATTCCAAGCGGAGATTTGGCTCTCTGTCTGTTGTAAGACATAAAACCAGGAGCATTTCCCATATAATTTACTAAAGCCATCTTCCAATCAATTTAATTCAAATTTACAAAAATAAGACTAACTATTTCGATCCGTAGATCTTCAACAATTGGTCTTTCTCTTCTCTACTCATTTTATTCCAGTCAGAATTAAGAACTCTTCTCTGATCCGCTGCCATTTTATTTTTATCCAAAGATGTGTACTCATTGAAATCAGCTTCCATTTCTCTGTTGGCTTTAGCACCAACAAGACCAGAATCTCTGTACAATCCAGCTTCTTCAGCATCGTGGTATTCACTTACGTTCTGAGCAATGTTTTTACCTTTTGCATCAGCGAATGCAGCTTCACTTTGAGCGTTAGTCATATCTCTGTTGAACTTCATTTGAGCATACTTATCTTTCGCAACATTCTCAGCTTGAACATTATGAAGAGTATCAGCTTGCTGCATATCAAATATGCTTCTGTTGATTTTACGAGTACCCTCTTGAGTGTTTGCGGTAATACCAGTCAATTGAGTAGGGTCCATTCCGAGCTGTCTAGCCTGGTACATAGCTTTTCTGTCATTTCGATTGATATCTCCAATAGCATCCGACTTCATTCCTTCATAATCTCTTTTGATTAAGCTAGGATTAACGAATACCGGTTCAGGTAGTTGTTGAAAATCCCTCGAAAGATTCCAAAGGCCCATTCCGACTTGAGCAGCTTTCTCGCTGTCAGTAAGATTCTGGCTTCTATCAAGCTGATCATTAAGTGCTTGATCGTATGGGCTTAAAGTGTTTTCTGCTGGCGGAGCCGGCGGAGTCTCTCCTCCTGGAAGAACAATTCCTTCAGCCGTTTCCATTGGCATTGGCGTAATAGGATTTCCCTGCATATCAACTGGAACTTGATTCTCAATACCATTATTGGTTGGAATTTGTTCTAAAGGTTTGGTTGGAAGAGTTCCTACTGCATTTTCAGAAACCAACCCACCAGTAGCAGGATCCCATTGAGACAAGATATCTGGAGACATATCTAAATACTGATATTGAGACTCTCCTTTTAAATATTTTCCCCATTCGTTATTAGCAGCATTTGCGGCCCACTTTGTAGTTTCTGGAGTAGCATTTTCTCCATAAACATTTTTATGAAGAGCACTCTGAAACTCTCTAGGAAAACCATAAGTTCCACCGCCATCTTGATATGCTGGACGTTTAGTTCCACCACCATTCATCATTCCGTAAAGACCAATTTTTTGATTCACCATGTCATCAACCTGTTTTGTGGTTCCACCATCTACTCTCTGATTGTAATCAGAATCTGGAGATAGCTGTTCCGGATCTATATTCAATTCACTTTTCATTCGAGAAACTTGTTCATCATTTAAGAAATACTCTTTCGAAGATATCTTAATCGGAACAGATTGTCCTTCACCGTGAAACTTCTTTCCTTGATTCATGTCAACCTTAACTTCAGGCTCATATCCAAGAGCTTTGACAACCTTTTTAGCAATATGAGTGTTATGTGCAGGAACAACATGTCCTGGACCAGCATTCATATTCTTATCGTCAGCTCTAGGGCCGCCGTTACCTGGAACAACTCCATAAGAGTTTCCACCTTGATTCATTTTGCCATAAAGACTTCCCATCGCTTTATTTCTTAGTTACCATTTTACCTTTGCTTCCATCTGGATTATTCCATTTCGAAACCATTTTTCTTTGATTCTCGCGAACCCTTAGATTCTGAACTGGAGTAATTCCACTATTGTTTTGCATCATCGATGCTAGAGATCCCATAGACTGACCTGCTTTCATCATCCACTGATCATTATTAATTGGAACTCTTCCCATCTGTTGACCTGCGGCTTGCATCCACTTAGCATCACCTGGATTCATAGACTGACCATTAGGATATAAATCAGCTTGACGACCTGCTTCTAA
>Ga0307377_10006844_pt1 | contig 11867 bp, 35 predicted proteins | sample TR3MG_FD_202535 | JGI IMG/M metagenome (GOLD analysis project Ga0307377, IMG submission 202535) | Soil microbial communities from Risofladan, Vaasa, Finland - TR-3 | ecosystem: Environmental > Terrestrial > Soil > Coastal area > Acid sulfate soil | place: Finland: Risofladan, Vaasa | collected...
TTGATAAAAGTTTAAGAAAAGGAGAAATAATAATTTTAGAAGAAGCGGGGGTTAATGCTGGCTCAGCTGACTGGCAAAATAGAATTGTTAAAATGTTTAATTATGTATTACAGTCGTTCAGAAGTATGAATATAATTTTATTTATGAACCTACCTGTGCTTACAATGTTAAGCAAACAGGCAAGACAACTTTTGCATATTCATAATGAAACAAAGGGGATTGACTTTTCTACGGGCAAGGTTGTTATAAAGCCGTTAGTATTACAATTAAACCAACAAACAGGAAAAGCATATTGGAAATACTTGCGAACAGGGGTTAATGGGAAAAACTCGGCAGTTACTAGAATATCTTATACTATGCCCTCGCCTGAATTGGTGAAAGAATATGAAAAGAAAAAACAAGAATTTTTAGATGAATTCACAGGCAAGTTTCATAAGGAATTAAATAAAATAAAAGATAAAGATAGAATTAATGATGAAAATGAAGAATATGCAGGTTTATCCCCTCGACTATCTCAAGCTCACTCATTATATTTAAAAGGATTAACTACAAAAGATGTTGCAAGAGAAATGGAAGTCAGTGTCAGGTGTGCAAGTGCATACAAGTTAAGAATAGAACAATTAAAAGGAGCTCGAGTATACTCTAGTATACCCAACACGCCCCCGCTTTTAATTTAACTTTCGCCTGGCTCCAAAAAATTTAGCTGAAAGCTAAGAAAGGGCTAATGAGGGCAGATTTGGGGGTCTCAAGCCCTTAAAAACGAAGTATAGTATAATATATAATGGAAAATACAGATAAATCAACAAAAGAAAGTAAGTTTTACAACGATTTCATAAAACCAAACTTACCAAAAAACAAAAAGGAATGGGTTTGGTTCATATTAGTTATATTAGTTGTTATTACATTGGGGCTTGTGGCGGTTAATGAATACCTTGCCATATCATATAAGTCAACTTTAATTTTAAGCCCTTGTAATTTATGTGAAGATTTTCAAGCTAATATTAGAAGTAATTTGCAAGGTGGAGTCCCTAACCTGAATTTATCTAATATTATTATAAATTCTCCAGCCACCTAATTTTTATTAATATAAAGATAAATAACTGAAAATATATAAAGAAAGAAACATAAAGCCCCTATGTTTAATAAAGTATCAGTTAATAGATTTTTAATGTAATGTCCAAAAATAAAAAGCATAATTACTAAAAAAGAAATATAAATATAACTAATTATGCCTGTAATAGATTTAACCTTTTTAATTAACTTTATTTTTTTCATAACTTACTCGCTTATTGCTGTAACTTAGAAATAATAAAATTTAGTTTATCATTAATTAAACTAAGATTAATTTCTCTTTCAACTATTTGAGGTTGAATTTCTTGAGATGTTTCTTGGTTATTGTCTTTTTGATTATTCATATTAGGAACTTTTTCTTTCTTATTAAGTTCTTCTTTTATTGCATCTGCCTCTTCTTTTTCCTTTTTAACTCTCGCAAAAACTTCCTCGTCTGTTTCTCTAACCATCTTTCTTTTTCCTCCCACGAGCCATTTCAGCTTCGCCAACAGTGATAAAGCCATCTTCAGATGTTCCACAAAAATAAAGCTTCCCACTTTCTCTTTTAATATTAGTTATTAATATTGTTTTTTTGCCCATTTTGTTTTGAACCTCCTTTCATTTCTTTTAAAGTATCTTTCTTATCATTCGTATCATTAGTATCCTTAGTATCATCTGACTTTAAATCGTTTAAAAAAGCTTCTATTTCTGGGCTTTCAACTACTTTTTGAGGGGCTTTCGGTTGTTTTCTAATTTGAAAATATAATGTAATAAATAGCCCTAAAAGTAATAACTGAAATATGAAAGAACTAAACATTGATATTTTTCCCCCAATATTTATTGTTGCCCATTGCATTTTTAGGTTAATCGCTCCACCTATCGCCCCAAAAAAGAACAAAATACTTCCAAATTTATAAAAAGTGGGCATACTTATTCCTTTAAGAGCAGTTTCCATAAATGTCATTTTTGATACTCCTCATACACCTTTTCAATAAATAATTTAACCATAATATCGTGAATAAATATTGGAACCATTGTGATGGCTACAAAAATTCCTAAAAGAGGATTTAATGTAAATAACATAATTCCTAATATAAAACTTATAACCCACCACCTAAATAAATAATTTTTAAAGATGTTCATATTTGCTTAACCCCAATATTATGTTCTTCGAACTTTTTAACTAAATTCTTCGCAATTTCTTCCTTTGTCTTGTTCGGATACTTAGTCCCAATCGCTGAAATTCTTTCGTGAAAATAAACATCATCTATTCCTAGATCTTTCTCCTTTTTATACATATCTCTAGCCAATCGCCTATCAGAAAAGGTTGCAAGGGCTATATTATCAAGGATTTTAATCTTACATAGCACTTTGCCATAATTAGCACTATCAAAAACAACTTCTAATCTTAATTCATCTCCTTTGATTTTAGTTTTCATTTTTAAGGGGCAGTTGTTGAAGGTGCAACACTCCCAAAGTTTCCGCATTGCATCTTTTGTATTTCAATTGATTTATCCATTGCCCGATTAAAGAATTGGCTAGCTAATATGAATCCCACAATAAAGAATATTACCATTCCTCCCAACATAATATATGGCAAATACTTGTCCGCCCAAGTTTGAGTTTCTTTCGAAGCAGTATCAACAATATTAACACTAGCGTCCCTGAAATCCGCAGGAGCTATTTCAAATATTGCTTTTTCATTTTCCCATTTAACCTTACTTATCGGAACTAAAATCTTCGGGTCATCATCTTTTCTTCTGAGTAAAAACCCCTTTTTCCCCATAATATCCATTAAATCATCAGTTGTTCCCTCAAGAACTATTCTTCCGTCGTCGGTTTTAATAACATTCTCGTGCCCGTAATCCCATAATCCGAAAATTGAAGATTTCTTTTTAAATAATCCACATCTTAATTTATTAATTCCTACCTTGCCATTTCCATAACTTAATAACTCTAAAGCATTCCATCTCAACTTTCTCCCTTTATTAACTTTTAATAGAATTAAAACTCCTGCCGTCAGTAAAATAGCCATAACCACCCAAAATATTCCAGAAGACAACCAACCCATCATTTGTCCACCAATATCTCCGAAACCAGCCATTATATTTTATCCTCTTTTCTTTTTATCATCTTTTATTTTTTGTAGTTATGCCTCTATTTAAATGTTTTTATGCCTTAAAAAAGGTATCTAATCGAGATTGTCTAAAATCTTCAAACTTTAAATAATGTTTTTTACAAAACATTTTTAATTCTCTTTCGTGGTTTTCATCTAAAAAATCAATCCCTTTTTTTCCAAGTTCTATTGCTTCATTAACCGCCAAAGGAAATAAAAATTCCTTCCCTTTTTCATCCCATTTTCCATCCTTATAAACTAAATATTCATTTTTAGATAATTGATTAATAAGAGTCATTAGTTTTGAATGTGAAAATGCCTCTGCACCCTTTGTTTCAATAGTAATTATTTTGTCCCCATTACAAATTCTTCCTTGTTTTAATATTATTTTCATTTTATAAAAAACTCAGATATAGGGATTGTATTAATTGTTATTATTGCCATTATTTCTTTTCCTCCTTAGACTTCCCTGAAGCACTCAAAGCTGAACTCAACCTATCTTTAATTCTTCTTATCTCTTTATCTAACCAAGTTAAATCAATTTCAACCATGTGTTCTGGAACATCTTTCATTTTGATTATTACACAATCTTCAATTATATTTTCTATCTCTTCGTTATTCATTTCGTCTTCCTCTGTTTATCTGTAATCTTCTTAATTTTCCTATTTCTTTTATCCCTTTCTAATCTTCTTCCAGTTAATTTAGCTCTTGGCATCTTATTTCGCCTTCCTCTGTTTTTGGGAACTATGAATTGAAAAATTCAAGTGCATTGTTAATGCAGTAAGTATTCCTAAAATATAATTTAATGGTTCAATATCTTTCCAAATTAATAAAGCTATTAAAAACAATATTCCTAAAATATAAAACAATATATAATCTCTATCCATTTGATTTCTCCTTTCCTATGTAAAACGCAGTCCCTGCTAATTTAACTACTTCTTCTGGAAAATCATCATCAGGAACTTCTGACCATTTCTCTAACATTTTTTTAAGAAAGGTTTTAATCATTTTTTTTTGTAAATCATTCCAAGCATAATCAGAGAGTTGCCACTCTTTCATACATCTTATTCCTTCAATTTGTTTTTTTGTTAATTTCATAGTTCGTGTGCTACCTATTTTCAGCAGTTTAACAAACTCCTAATTTATTTTTATAATCTTGACAAATATTCCATAATCTTAAAAAATCTTGACATTCTACATTATTATTATCAAAACAAACAGAACCATTATAATTCCATTTATAAATTTCTTGAGAACAACTATCATAATCACAAAAATCAGTATCTTCAAAATACTCATTCTGAATTAAATTTAAAATAATAATAGTAAAAAATATAATACTAATTATTACTGAAACTATCATTATTAAAATATTTGTTTTATTTCCCATCTTACCTAAAAACTGCACTCCTTTTTAACTTCATTAAAACTTTTCCTTACTTTATGTAATGGAAGTTCCAATATCTCAGATATTTCTTCTGGACTTAAATTCTTATTCTTATTAAGTAATTCTCCTATTCTTTCTTTAGTATGCTTTCCCATTTTAAGTTTTAAGGCTAACCCTAGCTAGTGCCTTATTTTCTTTAATATTATCCTCTGTAAATTTAAGATATTCTACCCTCCCCTTTTTACATAAGGTTGGAATTCTTCCTAAATGAAATTTCCCGCATACCTTACATATATTCTTTTTATCTAATTTTCTCCTTTCCATACCTGATTTAACTTTATGAGCCGTTATCCTAGAACTCCATTCTGCCATAAGAAATCCTATTGCCGATTTAAACCATTGTTCAGGAATTGTAGTTCCAAGCTCTCCTTCCGCCAAACTCGTAACCTGTGCCTTTTCTGTGGCTTCTCTAAGGGTCTTTAACCCATCTTCTATCCTTCTACTCCAACGAGTCATATCTTCTACAATAATATGTTTAACCCTGTTCGCCTTTACTTCGTGCAATAATTTTACAAATTCAGGTCTAGAATTATAATCATCTTTAAATGCAGATAAATTATCATCACTAAAGAATATTGGTTCTTCAAAATTCATAAATTTGCACCAATTAATTATCTTAATTTTTTGCCTATCTATATCTTGCCTTCTGCTTAAATCATCTTTTAATTTTGCATCACTAACCCGAATATATCCTGCAGGTCTCATCTGTTCCAATACTTAGTTTGATTTAATGCATTAATATAAACACCACAATTCTTTTCACACCATATTTTAGATGAATATGGGCAACCAATAACTGATTTTTTCCCACAAAAGTTTTCTTTTACAAGATTTTCTAATGCTTTACTTTCTTCTTTGCTTTCGGTTTTTTTAAATATTTTCATTTTGATTATAATGATACGGAGAAAAGGGTTGAAACTAAACCCCGCATCACTCTTTATTGCAAAAGAGTATGATACCCTCAAATCGAGGGTTTAATAATAAATTTACTTAACTAATACATATTTGGTATTGGCTTGAGTTCCGGTTTGAAGTATCTTAAACACTTTTTGTCCGGTTCTACCTAAATCTATAATTTCCTTATAAATAGGATTTTTTACATTAAGCCACCAATTCATTCTTATTCCGCCAAATAATATTGGAATAATCTTTTTAACAATTGTCTTTCCGCCTTGTTCCCCTTGCCATTTGTGGAACTCTTCTGAAAAATCAATTTCAATTTCAGTAACCTCGTTTGGTTGTAGCTTTAATGAGGGCAGTTCTTCAAAGTCACGGTCATCTGTGAATTGTTCAGCTTCTTCATCTAGCCAACTTTTGTTAGGTTGTTCTGTTTGTTCGGGTTTTTCAGTTTCAATTGTTTCTTTTGTTTCAATTGGTTTTTGTTCATCCATTTTTTTTGTTACCTCCTTTGTATTTATTTATACGTGTCATTCCCCACCCAATGCATTCCTTTTTTTGTTTTCATTTTTAATTTAATTAAAATAAAGGTTGGTTTAGGTTCTTCCCTTTTACTTCAACCTTATTCTTTCTTTTTTCGTTCGCTTTTCCAATATTTTTATTATTATCATCAATTTCTTTTCTAATCCTTATACAACTTTCACAAAATAATTCATTCTTTTTAGCATAATATTTTGCACACCTCATACATACTTGTTTTCCATCTTTATCGAACCCATTAAAATTTTCAGGTTTATCAGATGCTAAAACTTGTTTCATTGTTAATTCTTCCATATTACAATCAATACATTTTGGGCATAAAACCATTTCAACATTATCGTCCGAGTTTTCTATTCTTTTACAATGTGGGCATTTCCAAGTTTTCATCCTGTTATCCTCTTTTTTAGCTCTGCCAATGCAGGAGTATTCCCAAACATCATTATAAAATCATCAATCAACCCCAAAACATCTTTTAGTGCTTCTATTTTGCCTAATAATACATCTTTAGTCCAGTCTAAACTATGAACACTGCTTAAATATCCAGTTACATCAGCTTCTAATTCTTTTATTGTTTTCATTATCCATTTATCCTCTTTTTTAGCTCTGCTATATCCCTATTATGTTGAGGTTCACATATTTCATTAATCAACCCCAACACATCTTCTAAGGCTCTACCATAACCTCTATCAGTAGCTCCACAGCCACCTTTCCTTGCTACTAACTTATTGATTTCTTTTATTGTTTTCATTTTTCTTCAATATCCTTTTTATACAATCTAACTCGTTCAGGAATTACTTTTGCATAATTACAATCTTCACAACATCTTCCTTCTTTTACAGGTTGAGCATTATGACTATTTCCAAACATTATTTGTTTATTACAAAAGCAACATATTTCTTTAGTTTTCATTTTAAATATCCTTTTAATAAGATTTTAAGGAACTCGCTTTGAGTTATTAATCGCTTTTCTTTTAATTTAAGTTTGAACCTTTTCTTTTCAAAATCATCTTTTGTATCTTGATTTATTTGTAGTGTTTGTTTCATCTTAAAAATTAAGTTCATTATCATTTAATTTGTTTAGTAAATTATCTGAACATACTTTTGCTTGGTCTTCAGTTTCAAATCTTGCAATTATGAAATTATCTTTTCCATTATCCGCTCCTAAAACCCACCGATTATCATAAGTTCCTATTTCAATTTTTCGAATTAAATCCATATTTATTAATAATCCGACATCAGTTTTTATCCACATTTTTTTAACTCCAATTTTATTTCATTAATTGTTTGCCTTTTTATTTCTAAATCCCTGAAACTTATTAATAATATAAAAAATCTAATTGTTTGAAAAATCCAAAGTATTAATAAAATATAAAATATTGTAGCAAATAATATTGAAGATGCAATAATTATCATAAATAAAGTAAAACCTATAAAAAAGAAACAAAGTATTCCTTGAATTATTGATGTAAGGGGGTTCATTATCATTTTAGTTTTCCATAAATTCAGTCATTTTCTGACAACAATTGTCGCATAAAAATGCTGTTTCTCGATTTACTTTATTATCCCGTTCAAATATTTGAAAATAATATCCTTCTAGTCCTATTAATTCTTTTTCGCATTTTGAACAAAATCTTTTAATTATTGCCATTTTAAATTTTCATTACTCTAACAAATAAAATAAATAAAGAAATTAAAAATATAATCCCAATTATTCTGTATTTATCTATTTTTTCCATTTTATATTTTCCTACTCAATTAAGAAAGAGGGTGGAAAACAAAAACTCGAAAGAATTTGTATCCCTCCTCCTCTTATTAATAAGTATTAATTTGAAACCTCCATTTTTAATTCTCTAGCTCCATAACATTTATTACATCGTTCTCTGCTACATCCAACTAATCCTATCTCGTCAAATGGCAACCAATTATGGCAATCGCTACACCAAAATATTTTTATTTCTGCTATCAACTTGTCGTGGCATTCTTCACAAGTTGGTTTGTTATCTTTGCCGTGTCTCCAAATGATATCTCTACATTTATTCATCTCTTTTTCGCAAACAGAACATTTTTCATTTTCCATTTTAATTTTTCTCCTTACCAATGTTTATTACCCATTCACCACATTGTAAATAGGCGTTATATCGTTTAGCAACAGGACAATCTTCTTCAACACAATTTTCGATATGTTCTCTTACTATCATTTCTTCAGTCACCATTTTAAATTTCCCTCCACTTTGAATTATCTAAGAACTCTCCTATTATTAGTTCCTTGTCATTTTCTTCTGCTTTTCTCAAAGCATCTTCAAATCCTTTGCCCATAAAAGCATCTGTTCTTTTTGTAGGGTCTAAATCACTTGCATATATTTCTGTTGCCATTTTATTTAGCACCTCCAAGTTTTTCTTTTTCTTCTTGGAAGTAATCCATTAGTTGTTTAATTACTTCTTCTACAACATACTTCTTCATTTTAAGTTCTGTTGCAATACATTCAGCAGGATGTTTATTTCCTACTCTAACTAAAGTTTTATAACAATCTTTATAGATTGCTACTTCTTCTTTAATTGCGTCTCCATATGTTCTAACTTTCTTTTCAGTTTCTGTTACTCCTTCTGCAAGGTTGTTGTTCTTAGCAACTTTTTGGTTTTTGTTTTCCATCTTAATTTATTGAACACAAACGGGTTTATAAAGTTATAGGTATTATACTATATAGCTTTAAAGCTTAATCATACCTATATTTTAACGGGCAAAACTTATTTAAACATCTCTTCTTTTTTAAATGACGATTTTTCGGCGACGGTGAAGTCCTTTTATCCCGATTATATCTATGGTCACAATAACCTCCAAAAGTTTTAAATTTACAATCGTGACTATTTTTCATTTTCTAAGATACTCCTCCTGTTAAATTTGTTGAGTTTTGTAATACTTGTTTTGAAAACTCATTTAAAAAATAAAATGGGAATATAAATTTCTTTACAAAATAAAATCCTATTGAAATAATGAAGATTATAAATAAACACCATAAAAGGTAATATAACATTCTTTTCCATTTATCTGGATGTTGTTTAAAGTGTGAGGTAATTTCTCCTAACTCTTTCATTCTCTCTTTTCTATTTGATTTATTAATTAATCCAACAACAAAGATACTGGGGATTGCTATAAAAATCATAAAGATATATTTGATTGAGGTAAATGCTTTATTTCCTATTGCAGAAACTATTGATACTATCCCTAACAAAGCCAAACCCCAGACTACAAATCCATATCTTGCCATTCCTTGCATTATGAAATTTGCAATTATCTCTGCTAGTTCACTCATTTACTTTCACCTTCCCATAAACAATAATTTCAGATGCACCCATTGCTGTTTGGGAAGTAGCAATCTTTAAATCATAAGCATCTGGATATTTCTTTAGTAATTTGTAGATAGCTTCTTCTACGGAATCTTCTATCATTTGTTCATAGGCAGTTAGATTCATTCCAATTAGATTTTTAAACCATTGGAAAAAATCTGCTAGGAAATGTTTTGTTTTTACACTAACTGCAAAGACTGTTTTTTCTTTTGTCATTTTATGTTGTTTTGTTTTTCGTTTTCTAGATATTTTTTATATTTCATTTTCAATCGTTTTAATTGTTCAGGATATAATTCTTCCATTTTCATAAAAAATAGTAAGGGATTTCTATGAGCCGATTCGAATCCCCACTTATGATTTTTTGGGCAAAGAGCTATGCCGTTTAAAATTTCATACCTAAACTCTTTTATTTCTCTAGGAATGATGTGGTGAGCCTGTATGTATCTAATCGCTTCACAAAAGGCACATTTATTATTAAACTTGGTTTTTACTTCTATGCTCCATTCTTTATCTTTCTTTTTCCTTAGTTTTTTTTCTTCCTCTGCTTTATTAACCATTGTTATTATCTTTTAACTGTGGCGGTTCAATGGGGGTTTGACGCCCCCCCTGAAACCACTCAAGCAGTTTATTTGCTTTCTTCCTTTTTATTGCCTGCCTTTTTCTCACTTTCTTTCTCTTTTGCTCTCGCCTCTTTATTGCAAGTTCGACATAAATATCCTTTTTGAGCTTTTTCTTCACTTCCGAATTTTTCAATTAATTTTTCAGTGTTTGGTTTGCTCAAACTTCTTTCTTTTCCGCAATTATTACAAATTACTTTCATTTTGTTTTACCTCCTTTTGTTTCTTAATATCCATTCGCATCATCCTCTTTTATAAATAATATCCTAATTTCTTTCTTTCCCTTATATTTTAAAAACCAATTTAATTGATTCCAATGGATTCCATCTCCATTTCTTTTTACCTCAATAAAAATCTGTTTAGGTAAGTTATCTTTATTATAATTATCCTCGTTGAATCCTCGTAAATCTCTAGAATCCATTAATATTGAACATTTATCTCTCCATTCTGAAATATTCATTAAATTTAATTCAAAATCAGGGACGCCGGGATTTTGTTTGCCTTCTCCTTGATGGTCGATTATTTTATATTGAGGATATAATCTTTCAATAATCCATTCATAAAATTTAGTAGGGTCTCGGATTTTTATTCTGGATATTTCCATAGTAATCCCTCTTTTTTCAAAAAATGAAATATGTTCATTAAGCTCTTGAAATATTTCGGATTTAATATTAAAATCTACTTCTTTATCAACTGAAAATTGATTAATATTTATTATTCTAACTTTAATATCTTTTTTTATGGACATTTTTTCAAATAACCTCCTTTTGTTTATTAACATTTTCAAGGGATTCAGGTTTTTTAAAGATTAGTATAAATTCATGAATAGTTGGAAATCGCTTGCAAGTTAAAATAAAGGTTTTGTAATTTAAATCTCCTCCAATATTACTTTTTCTGTTGTAGATATTAATATCGTGTAAAACAAACCCGGCTAAACTGCAAATCTTAATTGTATCTAACATAAGGCTCGTATATTTTCCTGCTTGATGTTTATCTCCTACTACTACAACAGAAAAAGCTCCTGGCTTTAAAGTTCTAAAGCTTTCTTTCATACAATTATTATAAAGCCATAAGAAATCTTCTCTTTTCTTAGAAGACAAGTCGCCTTGTGTTTCTTCATTATAGATTTTATTATATTTTTCAACATCTGCATACGGCGGGCAAGTTATAGCAAAATCAAAGAAATTATCTTCATAATTTAGCTTTTCACTACTTTCTTGATGTAAAAAATAGTCCTCGCCTTCCTTAAATCTAGTGCAAGCTTTTCTACAAAAATCGAGCGGAAAAGTATGAACATCCCAACCATAATATTTCCGTTCAGCACTTAAAACATCTTCGCATCTAGAATTATGTCCTGCAAATAAATCGAGCACCTTATCTCCCTCTTTGCTAAGTAAAGCAACATAAGATTGGGTTATGTTACTCGGAAAAGTTGATAATGTTGATAAAGTTTTCTTTCCGAACGAATCAGCCCTAGTCATAGTGGATTCGATGTCGCTTCCTTGTGCACTTCTATCTAACCTTTCAAGCTTATTTATCCTTTTGTTTCCGTCAATAGCTGTAATAATACTTCGAACCATTCCACCTTTAAACATAGATTTTACTTTTTCTTTAAGTTCCCGCTTTTCTTTAATATTCTTAAATTCAACTAAATCTATGGCTTTTCCAAAAATAGTATTTTGTTGCCCTACTTTTTCAACTCGATCAGATTGTGCCATTAGAAACCGAATTCCCCCATTTTCTTTTTAAATTCTTCTTTTTCGGATAAATCGTTAGTTTTAAGCGGTTCTGGGGGGCTTTTATGCTCCATTTCGGGTATTGATACCCCTGCTTTTTTAAGGATTTCAGGGTCAATG
>Ga0307377_10006846_pt1 | contig 11863 bp, 9 predicted proteins | sample TR3MG_FD_202535 | JGI IMG/M metagenome (GOLD analysis project Ga0307377, IMG submission 202535) | Soil microbial communities from Risofladan, Vaasa, Finland - TR-3 | ecosystem: Environmental > Terrestrial > Soil > Coastal area > Acid sulfate soil | place: Finland: Risofladan, Vaasa | collected...
CGGCACGATTCAACCCGGCGGGGCTGCTAAGGGAACCATTCCAGACCTAATCCGACTGCCGGTTGAAGGGCGGCTTCGGCCGAGGAGTGAGCAGTCAGGAATTTCGCACGGGGGCCCGCATGTCGGCCTTAACGGCCTTTTAACCACGGAAGTGCTTAAATCCAACGCCCAATTCCGATTCACCAGCTTCACCCGAGGCTTGGCCGGTCACACCCATATCGGAATCAGTGGTCGCACCCCGTCAAGTTGCGCAAGAAGTGCCGGGTACCGCATTAGGCCACCCAGATACTTCTATATATTGCGTGCGATTTGTCAAACCCTGCACCACTGTCTTGTAGTGTAGTAATCAACAATCCTTGTAATCGGTTTGATTACGGTGACTGCCATCGTGCCCTTGACGGATTCGGATTACCGGATAGCAGACACCGTAATCAACCCGACTAATGATGCGGACACTGCGAGCAAGAGAATGACACGGCCGGTTTCTTTGGGGCGGATGCTTCTGCTAGCGGCAAGCTTGGTCTTGGCACAAGCCGCGATCGCGCAGGAGTCCGTGCGCAACTGTGGCGCCCCGCCCAAAGGATCTGGCGAGGCCTGGTGGCAGGAATATGCCGACTGGTGCAACGCTTGCGGCGGTACCGTATCCCCCACGGATCGCACGTGTCGAATAGGCGCCAATTGGGGCCGAAACGCCGCTCCCTCCCCCCTCCCGGCCGAGCTCGTCGGCCGCTGGACCCTCACCGGGCGTTGCGGCGTATCTAGCGCAAGCTTCACCTACGAGATCACAGCCGTAACAAATGGCGCCCTGGCGATGACTGGTGGCAGTTGGAACTGTAGATTCGAGTCCGGCCGCATCGCCGGCAGGCAGATCACTATGTCCTGCAGCAACTGGTTGAACAAGGTTGACTACCAAGGCAGCCTGGTGAGCGAGGGCCGCATGGACGGCACTTTCACCCAGAGGCTGATGAGCGGCACCTGCCAATGGTTCGCGGTCAAAGAAGGCAGCGCGCCGGCGGAAAATCAGGCCGCGGCGCCGGACGTCGCCAGCACGAAACCCTCCTTCTTCCGCAAGAAGTCGGCCGGCGCACCCTCCGGCCTTTTCGCGAAGAGCGGCAGCGAGTACCGGACGCCACCGGCCGCCGCGCGCGTCCCCGTGACCGCCGTGCCGGCGGCGGGCCTTTACCGCCTGGATGCACGCCTGGGCTTCGACACTCTTGATGGCGCGGTCTTCGATTCCGCGCAGCACACGCTTACCGTCTACGGCCATGCGGCCCATCCGGGCAAGGTCGCGGACCGCCATTACCTGGCTCTGCTGGCCGATGCCCTCGAGGCCGAGCGCCCCATCCTTTCGCTCGAATGGACGCCGGAATCCGAGGCGCAGGTGGACCGTGCCATGGCCTGGTTCGCCGATGACCGCAACAACGAGGCCATCACCAGCCGGCTGGCCAAGACCTTCGATGATTCGGGCCGCGTCATCCCGCAGGCGGTCGCCTTTTACAAGGCTCTGGGGGTAGATCTCCGGGTGGGCATGAACAAATATGAGTTCAACGCCGCCATGCTTGCCGCAGCCGGCCGGCCCGGCGCCGCCGACGCACTGCGATCCCTGGGAACCTGGGTGGAAGCGGCCCGGCGCGGCGACATACAGGCGCGCAATGCCGCCGTACAGGACCTGTCGCGGGTGCTGGGCGACTACGACTTTATTGCCGGCGTTGCGGCAGAGTATCGGGCAGGGCGTATCAGCGCGGAAAACATGATAGACCGGGTCTGGCCACGGCTGCTCACCGACCTTGCCCACGCCTTTGGCTGGTCGGAGGCGCCCTACGTGCAGAAATACTGGAATTCGCGCCGGGCGGGCATGTCCCTGGACGACGCCACCGCCGAGGCCATGTACCTGATTCAAGTCGATCTCAACAACCTGCCGCGTCAGGCGCTCGATGCCGTCATGGCAAAGCGCGAGGAGATCGTCCTGCCGCCGGAAGTAATGCGCCAGGTGCTGGGCAGCGAACCGGTAGTGCATGCTGTGGTAAGCGGCATGCCCGAGCGCGGCCGGCTGGCGGCGGTCGCCTTCGATGCCGACTATTTTGCCAAGACCCTGTTCGACAGCCCGGACCTCTCCGCCCGGGTGCCGGGCTACAAGGGCTATTTCGCCTGGCTGCGCGCGCGCAACGAACATCCGGTTTCAGAGCAAGGACACCTGTGGATCAGCCCCGGCGAATTTGAACTCGTGGAGTCTTCGGACCAGCACACGCTGCGTTTCAGCCGCGCGCCGATGAAATTCCACATCGAAAGCTATGCCGCGGGGCGTCGCAGCGTGGCCAGGCCGCAACTGAGCGCGTACGCGGATTTGCTCACTGCGGTCTACGACGACATCGGCCGGCAGTATCCGGTGCTCGAAGACCTGCGCGAGGCGGCCAAGGTGGTCGCCGTCGCGCGCTGGCTGCGCCAGCGTGGCTACCAGGCCTACTTGCCGCGCGCCGGCCGCGAAGTGGTCATGCTTCCGCCACAGGTGCCTGGCGTGCTTTATATGGTCATGGCGGTGAAGAAGGGGCCATCCGGCGCAATCCTGACTGCCGCAGGCGGCATCGACTACGCAGGCGAGGGCAAGCCGCGCGTGCTGCGGGAGGATGCGGCGACCCGCTTCACCCGCATCGGCGACGAAGTCGGGCAGACGGTACGCAAGCGGCTGGAGCAGGCGCTCGGCCATCCGCTGGACGCGCCGCAACCCCAAGCCGTCGCGAGCGTGAACAGCGAGGATAGGGATGGCCGCCGTGAAACCCGCGTCACGCTCAGCGTCGGCCCGGAGATCCGCGATGCCCCGGCCGACGTAGCGATCGGCCCCGGCGAACAGGCCTTCCAACTTTGGAAGGCAGGCGACCTGGATGCAGCGCACGCCGCCTACGCGAAGCTGATCGCCGCTGCCGGCTCCGATCCGGTTTATCAAGCCTACCTGCTGACCCTGGATGCCGAAATCCTGCACGAAAAGGGGGACCAGGCCGCCGCCAAAGCGGAACTGCAAAAGGCTGCCAGCCTCGCGCCGAATCAGGAGATGCTGAAAATCATGCGCGCCAAGGCGGAAGCGGACAGCGGCAACCTTGCGAGCGCGCTGGCCATCATGCGCGAGGTCGTCGCGAGCGACCCCACCAATGCAGCCGCGCGGCGCGTGCGCGACGACCTGGAGGCAAGGCTTGCAGGCAAACCTGCGGGCGGCGCCGGAACGGTCACCGTTCCGTCGGGAGACAGCCGCCCCGGCCAGCTCAGCCCATGGCCTCAGGCCACTGTGGCCTCGCCGCCCCTGAACGGACCGCTGGAAGCGCTAAGGGCCGATGAACTGCGTGACCTGCGATCTCCGGGCAAGGTGCGCATCACCAGCCACGCGCCCGGCTGGGTGCATTACGAAGGCCGAAATCCGGAAATCCTCGAGCTGCAGACACGACGTGACGCGCTGCTGTCGGAAGGACGCCAGAAGGAGGAGAAGGCGGCCAGTTTGCTGCAGGCGGTGCAAGGCACGAAGGACGAGAAGGCGCGCGAAAGCCTCAGGGCCGAGGCCGGCAAGCTCAAGGACGAAGCCGGCGAGGCGGCGACCCGCGCCGAAGCCATCGATGCGGAAATGAGACAGCACCTGGACGTGGACACGCGAGTCGAAGAACCGGCGCAGGGAGATGGCTTGCCGCCTCCCGGAAGCCCGCGAATGGAGGCCCAATGAACAGCACCCGCATCCAGGCAAGCGGACGCATTCGGCTGATTTGGTTCGCAGTAACTCTGGTGGCGCTGATGGCGTGGGCAGCGGCGGTTCGCGCCGAGCCGCTGCCCCGGCCGCACGCCGTGCCCCATTGCTTTCCCGCTGCCGAGGCCGCGCGCCTAGGCGGGCAGCGCGCGAGTCTGGAGCAGGAACTCGCGGCCTTCCTCGAATCTGCGCGTGCGTTCAACAATCGGAAAGCAGAGCAACAGACCGACGACGAATACGCCGCTCTGCAAAAGCGCCGCGCCAAATACGTAGCGGACGTGAAAACCTACCATGCCGAGCTGGACCGAGTAGTGGCGGCCAGCGCCGTTTCCGGCATGCCCGCCTTTATCCTCGACATTATTCGCAGCCACCGCAAGCTGGCCGCGAACCTCGGCTGGAGCCACGAAAAGCAGGCCTGCCTCGCGATCGGCCTGAACCGCCTGGGTTTCGATGCCAACCATGTCTACGATGCAAACGCGGCCAGCCAGGCGTGGCACAGCATGGAAGCGCGCGGCGAGGATGCGCAGCTCGCCGCCGCGGCCCGCGCCATGGGAGGCATGAAGTTGACCGGTTCCGGCACGCAAACGAATTACCAGGACTGCGTGGTATTCGCCCTTGCCAGCGCCACCGGCCGACCCTACGGAGTGGTGGCCGCGCAGGCAGCGTTTCTGATCCGCAACGGCGAATGGCGCGCGCAAGCTTTGCGGGCCGATCCGCAGCAAACCATCGAGGCCGAAGGCCTTTCCGGCGGCGAAGCGGTGATGCTGGTCGAAAATTTCGGTCGCGCGCGTATGGTAGAACCGGCCGGGTTCGAAAGGTCACTGGCCTCGGGCGAGACCCTCGTGGTGAACATCAGCCCCAGCGCAGGCAGGACTGACCACGGGCATGAGGTCGTGCTGGCAAGTGCTTTCCAGCATGGCGGCCGGACGTGGTTCGAGATCGTGGACTCCAACAAGGGGCCTTTGACCCGCCGCTTCGCGAGCCAGAAAGAACTCGACGCAATGCTGTTGGAAAATGGCGTGGCTTTTCGCCCTGAGCCAGGGCGCACACCCACTTTGCTTCGCTAAGGTCTGTGCTTTTAGAAAGCGCGAAGGTCGGCTTCTGCCGAACTACTGATGATTACACTCTCCTCAGCAGCTGTTGCGTCGCCAAAGGCCAACGGCCGGAGCGGGTCGGAAGTATGCGTTCGACGGTTCGAAAGCTAACGGGCGAGCCATTTAGCTACCGAGGGACCGCTTATCGCCATATTGCCGCCCAACATCAGTCGATTTGTCACCGGCGGCAACGGCCGACGTGCGGACCCCTACGCGAAAATCCTGAAAGCATCACTTATCGGCCATTGCCGCCGTTGGCTTCGCGTAACTCAAGCGGCCGGTGTGTAAACGTCAGCGGCCATTGGTCACGAATTTAGGCTGAGCGAAAGCTTTTCGTTACGACGAATGCGTGCTTTGTGCCCATTCCCGCCGCTGGCGGAAAATGGGAGCGGCAATTCACGGTACACGCCAAGTCACAAAAAGCTGCCGCTCGCAACGCAAGACCCCACGTTTTCGTTTGGGCTGCGGCTGTGCAGTGGTTCCGGTCGCTGGCAATCGACAAGCGTGGGACGGCACCCGGCCCAGACCGTGTGGAAACGCAAAAGGAATGTGCAAGCGGCGGGATGTCTTTTAGCGTCAGAGGCTCGCGTGGCGAATGTGGATTGGCAATATCGGCGAGGAGAGAGAGAAACAGGCACTTCTTAGGCCCGCATTGCCTCCATCAGAACCCCAGTTCCGAGAATCCTGATCACTCGCTTGAGGTTACAGGCAAGCACGTGGAGGTTCATCTCCGTACCGACTTTCTTCAATGTCGTCGTGAGGAAATGTGCGTTGCCCATCCATAGCTTGATTGTCCCGAAGGGATGCTCTACCGTCTGGCGTCGGATGCGCATGCTGTCAGGGTTGAGGTCCAGGCGCGTTTGCATGGATTCAAGAACATCCTCATGCCCCCAACGCGTCACTCGGCGTTGTCTGCTGGAAGTGCATTTCTCCCTGATGGCACACCGCTCTCTTCATATGAGTGCCCCACCAGTCGATTTCCCAATAGGGACATCAACGCACACGCTGCATCTGCGCTTACATCGAACGCTACGTTTTCACACGGTCTGGGCCAAAAGCCGACCATCGCCGTTGCATTTGTTTTCCGCCCCGAAAGATCGTTTGCCTCCACAGCAGTAATCAGCCAATTTACGGACTTTGGGGGAAATTGCGCATACGGAGCGCCTATGCTGACCGTCAGTTTCCGAGAAATTTAACTGACTGGGATAGGTCCATCTGGATCCATCGTGAGGTAAACAGCAGGTGGTGGACGTGTGGCGTGTCAAGAATAGAACAACCGGATCATTATGTTTTCAGTAGGTGGAATCACGGTACGATGCGGTGCACCGGGAGCTTTGCCGGGACTTCGGATCGTACTTCGAGCCCGTGAACTTGACGGGCGCGAGGTTCGGCCGTGTCAGTCGATGATGTGGTAGACGGGAGCCTTCTCCATTTCCCACTTGCCGGTATTCTGGTCATAGCGGGACAATGTAAAGCAATGCCAATCCTTATCGTCCAGCTTCATATGATCGCCCCGGTAGTAATATCCCGGCCACCGCGTTTCCTTGCGGAACAGCGTGTGATGGGTCACGGACTCCGAAGCCAATAGCCGGTGGTTCAGTTCCCACGCGCGCTGAAGCTGGTGAATATCTTCGGCGCCCATGTAGGCCATGTCTTCCTTCAGCATGCCCAGCAACTCGAGACCGCGATTCAGCAACATGCTGTTTGTAATGTAGTTGGCGCCGATACCGCCGACGTATTCGTCCATGATCTTCTCGAGGCGCTGAAGACCCTGGATCGGCAGAAGATAACTCGGCGATACGGTTCCGCCTACGATCTCGTTGCGGCCGAGCCGGTAGTTCTCCAATGGCTGGAAGATCAACTTTTCGAGGTCCCGATATTCCTGTTCGCTGACCTGAGGCCGGTCTTTCCCCATATCGTTCACGTACTTGACCGCAGCCTTCGCGGCAATCCGGCCTTCGGTGAACGACCCTGACGAGAACTTGTGGGCGGTGCCGCCGATGGTGTCGCCGGCGCCGAAAAGGCCGTCGACCGTCATCATTCGGTTATAGCCCCACTGATATTCCGCGGGGGCGTAGTCTTCCGGTCCGCTCGCCCACGCGCCGGAGCAGGTGGCATGAGAACCCATGACATAAGGCTCGGACGTGGTCAGTTCGGGATTGATGTGCTTGGGGTCGATGTTCTGCGACGCCCAAACGACCGCTTGCCCGATCGTCATGCCCAGGAAGTTTTCCCAGCCAACGGTCTCCTTGTGCGGATCCTGGAAGGCTTCCGTGGTAACCATGCGAATGGGACCCCGGCCGGCCTTCAGTTCCTCGAGAAAAGCGTGGTTCCTGAGGCAGGTTGGCACTGGATGCCGGTCAATGTAGTCGCCCACCAATTCCTTGGTGTGGTTATACCATTTGGACTCGTACTCCTCGCCATAGCCGTTTTGAGTGTACGTCTTGAGGTGGAGGAAATAGGCGCCGACGGGACCATAGCCGTCTTTGAAACGGGTCAGGACGATGCGGTTTTCCATCTGCGTCATCTTGGCGCCGACCTGGATCGGCAAGGCATAAGCGGAGGCGCTGCTCCAGGGCGCATACCAAGTCCGCCCCATGCCCTCGCCCACGGCACGCGGCTTGAAAATGTGCGACGCACCGCCGGCCCCGACGATGACGGCTTTCGCGCGGAACACGTAGTAATCACCCGTCCGGACGTTGAACCCGACGGCGCCGGCGACCCGATTGGCCTTGCTCTTGTCCATCAACAGGTGGGTGACCATGATCCGGTTGTAGACCTCGGTCGCGGCCTTGCGCGCTGCTTCGGCGACGATCGGCTTGTAGCTTTCGCCGTGGATCATGATCTGCCACTTGCCCTCGCGCTGATAGCGTCCGGTCTTGGGGTCCTTCATGATCGGGAGGCCCCATTCCTCGAATTTGTGCACGGTCGAATCGACGTGCCGGGCGATATCGTAGCCCAAGTCCTCGCGCACCAGACCCATGAGGTCGTTGCGGGCGTAGCGGACATGGTCCTCGGGCTGGTTCTCGCCCCATTGCATGCCCATGTAGCAGTTGATGGCGTAGAGGCCCTGGGCGACGGCGCCGCTGCGCTCGATATTCGCTTTCTCGACGCAGACGATCTTCAGATCGCGCCCCCAGTACCTGGACTCGTAGGTCGCCCCGCAGCCGGCCATGCCGCCGCCAATGACGAGGATATCCGCGTCGACGTAAACCGTTTTCCTGCCTCCGAACAGCCCCATCAGACGACTCCCTGCTTGAGTTGGTCCCGGCGCAATGCGGGCAATCCGCCCTTGATATTCAGCGCTTCCGGTTCATGCGCGAGTTCTTGATTGGAGAAATCCTCGGGGCGAGGCGAATCGTACTCGGCCGGCCCCTTGATCGATCCCCAAGCCGTCGTCCGGATCGGCGATACAAAATTCTTCTCGCGGCCATCGCGGAACTTGAGCCGCCACGAAATCGTCGCCTTAGCCTCTTCCCGAAGCACCCGGACACTGTGGCCCAGCGGGGCGAAGTCGGCATAACCGCGGACGTCGATCGCGTTTTGCGGACAGGCCTTTACACAGGAGTAACACTCCCAGCACATATTCGGCTCGATATTGATGGCGCGCCGATAGGTCTTGTCGATGTGCATGATGTCGGATGGGCAAATATCGACACAATGCCCGCAGCCGTCGCACCGGGTCATGTAAACAAACGTTGGCATGGCTTTCGCTCGCTCCTGTATTTGAGACCGATGATGGGCTGATCAGTAGTGCCGGGGCTGTTCGCGCGCGCTGCCGAACACCTCGGGTTTGTCGGCGGGCCCGGGCAGGTTGCTCCTGGAGCCGTTCGCGTAGGAAACCCGTTTCTCGAACGCCGCCGCGGGCTTGAAAAACATGTGAGCGAACTTGGACCACGGTATTGATCCGAACAGTACCGTCGTGGCGATGATATACAATCCGAAGAACACGTTGGCCCCGGAGCCCGGCCGCGTTTGCAGGTAGGCCCAAATCAGGCCCAGCGTTACGCTGCCGACAAGCGAGAGGATGAACAGATCCGCGCGCATGATGCGAAGCGGGGTATTTCCCTCGGCGGCGACATCAACCCGGATGAAGAACCAGAACCAGTATCCACCAAGGCAAATCATCAATCCACCGATCCACCAAAGCAACGGCACGATGCCGGGTGCCGTTGTCGCGGGTGTCGCGTAGCCGAACACCATGATGGCGGTTGTGATGACGTAGATCACGAACCCGTACATGGTCAGCAAATGAGCGACCCGACGGCGCACGCTGCAGAATTCCCCCGAAGCCAGGACATCCACAAGGCCGGTCTTGATAGCGAGCGACACCATTTCACCGCCACCGACTTCCTGAGGCCCTTTGTTCTTCGACCTCCGCCAATTTTCGAAAAAATACTTGGCGCTCCCCTTGTGAATGATGTCGAACAAGGTTCCAGCGAACACCGCAAGCGCCATGAGAATGACATAGATCTGCATGGCATTCGCGGGCAACACATCGGTTAGCGCGGCAAATGGATTGTTCGTGAACATGGCGGCGATCTCCTCCTTTGCATCCCGAGCATTCCTCTTCCGCAGATTTTAGGCCAGTGTGTGCAGAATGGGAAGCATTCTCACTATGTGCCGATAGAGTTTGTTAATGAACGACCGGTCTAGCCGCTTGCAGAATCATCCGATGACGGAGCCGCGTCGGTCATCTGATGTTCCATGCGCGCGTCCGACTACCCACACCGCGCGCCGTTCGGCAAACAGCTCGCCGAGAAGTCGCTTAAAGACAAATACGAGACGCAGATTAAGGATCGCGACGACACGATCGAGCGCCTGCGCGACATAAAGGCGCGGCTGTCGACCAAGATGGTTGGCGAAACTCTTCAGCAGCACTGCGAAACCGAGTTCAACCGCATCCGCGCGACGGCGTTTCCGCGGGCATATTTTGAGAAGGACAACGACGCGCGGACTGGCAGTAAGGGCGACTACATGTTTCGCGACTCGGATGAGGCTGGCACTGAAATCGTCTCGATTACGTTCGAAATGAAGAACGAGAGCGATCGCACCGCGACGAAGAACAAGCACGAAGACTTCCTGAAGGAACTCGACAAGGATCGCACCGAGAAAATGTGCGAGTATGCGGTGCGGTCTCCCTGCTGGAGCCCGACAGCGGGCTCTATAACACCGGAATCGTTGACGTGTTCCACCGCTACCCGAAGATGTACGTCGTCCGGCCGCAGTTCTTTCTGCCCATCACCACGCTCTTGCGGAATGCGGCGATGAACTCGCTCAAGTACAAGTCGGAACTGGCGCTCATCAAGGCTCAGAACATCGACATCACGAAGTCTGAGACTGAGCTTGAAACTTTCAAGACAGCATTCGCAAGAAATTACGACCTTGCCTCTGGGCATTTCCAAAAAGCGATCGATGAGATTGACAAGTCAATTGACCACCTTCAGAAGACGAAGGAAGCCCTGTTCGGCACTAATCGGAACCTTCGTCTTGCAAACGACAAGGCGCAGGATGTGACAATCAAAAGGCTGACCCGAGGCAACCCGACGATGGCAGCTAAGTTTTCCGAGATCAAAAAACCTGATCCTTCCGAGCGCTGACTTTCTGCATCTAGAACCCTCAAAGGTCAGCAATCTGCCTTATTCTGTAGAAAAACTCGAATTTGTACCGCCAGCAAAATTGGCCGAGAAACAAGTGCTGACGAAAATCGTGTTCAGCTCTCGCTTGCAAGTGGGTTTATACGTCCTACACTGCGTTATCGGCGTGCGCTGGTAGGCCCCGAGCACAAAACGATTTCGGTTGCCTATTAGGGCCAGAATTTTTCCGAGGTCAGCCAAAACGGAGTTTTTCAACAGAATATGCCTCATTGCTGCCGTTCAGCGTAAAACACCCAAACGGCAGCAATGGCCGAGGAGCGAACGTCCGTTGTAGTTACCTTGGATGGGGCGCGACACTGTGCACGACCCGACCAACCGAGGGCTCCCGATGATCGACATGCACTACCGGCCTATGCCAATGGGTGGGAGATATCCATCATGCTGGAGGAATGCGGCCTGACCAACACGCTCAAACCCGTCAATATCGGGCGCGGCGAGCAGTTCAGCCCCCAGTTCCTTGCGCTCAGCCCGAACAAGCGCATGCCTGCCGTTGTCGATCATGATCCGCCGGGCGGAGGTGCGTCCATCGCGCCGTTCAGAGGCGGTGCGATTCTGATCTATCTCGCGGACAAGCGTGGGCGCTTCCTGCTCGCCGACCTGTACGGCGAGGCGCGGCGCGGGCGGCCGCGGCGCGAGAATTGTCGCGCTGCGTGATTTTCGTCAAGAGGCGATTGCGTGCCGGGGTTAGATTATTTCTTTGTCGTCAAAGAAGGGGAGTTCGACATGAAACCGGGTATCGCAATTGCGCTGTTCTTGGCGGTCGCACTGGCTGCCGGGTGCGCCGAAATGGGTTCGCTGGGCGGAACCAAATACGGTGAGACGTCGGGCACGGTCGCGAGCCAGGCGGATCGCTACGGCACGATCACAGGTATCGAAATCGTCAAAGTGGACGAAGAGTACAAGCTGGGCGTGGGCACGGCGATCGGCGCGGTGGCCGGCGGCCTGTTGGGCTCGCAGATCGGCAGCGGGCGGGGCTCGACTGCCGCGGCAGTGGCGGGCGCTGCGGCGGGCGCCGCGGCGGGCACCGCGGTAGAAAGCAAAATGAAAAAGAAAGACGCCCAGCGCGTGACGGTGCGGATGAGCACCGGCGGAGAGGTGACCATCCTGCAGCCCGTGGATAACCGCCTCAGGTACGGCATGAGCGTGCTGGTCGAGGGCAGCGGCGAGACTGCGCGCGTGTTCCCGCGCTAGGGCTCCAGCAACGCATGATCGCGCGTTAGCGCTCTGTCGAACCTGAACGCGGAGGCTGCGGTGACTACTTTGACCAAGCTTGCGCTCGGCGTGATGGGGCAGTTGCGGCCCAAGCCCGCCAAGGGGGACTCGGCAACTTCGATCGCGCTGCCTGCGCCGGAGAAACACGGCGGTCTTGCATTGATGGATGCGCTGGC
>Ga0307377_10006847_pt1 | contig 11863 bp, 8 predicted proteins | sample TR3MG_FD_202535 | JGI IMG/M metagenome (GOLD analysis project Ga0307377, IMG submission 202535) | Soil microbial communities from Risofladan, Vaasa, Finland - TR-3 | ecosystem: Environmental > Terrestrial > Soil > Coastal area > Acid sulfate soil | place: Finland: Risofladan, Vaasa | collected...
CGATCAGCCCTCTCCAAACGATCCGGCCTGGAAGGTTCCTTCTTTTGGAAATAAAACCGGTTATGCGGAGAATGTCACTGTTACAAATTGTGTGCTATCATCGAGGTCTGCTTGCATCCGGGTGGGTGCTGGCTACCATCCTATGAGGAACATCGTATTCAGTAACCTGGTGATGTATAATTCCAATAGGGGAATTATAATAATTGCCCGCGACAACGGTTCCATCGAAAACGTCCTTTTTTCGAATATAATCATTAATACTCAGTTATATTCGGGGCATTGGTGGGGAAAAGGTGAACCCATTCAAATTTCCTCTGTTCCGGCTACCAAGAACGGAAAACCCGGAATCATTAACAATATACGTTTTTCTAATATCACGGCAACCAGTGAAGCAGGAATATTGATTTATGGCACAGAGAATAGTGTTATTGATAATATCTGTCTGGAAAGTATTAAACTCACCATTAAAAAAGGTAAGTATACAGAATCTTATGGAGGAAATTTTGATCTTCGCCCCGTTTACCCGTTGGAAATTGCTATTTTCAAGCACGATATTCCAGGTTTGTATGCACAATATGTTAAGCATCTTACAGTTTCTCAGTTTGAATTAAACTGGGGAATCGGACTACCTTCATTCTTTACAAATGCAATAGAGATAAACCATTTTAGGGATATTCTGCTGGAAAGTATTGATGTAAACCCTGCTCCGATTTCAAAAGGACTTTCTGCAATCATGTTGCGCGATGGGGCAAATGCTGTATTGCGAAACTGCAGCACAAATGATGGGTCTGTTCTCTTAAAAAGAGAAATGGTAAAATAGTTTTTCAAGGTGCCCTAATGAAAGATCCATAATAAAACAAAGACAAAAAAGACTGGTTGTATTGAGTTGAAAAATTAGCCAATTGAAAAACATAAACGTATGAAAGAAACACTCCTGATTAAATCGTCTATGTGCTGCCTGTTAAGCCTGGCATTCTTAAAACCGGCTTTGGCACAGACAAAAGAAATGAACAACTTTGAAGACTGGTCGAAAGAACCTGCGATTGTTAGTCCGGTGATTAGAGATGCTGCACCTTCCGACGCGATTATTCTTTTCACCGCCAATGATCTGAGCCAATGGGAAAGCCTTCGGAAAAAAGGAACTCCGGCGCTATGGAAAATCAGCGGTGACTATTTTACCGTTGAGCCGGGAACCGGCGATATTGTTACCAAACAATCATTTGGCGATTGTCAATTACATATAGAATGGAATATTCCCGAAAATGAGGTACAAAGCAATTTAAACTTCGGAAACTCGGGAATATATTTTATGGGTTTGTATGAAGTACAAACTTATTCTTCATATAAGAACGAACACAAAATTTATTACAACGGACAGGCCGGAAGCATTTACAAACAACACAGTCCGTTGGTCAATGCCTGTTTGCCAGCAGGGATATGGCAAACTTACGACATTGTGTTTATCGCACCGCATTTCAGATCCGACTTGTCGGTGGATTCGCCCGCTTATATTACAGTATTCCACAACGGAGTTTTAATCCAGAATCATTTTGCATTAACCGGAACAACCACTCACCTGGACTTTACTGAATACAAAGTTCACGCAGAGAAGCTCCCCCTTCTATTGCAGGAACACGGAAGCAAGGTAAGTTACCGGAATATCTGGATACGGGATTTATAAATACTTTGCAATAACGGACAAGTTTGCAGAGAAGGTAAAAATCAGGTTTCTTGAAGACTATTAAATATATTTGTATCAAACGTGGCATAAAAAAGAAGTTTACTGAACTTACTATAATATTTTAAAGAAATTATAAGAAAAAATTATGAACAGAAGAGTCTTTCTTAGAAATTCAGGTATAGCGATTGCCGGAGCATATATTATACCTTTGACTACTGGGTGTAGCAAGAAGCATCCTAATGATCTTATTAACATTGGGATGATTGGTACCGGTTCGCAGGGAATTGAGCGTAATTTAAAGTTATATCTTAAATACCCCGAATTGTGTCGCGTCGTTGCTGTATGTGATGTCTATATGCCAAGGGCAACAAGTGCAAAAAATCTGGTCAATAATACCTACAAATCAAAAGATTGTAAAGCTTATCAGGATTTCAGGGAGCTTCTGGCAGACAAATCTATTGATGCTGTTCAGATTTCGACTCCTGACCACTGGCACGTCCCTATCTCCATTATGGCTGCCTTAAAAGGGAAACATGTTTGCAGCGAAAAGCCGACTTTGACAATTGATGAGGGGCGTTTGTTGTGTGATGTGATCAATAAAAAAGGTGTGGTTTATCAGGTTTCGGTTGAAGACCGGTTCGAGCCTGTCTATCACAAAATGGCCGAAGTAGCTTTGAACGGACGATTAGGTGCACTCAGGCACCTCGAAATTTCACTGCCGGTGTCGCGCTTGCCTGCAAAAGATCTCGAAGTGACAGCTCCGCCTAAAGATTTGGATTTCGATTTATGGCTGGGTCCGGCTCCTGTTATTCCGTATATCTATTCCCGTACTTTTTCCCATTTCAGGTGGTACGACGCATTTTCCGGAGGCTTGCTGACAGACTGGGGTGCTCACTATTGCGATACCGCCCAGTTGGTTACCGGGAATGAGTTCTCTGGGCCGATAGAGGTTGCACCTGCCGGTGAAACACTATATTATAATGACGGCATTTTCAATACCGCTTATCAGTTTGATTTACAATATAAATATGCGAATAATATTTCTATGCGGGTTAAAAATGGCAATGGTTTTGTAGCTTCAATCCGGCTTGAAGGTGATGAAGGGTGGGTGGAGTCGGTCGGCTGGAATAACGAATTGGTGGCGAGTAATGATAAGATCCTCGACCTGGCTGAAAAGAAAGTTGTTTTGCCGACTGCTAATAACGAAATTATCAACTTTCTGGAAAGCATTAAATCCGGGAGAAAAGCCATATATACCCCCGAATCAGGTCATCGCACCAGCTCTCTTTTGCATTGTGGAAATATAGCTTTAAAGCTCAACCGCAAACTGGAATGGGACCCTCTGAATGAGAGTTTTATAAATGATCCTGAGGCTGAAAAATTCAAGAAAAGAGAGATGAGGGAGATGTGGAGCTATAGCAAGATTTGTCCGGAGTACAAATATTAATATTGAGTACACTCCGAAAAGTCGGAGGAACTTATTTGGTTAATTGTTTTTTATAAAGGTATATAAATATTTGCATTGTTATTGTTAATATAAACAGATGAATGTCAATAACTTAGCTTGTTTTTTTAAATATCTTTTCGATATATTTGTTTCGATAAGTAAAAGCATAATAGATGTTTAAGAAATCAACTAAAGAAACGCAATTAGATGCATTTACCAGTGTTCCAACCATGCTGGATAGGTTAGCACTTAAACAGTACAATGATCAAGGGCATTGGCATAACAAGTTCCATTAATAGGTTGTGATCCGTATTGATGAATCCATCTTCAGTGTACTGTTCAATAACACAACAGGTCCGCCCAATGCGTCTGCCCGAACACTGGTTGGTATGATGATTTTAAAAGAATCATTTGGATGGAGTGACTCACAGTTGTTTGAGCATTGTCGTTTTAACTTACAGGTGCGCAGCTCTTTAGGTTTGTTTAACATAAATGATCCTTTTACCAGTTGAATCCACTTATTATCTTTTGCGCAAACGAATTTATGACCATCAAAAACAAAATGGTGAGGACTTGAAGGGAAATGTTTTCGCACATATCACCAGCGGGCAGATCAAGGAGTTTGATGTAAATGGCCGAAGCATTCGTATGGACAGCAAACTCATTGGCAGCAATATTGCGATTTTTACTCGTTATGAAATTATCCATCAAACACTTTGCATGTTTTATAAATCAATCGATAAGGCTGCTAAATCGAAGCTCTTCGTGGTAGACAGGAAACAGCTGGAAGTACTTATGAAGGAAGAATCTTGCAAAACAGTCTATCATAGTACTAAAGATGAACTCAAGGGGCGACTCCAAACTATTGGCATTCTTATTTACAGGTTGCTGAACCGTTTGGAATATCTACAAACCGAGCTTTATCAACTGCTTCAGCGAGTGTTTAATGAGCAGTATTAAGTTGCAGAAGATCAGCAGATCGAGCTTTGTCCAAAAGAAGAAATTTCCTCATCAAGTCTTCAGTCTCCACATGATCCGGATACCGCTTACCGTAACAAAGGAGATCAGACGATGAAAGGTTAAAGTGTGAATATTACTGAGACCTGTTCCAAAGACATTTCAACCTCATTACCAACGTGATTGTTGAAAAGGCAAACACCCCAGACACAGCATTTGTTGACCCAGCCATTGAAGCTACCATTAAAGTTACCGAACAAATTGTTAAAACGGGGTATGCTGATGGGGCTTATCAAAGCCCTAATAATGATGGTTGTTGCAAAAATACCGACATGGTTTTTACTGGTATCCAAGGCTTCGAGTCAAGATATGATTTAGAAATGACCTCGGAAGGATTATTGGTCACCAACACAAAAACAGGTGAGCAAATGAAGACTGTTTTGGTTAAAAAGCATAAAAACAGCAAGGAAGACAGGTGGTGAATAACAACTCCCTCTGGTTATTACTACTTTGGTCAACTGGCCATCAGGGCTTCTCAATTACGTCGCCAGATGAAAGGACGCTCATAGGAGGAACTACACAAACGAAACAATGTGGAAGCGACCATCTTTCAACTAAGCTACCCTTTAAGAAATACCAAATCAAAATACCGAGGAATAATCAAGCAAAAAACATGGGCTTACTGTAGATGCCTGTGGATCAATCTTGTAAGAATACTCAACTTTACGAAACAAATATGTCAAAGAACTTTTAAAATAATGAAATTACCTGTTTTTGAACACTCTTTTGTCAATTATTTAAACTTCCAGACTAAGAGCCAACTAATTTTAAGCAGAACATATTCTATTGTACTTATTTTATCGATAATTACTAATTTTTCCATTTTTAAATAAACCCTTTAATCGGAGGGGACTCAATATTTAAAGCTTGAATAGTTCAGTTTTCTCCTTTAAGAATCATCTGTAAAGAGAATCCAAAAATTAGTTATTCACACTCATATTATTTCAATTATTGATAACTTTTTGCTTATTTAAGGGGACTACTATTATTTAATTCTATGATATTCAGATATTTCTTTCTTTCTTGGCAGAAGGAAAACGAATATATACAGTTGAAAGTTTCACAAGAGAAAAAACAACAAACATAATTCAACCATTCATTAATAATCTATGAACCAATTTAGATCAATTTCAATCATGCTTATCCTGATGTTTTCATTTGTTCAGGAAAAAGGATTTTCATCAAACGGTAACCAGGATAATAAAAAAAATATCGTAATGTTCGGGAATTCAATCACCTTTCAGGGAAAATGGGAAGATATCCTTGAACGGACCGATGTGGTAAATAGGGGTATTCCAGGCTACACCACAGGGCAGCTCATCTGGACTATAAAAGATGTTCTTCGGGATTATCCGGGGACAAAAATCTGGTTTCTTGAAGGAGGTATCAATGATATTGGACTTGGCGTACCCGTAACGCGTATATTCGAAAATTACAAAATCACAGTGGATTCGTTAAAACGAAACCACATTATACCGGTAGTACAATTGACTATACTTAAAGTTGCCGCTATAAAAGAAAATAAAAAAGTGAATAAACTTAATAAGCTCATTCGTAAATACTGCTTGAAAAATCAGATTGACTACATTGATTTAAATGCGTTTCTTTCAAAAGACGGAGAATTAAAAAAAGAAATAAGTACCGATGGCACCCATCTTAAACCCAATGCTTATATACCATGGGGCGAAGCCATTAAGGAAGTACTTGATAAATATAAACTCTGATCATAAACATAAAACATTTCAATGAAAAATCAAGTACATGAAAAAGGATATCGCAACAAACCATTGACAAAAGAAGAAAAAGCAAGCTAGAATAAATTAAATTAAATGTTTCATAGTACAGGTGTTTAGTACTAATTATAAGTTTTGTCAATTAAATTTACTGCGTTGTAATCTCGACTGCAGCAGCAGGAAGTCCTTCTGACTCAGTAGTCACGATTATTGAACCTGATTTTGTAAACGGTCTGATAATAGCAAGGCACTTACCGTTAAAGGTTTTACATTCAGGTTTGCGAAAGTTTTGCATGTCGTTCGGTGCAGCGTTTCCTGAAGCCAGTAATTCGCCATCACCTGATACAGTAAATTTAACGTGTACGTCTGCATCAGGAACAAGATTCCCGTCTTTGTCCCTTACTTCAACTGAAACATATGCCAGGTCGTTACGGTCAGCATTGATCTGGTTTCTGTCGGGTATTAAGATCAGTTTTGCTGGTTTACCTGCTGTTTTGAATATTCTGGTTGCAACTTCTTTTCCATCTATTAAGCCTATCGCTTGTAATTCTCCTGCTTCGTATGGTACATTAAACTTTGCAGTAAGTCGGGTTTTGTCAGAGATTGGCTTCTGACCAATGATCTTGCCATTTAACTCAAGACGGACTACCTGACATTTCGAATAAACGGATATCTGCAACATATTTCCTTCCTCCCCGGGCCAGGTCCAGCTCTGATACTCATCGGGCCATCCCCAGCGAGATATACTTTCTTTTTTACCTGAGGGAATGGGAGCGTGTACAGCCATCTCCAGTTTACTCCTGTTCCATACTACATCCCTGAAATAGGACTGAGCTTTTTTCTGACCGGTGATATCGATATCTCCGCACCACGCGTTATACCAGGAGGGCCACGGCATACTGAACGCGGCATCTTTTTTGTCGTAATACGTACGCCCAATCCCAGATTCTCCAAGATAATCCATTCCTGTCCATACAAAATCGCCTATTACCCATGGATCTTTTTCCACCTGCTGCCAGTTTTCAAATGCTTCCATCGGAAAAGACTCGGTGCCTGCCATGATTCGTTCGGGGAATTTCTTATGATCGTTTTTGTAATCTCTCCACTGGTAATTATAACCACCAATGTCGAGGCTGGCAAAAGCAGGTTCACTATCCGACCACTCCAATCCTGGCTGTTCCCAGAACATGCAGATTGCAGCTGTGATGGGTCTTGTGTTGTCAAGCTCTTTAACCACTTTAACCAGCTGGTGTGCTATGCGTTGACCCGACGTGTCTGCCCTTTCATAGATCTCATTGCCGATGCTCCATATAATTACACTCGGGTGGTTACGGTCGCGCAGTATCATGGATTGAAGATCACTTTTCCAGTTTCCCCTGAAATAATTACTGTAGTCCTGGGGATTTTTCGGATGTTCCCACATATCGAAGGCTTCATCTATTACCATCATGCCAAGTCGGTCACATGCATCGAGGAATTGCTTTGAAGGAGGATTATGGCTGGTACGGATGGCATTGAACCCATTGGCTTTCAATAATTCAACCCGGCGTTCTTCTGCACGGTCGTATGTTGCGGAACCCAGGAGGCCATTGTCGTGATGAATGCATCCTCCTTTAAGTAAAACAGGACTACCATTAAGCAAAAAGCCTTTATCTGCACTGAAGCTGAGTGTTCTTACCCCGAATGGTACTGAATAGCTGTCAATAATCTTACCGTTTAGAACCACCTCTACCGTCGCCCTATAAAGGTGTGGGTTATCTATCGACCATAAAGCGGGATGGAGTATATTCAGTGTCTGATCAACCGAAAGAGAACCCTTTGCCTCTATATTCAAAGACTTCTCTGTCTTAACAATAACACTTGAATTTGCATCACTGATAAAAGTAACCAGACTGGCTCTATTTTTGTCAGCTCCACTGTTTTTTAGAATGACGGAAAGATGAACTTTGGCCGTATCTTCAGAAGTTAAGTCAGTGGTGACAAAAAGACCGTTTTCGGCCACTCTCAAAGGATTGGTAACTGTAAGCCATACGTGGCGGTAGATCCCAGATCCGCTGTACCAGCGACTGTTCTTCCCGGGGTTCCTTACTTCAACAGCAATTACATTATCCTTTCCCGGGAACAGGTAATCTGTAATATCATATGAAAATGGAGTATAACCGTAAAAATGATCACCTGCCTTTTTTCCATTAACCCACACGCTGGCAATCATATAAACACCATCGAAGCAAAGGGTAACCTGTTTCTTACTATAGGTATTATCGGCCATGAAATGTTTTCTGTACCATGCAGTACCTCCTTTAACGTGACCTGTGGCAAGGCCTCCTTCGCTGGTTATGGTAAAAGGACCGATATGATCTTCATTATCGTTATCAGCAAAATTCTCAATACTCCAGTCATGAGGAAGATCAATGCTTCGCCAGCCAGAGTCATCAAAGGCGGGATTTTCTGCTCCTGCCACACTGTCGCACAGAAATTTCCAATCGCCGTCTATTGGAATATTGCGATTCAATACGGTTTCATTTTTTATATTATCGGATGAACACGAAAAAAATATTATGCTTATAAAGAAGGAGAGTGGAAGTAAAAATTTCTTCATCATTATGGGATTTATGAATAATTATTAAATAATAATAAGCTTCGTAAGATACAATATTTTGTAAAGAGTTAAAACCTTAGGTGGATTCTAAAAATTCATTTTTTTTATTCTGATTCATGAGAAATCGCAGAACCCTTTAATCAATTTCTCAAATCATAATAAAACTACAATATTTATTCGAATATCGATAACATTAGAGATGCGTTAATATTTCATTGAAATTATATAAGTTAAGTTGTTCTTTGACATTTTGTTTGATTTGTATTTTTGTAAGCAGCTCATTTATAGGTGTTTTAGCAAAGGCTGAAATACCAATATTTGCATCATTTCATAGACCGAATATGGACTGCGAAGTTGATATTTCAGATAAGCCACCACCAAGTATGTACAAATGGCTATCCAAATATGAATTTTTACAGCATTTTCCGAGTGACCCCAAATAGTATTTATCTGTAAATTTTACTTTATCCATTTGAAGAATAGCTCAACTTGCCAACGATTTTTGTAAAGGGTAGCCACTTCTAATGCTTCTACTTCAAAATTATTGGTCAAGAAAACAAGGGTTATATCCTTTTCACTGTCGTAGTATTTAATTCTTCGCAGCTTTTCAGGGTATAGTTTTTTGCTCTTATAAATCACTAGCTTGATGGTTTGGTCGCAACGTAAACCAATACTTTTATTTACCTTCCGTGACTCAATTACCCTAAAGCGAAAATTATCTTTGACTCGAACCACAAAGAATGCATCTACTTCATTTAGTGTGTATAGGCGTCTGAAATCAACATAAGCTTTGTCCATAACGTAGATAGCACTTGGAACGATTTCAATTTCAACAAGAGCATTAACATCATGATACTTACCATCTGTTATGTGGATAAATGTTGGTATGTTACCTCGCAAGTCTAAGAGTGTATGAACTTTGATAGCTCCCCTAGAACGCTTACCCCTTGCCCAACTCCAAAGTGTAAGGCTGAGTGAGATGGTTGCTGAATCGAGAACAAAAATATCATTATATATCTCCAAGTGTGGCACAGGGCTATTGGCATATAGGGGTTGAACAAGTTTAATGAGGTACACTCCTAAGTCTGCAAAGATGCGCCAATCACGATTCTCATTTGCACGAGATAGTGTCGATTGATTAACGCTTTGCTTGATTCACAAATGATATAAACTATTCTTATGAGCATTTAGGCAGAGTCAAATATCTCTCAAACCATTTCGAGCAGTAAGCTGTCCGAAGAATAGTTTTGCAAATTGATTCCAACAACTCAATCCTCTTGTTCGGTAATTGCCGTTGTAACGCTTTACACATTTACTAAACTCATAGCTGTAGACAAGAGATAAAACCTGAGCAAAAACATACTTTCCGCTATTCATAACTTTGTGATTTTCCACAAAACTATCACGCAAATCAAATCAAAAAATCAAAGAACGTTTATAATTAGATATATATCAGTAATTTATAAATAAAATTAATAAGTTAACGCATCACTAATGATTCGATAATTAAAAAAATATCGTAAATTGACTTCGATTTAAAAAAATCAGTTAACGGGTTCTTCGATTTTTCTTGAATCAATAGTTTAAAAATGAATTTTTAGACCCCCCCTATGAAAAAAATAATGAAAGCCCTGATATTTCCCATTTTCTTTTTCGCTACGATGAATTCAGCATTCAGCGGAAATGATGAGTTGGTAAAAACGTGGAAATATACAAACGGAAATTATCAGTTTGAATGGAATTTTGTAACTGATATAGCACAGATGTCTCAGATAAACCCACACAAGACCATCTGGAAGGGAAGTTTGTTGCCTGCTTTTTGGCTTCAGAATTCAAACATGCAAAAAAAGTATATAAAGGCTGTGGTTTTAAACGAGACGACAGAAGGGAACCTGACAAAATTGAAGCTTCAGTTTGCCGATTTTGGAACAGGCAGCATGTCGGTAAGGAAAGAAAGCTGGGGTATTTCGATTACAGATTTTCATGTAAGCTGGAACGATAAGATTCCACAGATTATTGATTTGTATTTTGGAACATCGGCATGTCCTGAAGGTAGGCAAAGTTTGATGGACGAAACGAATCCGCCGTTTTCATCCGATTGGGAAGCTTTTGGCTTTTGCATTCCGGGTGCCAAGGAAGGTACGGTGCAAAGCTTCTTCCGCTTTTGGGATTTTGGGCAAACCAACATTGCGCTGGGCAGTTTTGCCCCATCAATGGGAACCCCTTACGGAGCTGCTTTTCCCCGGCCAATATTGTCATTGGCGATGGGTGACAATAATGGGTGGATGGTTATCGGTGCAGGAAATATTCCCAATGCTCCAATGACTTTGAAGATGCGCTCATCCCTTGGATGTATCGATTTTTTGTACCGCGAAGATTTGTGGGGAGCGGGAACTAAGGATAGAATATGGCAGAATCCACTGCGTATTGTTTTTGGAGAAAATGCATGGTTGGCTTACCTCCAGTATTTCAATTCTTTTCCAAAAAAGGAAACACTTTCTTCCATTCACCAAAAGGCAATCTGGAATACATGGGGTAACTGGAAAAATCAAGATTATCCCATTCGACCGATTGTCGATTTTGCCAAAAAAACCGGGGCCGAAATCTTAGTAATTGATGATCCATGGGAGGCTTCGCAGGGGGTTGGGAAACCTGATACGGTGAGATTTCCCAATATTCAGGATGATATGGAATACCTCCATAAGCAAAAAATGTCACATGGTATTTGGGAATGTGTTGGGTGGATTGGTGATACAATGGCCTGTGGATTGACTAAAGCTGATCTTATTTGCGATAAAAACGGTAATCCATGTGTGGGAAGCTGGAACTTCAATCCTTTCAACTCTGGTAATTTCTGTATCGACATTAGTTCACAGCATTCCAGAGACTTTCTGGTCGATCGAACAATCCGGACCATGAAGATGATGAAGCCCAAATTGATCAAACTTGATTTTGGATACGGCATGCCTAACCCAAACCTGGGGGTTCCTCGAAATCCTGAATTGAGGGGCGAAAAATATTCTTTCGAATTGATGAAACTCATTTCAGATGCGGCAAAAAGTGTCGATCCCGATGTAACCATTATGTATTACGGCATAAACCCGCTATTTCTGACACTGTTCGATATGGTTTCACTGGACGATCAGGGCGATTTGTGGTATGATGTAAAAGAAGGTCACGACCAGTGGAGCATCTGGGCTTCATTGTTGTCTGACAAACAGGTTGCAATAAGTGGTTCATCTTCTTATGACTGGAATGCCGACGACGAAGTTATCCTGAATACATTCATATTAGGTTCTCCGGGAGCTGTGCTTGGAACCCATATGGATGATGGTTCTGAAGTTCCTGAAAAATACATAAACAGAAGGTATGCTGTGAATAAATGG
>Ga0307377_10006848_pt1 | contig 11863 bp, 9 predicted proteins | sample TR3MG_FD_202535 | JGI IMG/M metagenome (GOLD analysis project Ga0307377, IMG submission 202535) | Soil microbial communities from Risofladan, Vaasa, Finland - TR-3 | ecosystem: Environmental > Terrestrial > Soil > Coastal area > Acid sulfate soil | place: Finland: Risofladan, Vaasa | collected...
AGTGTGGCCTGACAGTGATGACGTGGATGCGCCAGCGTTCGGCCAGCACACGTACTTCCTTCATTGAGTAGAAGATTTCTCCATTCAAAAGCTCACCACGCAGCTTGCTGTTGAAACTCTCGCAGAAGCCGTTCTCCCAAGGGGAGCCTAGTTCGATATACGTCGTTTTCGCTGCTGTTGCCGCCAGCCATTTGCGCAGGTCTTTGGCCACGAACTCGGGGCCGTTATCGGAACGCAGGTTTTCTGGCACGCCCCTCATCACCATCACATGAGCCAACGCTCTGATCACCTTGGCGCCCGTCCAACTCCGTTCGCAACTAATCATCAGGAATTCCCTGGTGTACTCATCGATCAGGTTCAACATCCGCGCCGTGCGACCGTCATGCGTATTGGCGCTGACGAAGTCGCAGCTTCACACATGGTTCTTGCGTTCCGGCCGCAGCCGCATGCACGATCCATCGTTGAGCTACAAGCGACCCCTTGCTTTCTGTATTTGTGGATCCTGCATCCCTTCGCGACTCCAGATCCTTTCGACTCGATCCTTGCCTACCTGCCAGCCGCTCTTTGCAACAGCGCCGTAATGCGCCTGCAGCTATAACGTCCATATTGGCTGGCCAGCAAAACGATGGCTTGGGTCAGTCGATCTTCGTCTTCACGCTGTGTCGGCTGGTAGCGCTGCGTGCCGCGCGGCCGGTTCATCAATTGGCACGCCCGCCGCTCGCTCATGCCCTGCTCGCTGGCATGGCCTACCGCAGGGCGCCGTCGCTCCAGACTCAGAAATTTTCCGAAGCAGTGTCCTTCAGCACCAGCTTGTCCAGGCTCAGCTCTGTCACCAACCGCTTCAGCTTGGCGTTTTCCTGCTCCAACTCCTTCAACCGCCGTGCCTGGTCCACCTGCAACCCGCCGCACGCCTCGCGCCAACGGCAGTACGTCTGCTCCCCCATCTGCAACTCTTCGCAAGCTTGTGGCGTAGTTTTGCCACCTGCTACTGCGACCTCAACCCGTCGAAGCAGGTTCACGATTTTCTCTGGCATATTCTTCTTCCCTCGTGCCATTCAAGGCTCCTCTCACACCAGTTTCTCTCACCTCAACTGGTACGAAAATCGCCGGGCACTCCAGAATGGCACGATTGGCAGCAGCGATTGAACCAGTGGCATTGAAACCAAAGGAATCCGCCAAGACGGAGGGCATTCACGCAAGGGTCACTCCCAGTGACAGTGACGTTACAACAAGCTCTTTCTTTTTTCCCCAGTTTGGCGATCCAGTGAGATCACGCGACACAAGCCAAAAACTAAGACCGGCTCCCAAACCGAACCTTTGTCCTCAATACCTCACCCTATCCATAAGCAAGTCCACTTCAAAACCTATGTTTTTATATTCAATTGATTAAGTCAATTTTCAAATATATGCATTAATTTTCACACACACTTACCAGATAGGTTCTCTGTTCTTCACTGATCCCACAAAAGGTTCCTGTACGAGAACAAGGCGACGAGGGGTCGGTACACACCAATCTCTCAGGAATCCACAACGCCACTCACAATCGGTCGAGGAGACCGCGGTGTTGCGAAGCCCCTTCGTACCCTCAGAAATCTCCCGTGACCTCGGTCGTGGGCAGGATGTCATTCTCTCGCGCCATCCAGACGTAGAGGGTAGGCATGAGGAATATCCCGATGACTAGGTTGGCCAGCAACCCGCCAACGATGACGATTGCAAAGGGCCGCTGCGAGTCAGAACCGATGGCATGGGAGAGCGCTGCGGGCAGCAGGCCGAGCGTGGCGACAAGCATGGTCATCATGACGGGACGCAGCCGCTGAACGGATCCCTCGACAGCGGCTTCTATAACATGTTCGTAGCTGAACGCTTCAGATGCAATGCGGCGGACGCGCAACTGATTAATGAACTCGATCATGATGACGCCTGTTTCTACAGAGACGCCAAAGAGGGCCAGGAAGCCGACCTCGGAAGAGACGGAGAAATTGGTGTGGGTGAGGAAGAGCGCAAGCGGGCCACCGATGGAAGCCATGATGACTGAAATCAGCACCAGCACCGACCATTTGTAGGATCGGAACATCATGTAGAGGATGAGGAAGATCGCCATGACGGTGATGGGAATGACGAGCGCCATGCGCTTGTTGGCGCGCTGCTGGCTGGCATATTCGCCAGCCCACTCAAGATGATAGCCAGGGGGCAGGGCTACGTTGCGTTCCACTTTGCCGACGGCCTCTTGAACGGTTGAGCCGAGGTCGCGGCCGCGGACGGAGTACTTGATGGCGATGTAACGCTGGCCCTCCTCGCGATTGATTTGCTCGGCACCGTCGTCGGTAGAGACCTTGGTCAACTGCCCGAGCGAAACACGCTCACCGGAAGGCGCGAGCAGGCGCACGTCTTCGATAGCCTCGCGGGTATCGCGATACTGCTTCTGGTAACGGAGCGTAACGTCGTAACGCGCCTCGCCCTGTTGTAGCTGGGTGACAGCGTTTGATCCGATCGCGGTTTGAAGCGCGTCCTGGATGTCGGCGACATTGATGCCCCAGCGCGCGGCGGCCTGCCGGTCTACGGTGAAATTCAGGTTAGGTTGTCCGACGATGCGGAAGATGCCGAGATCCTCAATGCCGGGGACTGAGGCCATTTGCGTCTGGATGAGCTCAGCGGTGTGCTCGAGGGTGCGGAGATTGTCACCGTAGAGTTTGACGGCCAATTCGCCTTTGACGCCGGAGACTGCCTCCTCCATGTTGTCGGAGATGGGCTGGGAGTAATTCCAGATGACTCCGGGAAACTTTTCCAACTGCTGATCGATAGCAGCGATGAGCGCCTCTTTGTTCTGGTGAAAGACGGGACGCCACTGTTCCTTTGGCTTGAGATCGACAAAGTACTCAGTGTTAAAAAAACCAGCCGTGTCTGTGCCGTCGTCGGGGCGGCCGGTCTGGCTTACGACATCTTTGACCTCGGGGAACGAAGCCATCACAATCCGTGCCTTGTTGGTGAAGTCGATGCTTGCCGTGGGGCCTTCACTTGGCGGCAGCGTTCCGCGCACCCAAATGGAGCCTTCGTCGAGATGGGGCAAGAATTCCGAGCCGATTGGTCCGCCGAAGGAAAGATAAATGGCGCCCAGGAAGAGCGCGAAGGAGACACCCAGCGTAATGTTTCGATGCAGAATGGCTTTGCGCACCGCAGTGCGATAGTGGCTGATGAGCCAATCCATCATGGGGTTCTGCCACTCTTTGGCACCGTTTTCGAACGCGATGCCGCCCATGACGGGAGCGACGAGGATGGCAAAGATGAGCGCGCCGACCAATGCGAACGTGACGGTCCAGGCCATGGGCTTGAAGAGACGGCCCTCGACGGCCTGAAGGGTGAAGATGGGCAAATAAGACGCGATGATGATGCCGCGCGCAAAGAAGACGGGGCGCTGTACCTCGTGGGCCGCGTCGCGGATTTTCTGGGCCGGAGAGCGCGCATCGTTTTTGAGATTGAGATGGCGCACCATGTTCTCAATCATGACGACTGTTCCGTCGACGACCATTCCAAAATCGAGCGCACCGAGTGAAAGCAGGTTTGCGGGAATGTGCACTAGGTCGAGGCAAATAGCCGCGAAGAGCAGCGCGAATGGAATTGTGAGGGCGACAATGACGGCGCCGCGCACATTGCCGAGGAAGAGGAAGAGAATAATGGAAACGAGGATCACGCCGGCGGTCAGGTTGTTTTCAACCGTCTTGACGGTGAACTTGACGAGATCGGAGCGATCGAGAAACGGAACGACTTTGACGCCTTTGGGCAGAATTCCGTTGTTGAGTTTCTTGACCTCCGCATGGATGCCTTGCAGGACGGGGTCGGAGTCGTCGCCTTTCTGAAGCAGCACGATGCCTTCGACGGTATCGGGATTGTCGACGATTGTTCCGTCGGCGAGCCGAGTTGCGCGACCAATCTGGCCGAGGCGAATTCTTGGGCCTTGGACAACGGTGGCGATGTCCTTGATTTTTATCGCAGTGCCGTTTGTAGATTTGACAACAGTATTTTCAATGTCCTGCACGCTGCGGTAGAGGCCGAGCGACTGAACGTTGATTTGCTGGGCGCCTTGCTCAATGAAGCTGCCTCCGCCGTTGGTGTTGTTGGCTGCGATCTGCTGCTCTACCTGGCTTATTGAGAGTCCATACTGAACAAGTTTTTCTGGATCGAGCTTGACCTGGTATTCCTTGGTGGGACCGCCGAAGCTGGAAACGTCCACGACGCCGTTGACTGCCTTGAAGGACTTCTCGAGTGTCCAGTCTTCGAGCGATTTCTTTTCCATAACGTCGTAGGCGGGATTTGTGCTCTCGAGCGTGTACCAGTAGATTTGGCCGACGGGGCTCCAGTCGGTGCCCATCTGCGGAACGAGACCGGCGGGCAGGTTGACCTGGTTGAGCCGCTCGAGTACGTGCTCGCGATTTACATCGCTGGTTGAGGCGTCGTCGAAGATGAGCATGAGGCTGGAGAGCCCCGCGAGCGTGGTTGAGCGCAGATGGGTGAGGTGGGGAATGCCGGCCATTTGAATTTCGACTGGCACGGTGACCTGGCGCTCGATTTCTTCTGCGCTGCGGCCGGGCCACTGGGTGATGATCTGCACGTAGTTGTTGGCGACGTCGGGGTAAGCCTCGATGGGCAGATTGCGGAAGGAAACGATACCCCATGCGGTGAGCACGACGACTCCGCCGAGAACGAGCCAGCGGTTTCTGAGTGCGAAATCAACGAGTGCGCGCAGCATTTACTGGTTCCCCGCAGATTCGAGAAGAAGAGCATTCGTGACTACCTGCTGGCCTGGATCGATGCCGGAGAGAATCAACTGCCGATTGCCGCTGAGCATTTCGCCGGCATGCACTTCGGTGCGCTTGAACTGATTTCCGCCGGCTGGGACAAAGACCCAATCCCGGTCATGGAGATGGAGAACAGCGTCTGCGGGGACGACGGCGTGCGTCTCCTTTCCACGGCTGGAGAAGGTGGCGGTCGCAAACATTCCCAGTTTCAGGAAGCCGGGGTTGGCGACTTCGATTCGGACTTTCGCGGTTCTGAGCGTGGGGTCGAGGATGGGGCCTATGTCGCTGACTATGCCTGTGAGCGGACGATCTGGATATGCATTGATTGTGATTTTCGCTTGCTGGCCGAGTTGCAGTTTTGGAATATCATTTTCGTAGACATCGCAGACAACCCAGACTCGGGAGAGATCGGCGATGGTGAATGCGGTTGCCGAACCGGAGAGGCCTACGCCGGCTGCGGCTGCGTTGGTGACGTTTTGGGCAACGATGACGCCGGCGATGGGCGCATAGACGTTGACGACGCTGCTGGGGTGGTTCTTGTCGACGCCGAGGGTAGTCAATTGATCTTCGGCGGCGGTGACGTCGGCCTTGGCGTTCTTCTCTGCGTCTTCGGCCTGCTCGAGCATGGCCTGGGAGACGGCTCCATGCTGAAACAGATCCTGGCTGCGGAGATAGGCTTTGTTGGCGAGTTGCTCGTCGTTGGATGCCTTCAGGTAGGTATCAAAGGCGTTGGTGACGTCGGGGCTTTGCACCTTGAGCAGGAGTTGCCCTTTTGCTACGTGGTCGTCGAGTCGGGCTTTGATGTCGACGACTCGGCCGTTTGCAAGCGAGATCACGGGAACCTCGCGGGAGACATCGGGAAAGACGGCGCCGGTAGCATTCAGTTGGCTGGCTACCTCGGTCTTTTCAGCAGCGGACACGGAGAACTTGTTCGCGTCATTGCTATCGATAGTGATCAGATTCATGTCGGGAATCTGAACGACTTTGGCAGGCGGCGGAGCGCCGTCGCCTTGTGGCTTATCCTTACAGCCGGAGAGAGCGATCGTGGAACACGCGGCCAGAATGCAGATTGCAACCGCGACGTGGCGACGCTTGAAACGGAGAATTGACTTCATTGAATTACCTCGCGCCCTACGGCGAGGTTCAGTTGTCCGACAGCGGTTAGATACGAGCCGAGGAGTTGCACATAGGCCAGTTGCACGATGCGGTAATCGCTCTGCGCATTGAGAAAATCCATGAGCGATGCGCCACCGTGCTGATAGGAATAGGTGACGTTGTCGCGTACGCGCAAAGCCTGGTCTTTGTATCGCGCCTTGTAGGGCTTGAGGAGCGTGATGCTGCTCTCGACCTCGGCATAGGCTGTGTCAACGTCGCTGAAGACCTGCGCACGCACGGCTTCGCTCGCCTGGCGGGTGCGATCGATGTCGATCAGAGTACGCTGCTTCTCCCCCTGATTGCGGTCGAAGATGCGCAAAGGAATGCTCACGCTGGCGCCGAGAGTCTGGATGCCATTGGGATTATTGCTGGAGGCGTTGTAGGTGTACCAGCCGCCAAAGGTTGGGTCGGTGGACCCATTGGCAACGGCCAGTTTGTGATTGGTTTCAGACTGTTGAATGGATTGCAGTGCTGCCTGTAAATCGGGTCGCGCGCTTGCGGCAGCCTGACGAAATTCGTCCAGCGGCTGCAACGAGTCTGAAAAGTCGAAGACGCCCGTCACATCGAACTGCTGCACGGGAGTGCGGTCGTTCATCAGTTGAAGCAGTTGGATTTTCGAGGTGCGCAGGTTAATGATTGCGGTTTGCATCTCAGATTCGTATTGAACGCGCAGTAATTCGATGCGGTCCAGATCGATCTGCGCGATATCGCCGGCCTTGAAGCGGGCGCGGCTGATCTCGATGATGTGGTCGTAGTAATCCAGGTCTGCCTTCGCGAGTTCGAGAACGGCCTTGGCTTCCAGAGTCTGCACGAATGCCTCGCGCAGGGTGAATTCAAGGTTGCGTTTGAGATCCTCGTGCTGGGCCTCGGTGATGCGGGTGCCTTCCTTTGCACTCTCAAGCCGGAGTTCGCGCTTGTGGTCGCGTTCGTGCAAATAACTGACATTCGGTTGCTCGGAGGTTCCCTTGAACGGAGTCCAGACGCCGTCGTGCGGGACGATCTGGGTACCGTCGGCCGATACAGTGAGCTGGGGGTTGGGACGGAGATAAGCCGTAACCTCGGCTGCTTTCATCTCGTCCACGGTGTCGGCATCGGCCTTGAGGGCGGCATTGCCCGCTTCAAACCTGGCCTTCACCTGATCCCAGGTGAGACTTTGCTGCGCCGGAGACACGGCTGCCACCAGAAAGATTAATGCAGCCACTACTGGAGCAGACCCATAAGGGAATATCTGCTTCATACGCATCCTTTGCGCCGGGGGTTGCGCGGCGACAGATGAAAGGAGGGGGGATGGGGGTTGGCGTGGAGGAGCGATCAGGCGGAGGGTGGGGGTCGGTTATGGATGGGGGTAAGGGCGGGGTTGGCGGCTAGTTGCGGGGGGGCATAGGGCTGGAGGGCGAGGCGCTGGAAGCCGAACACTGGCGCGGCAACGGCTGACTCGGGAAGGGTGGCGACTGGGAAGATGGAGTGGGGGCAGGAGACCCCGTAGTCGCGGCGCTGGCAAGTGTCTGTTTCCGCAGGGTTGTGGAGGCACCACAAGTCATCGCTGACGGAGATGACCGGGAACAGGGTGACGATGAGCACGACCAGGGCGATGAACGACAAGCGACCATTGGCGGCTGTGCGCCGACCCAGGGGTATCCACAGGCACAGGCTCGCGATTGCCACCAGAGCCCAGCCGGAATTGAGGAATAGCTCCATGCCCAGCTAGGATTCTAACTCACTGGCACGGTTCTTACTGAGCGCACCGGAAGCAGATGTTGTCGCCATCCAGACTGTATTCGGCCGAGCAGACATCGCCACCACAGATCATGGCTTCTCCTGCGTAGAGTTGTCGGCGGGTGATGAGACCCAGGGTGCCGCAGCGCGGACAGGACATGACGGCGACAAACGGATTCTGGGCATGGCCCATCTTGGCCTGATTTTCCAGGACAAAAACCGTTCCGGGGTCCATTCTTTCGGGGATCCATTCTTCCATGAACTGCAAGTCGGCTGACATCGTGCCCTCCATTGGGTTGATGTAACCGAGCCGAATCCGCTGTTCTGGGGCCGGCCCCTCGGGGAACAACTGCAGACTGCGAATGGCGTCCCGACGCCTGCGCGGCATCGGGTTTGAATCAATATTCTTCACAGTGATACCGAAGTTGGCAGTCCAAGTCAAATGGAATCGTACCGCCGGAGTGTCGAGCGGGATTCCCCGGCCCAAAGTGGATCGGTGTCCCTCACTGGGCCCCACCGGTCCGCGCTCCGGGCTGGGACTGAGCTGCTTCGTCGATTGCCCTGTAGGTTTCCTGGTTGCGGAGGATTGCCTCGACGTACTCTCGCGTCTGCGTGAAGGGGATCGATTCTACAAACTCGTCCATACCTTGATAGGGTCCGGCTGCCTCCCAGTCCGCAACGCGGCTATCGCCCGCGTTATAGGCAGCCAGAGCGTATTCCTGCACTCCGCCGAAGCGGTCGAGCATCTGACGCAGATAGCGGGTTCCGAGGCGGATGTTGGTCTCGGGGTCGAGCAGTTGGAAGGTCTGGAAGTGGCTGATTCCCTCTTGGCGCGCCATCGCCTTGCCGACGGAGGGGAGCAGCTGCATCAAGCCCCAGGCGTTGGCGTAGGAGACGACCGCAGGGTTGAACTCGGACTCCTGCCGGATGAGGGACGCAACCATGTATGGGTCAAGATTGTTCTTTGCCGACTCGGCTTTGATGGTGTCCCACCAGGGCTGGGGAAAGAGAATGCGCCAGTAGGCCAGCGGGATCGAGTCAATGGAGGCTGAAGCGGCATAGGGCAAGGCCCGCTTCATCGCCCGCAGGGCGCGGAAGTTCTCGCCGTAGGAGGAATAGATTTGCGCCTCAGCCAGCTTGCTCCAGGACGAAGAGTCGGGGTCCGCGGCAATCTCGCGCGCAATGTATTCGCTCAGTCCGGCATTGGCCAGCAGCCTTGCCCTGGCCAGATGCGGGCTGTCGGCCGGAAAGCTCTGGACCAACAGAGGCACCGCTACGGGCTGCAATCGATCGAGGTGTGGGACAGGCACTTGCCGCGCGTCTCCGAGGGCCGCAAGCCTCTGGCGCGCCATTTGCGCGTAGAAGTAGTGCTGGTAAGCCCGGTCGATGGCGCGATAGTTGGCTGCCGCCCTGGCTGGAGCGTGGTCCTGCGTCTCGAAGAGACGCCCCCGCCAGTAGAGCGCGCCCACCGTCTCCGGCGCCGTGGGATAGAGCTTGATCTGCTCGTCAAAGAGGCGCGCGGCGTCGGCGTAGAGGCCCTGGCGATAGCTGAGCCAGCCTGCGCGCCAATGAGCCGCCGCTGCGTTCTGGCTGTCGGGGAAATGCGCCGCCAGATATGCGTAGTACTGAACCGCATTGGGATAGTCCCGCTTGAGCAGGTACATGTTGCCGCTGGAGAATAGCGCCTCAGCCAGCCACGGACTGGAGGGGAATCTGGACTCCATTTCGGTGACAATGCTCTGCTGGGCGGCAGTGTCGTCGCGGCCTCTAGCCAGTTCCATCAGCAGATAAAGCCGCCGCGCGCCGCTCTCGTCGGGTGTATCGGCGAGCGCCTGCGCCTGGGAGGTGGTAAGCCGTTTCAGCTTGTAGTCGCAGGCCGCCGCGGCCACGGCAAAGCCGTTGCGGTCCGTGGCGTTGAGGCCGGGCATGAGCAGCAGGGCGCGGTACTGGTCGGCGGCCTGCTCATAGCGGCCGCCTTTGTAGTAAGCGTCGGCCAGGCCGCGCAGCTCGGCGAGCGTCAGCGTAGCTTCGACCCCCATCTCGGTCAGCCGGGCGCGGGCAACCTGCGCATCCTGACTGAGCGGATGAGCCAACAACAGTTGTTTGAACGTGCGCGCCGCGGCGTCTTTCTGGCCGAGGGCGAACTGCGTCTGTCCCAGAGCCAGTTGGAAGCCGGTGCGGTCTTCTGCGGCCAGCCCTGCCGCTTTGGCCAGCACGCGCTGGGCTCCGGCAGCATTGTTGAGGGCCAGCAGGATGTTTGCCTCCAGCTCCGGGGCCTCGTCGTCAAAGATGCTGTCTGGGTAGCGATCGGTGAAGCCGCGCAACAGCGATTCTGCCGCAGCGTCGTCTCCGGAGTTATGGAGCGCCTGGGCGCGGAGAAATTCCGCATAGTCGGCCAAGTCCTGTCCATCCTGGCTCGACTGGCGCAGGTTGGCCTCGGCTTCGACATAGCGCTTGTCGAGAAGATAGGCGTGGCCGAGGGCCAGATAGGCTGCCGCCGCGGCCTCGCCGGTATGTTTGCGCGCATAAGCGGTGACCCCGGCGTAAGCGGCGGGCGTGCGCAGGTTGGCCAGTTGCTGGGCCATGGGCCTTAGCTCGGCGGAGGCGACAAAGCCCATCCTGAGGCGGGCCGTGCGCGCCGCCCTGGCTGCGCGGGTGGCGCGGCTTGCACGGCTGGTGGGCTTGTGGCGCCTGGACGACTTGCGGCTTTTGGCCGACAACTTCCTTGCGGATGTTCTGGTGCGGCTGGAACTTTTCTTCGTGGAGCTTGGTGCAGCCTTCTTGTTGCCTGCTGCTTTATTGCCTTTGCTTGCGGAGGCATGGGAATGCGCGGTTGCAGAGCTGCCTGAGCTTTGCCCGGCCACGGGCTGCACCAGCATAAGGATTGAAAGCAGAACGGCGAGAAATTGACTGGCTGGCCGTGCAATCGGATTTTGGGTAAAAGCTGCTCTCATATCTCCACTTTATGCCGCTTCCGGCCGACAACGGCGCCCCCGAACCACTCGCGTTACGTCGGGACTCCGTATTTTGAACAGCGAGGCTTCATTCGTCCCATAATTGGCAACCTGCTGTTTGGTTCCCTGCCCCGCCGTCCTTTACACTCTTCTTTTGACGGTCTGATTCCAGAAGCGCAAGCTGGTCCAAAGCTCCTTCACAACGATTTTCGCAACGATTTCCGCAACCAAGCCCCATGACGACCATCCAACCTAATACGGGACAAGACGAGCCGCATCCCGACGTGGCCCTGGTTGAACGGGTTCGCGGCGGCGATATTGCGGCGTACGACGAGCTTGTCCGCAAGTACGAACGTCAGATTTTCAGGATTGCGCAGCACATTACGCAAAACCGTGAAGATGCCGAGGATGTGATGCAGGACGCGTTTCTGAAGGCATATCAGAAACTCGACCAGTTTCAGGGGAATTCAAAATTCTACACATGGCTAGTTCGTATCGCGGTGAACGAAAGCCTGATGCGGCTGCGCAAGCGGCGCACGGGCAAGATGGTCTCGATCGACGAGGATTTGGAGACCGAGGACGGCTCTGTACCGCGCGACCTGGCCGATTGGGCTCCCGATCCAGAGCAGAACTACACGCAAACCGAGCTGGGCAAAATCCTGGAGAAGACCATCAAAGGGCTTCCGCCGGGGTTCAGGGTTGTGTTCGAACTGCGGGACGTGCAAGGGCTTTCGACCGAGGACACGGCCGAGGCTTTGGGCCTGAGCGTTCCGGCAGTGAAGTCGCGGCTGCTGCGCGCGCGACTGCAATTACGCGAGCGGCTGAGCCGTTATTTCAAGAACAAACCGGGGTCGCGAATGGCCGGACCCAGAGTAGCGAGGGCTGAATCGTGAAATGCTCTGAGTTCATCGCCCTTCTGGACGACCTGATTGACGACACGATTGCCGCGGAAGTGCGCGCCGAACTTGAAACGCATCTGCACAAGTGCGGACATTGCGAAGTCATCTTCAATACGACGCGCAAGACGATTGAAATCTACCGATCCCATGACCTGTACGAGCTGCCGAACGATTTGCGCGACCGGCTCCATGCCGCCATCATGGCGCGCTGCAAAAAAGGGTGCTGAAGGCCAGTTTTGGGCCTTAAATTTGCGATAAAACCACAAAATAACGTCGTTTTTCGTCGGGTACAGTTACTCTTTGATTACCGGGTTGAGTTTTTAAATCGCTTAAAATGAAATACTTG
>Ga0307377_10006850_pt1 | contig 11860 bp, 22 predicted proteins | sample TR3MG_FD_202535 | JGI IMG/M metagenome (GOLD analysis project Ga0307377, IMG submission 202535) | Soil microbial communities from Risofladan, Vaasa, Finland - TR-3 | ecosystem: Environmental > Terrestrial > Soil > Coastal area > Acid sulfate soil | place: Finland: Risofladan, Vaasa | collected...
GAGTAACGGCATACGGTCTATTTTGCGGACTGGAAACGTTGATCATCAAGTTTTATTTGAATAGTAGAGATAAGGAAGGAGGTATAAAATGAACGAAGCACAAAAAGCATTTGCTAAAAAGATATTAAACGAAGCATATAAGGCAAAATTAATATTGACATTATAATATATATATGTTATTATATTAGTATGATAAGATATATAAAAAAATTAGATAATAGAAAATTAAAAGAATGGTTAGAATATAAATATATAAAAGAAAAATTGCAACAGAAAGATATTGCTAAGTTGTGTGGGGTTGGACGCAATACTATACATAATTGGTTAGAATATTATCAGATACCTTTTTGGGGGAAAGGTGAAACAAGAAAGAAGAAATCTTGTAATATTATTAATTTGAAAATTGGAGATAGATATAGGGTCAGAGATATTGGACTTAATAGATATAGAAAATCTACTTTAATGGAATGGGTAGAATGTCCTTCATGTGGTAATAAACATTGGGTAATGGTGAGTCATAACAAACCAGTAAATTGCAAAAAATGTGGAGCAGTAAAAAAAGAAGGGACAATTAATAAACAAGGATATAAAGAAATATGGGTTTCTCCTATAAATATATTTAGTAAAATGAGAAATAGAAGGGGTAGAATAACAGAGCATAGATTAAATATGGCTAAACATTTAAATAGATGTTTAAAAACAGAGGAAGTAGTTCATCATATAGACCATAATAAAATAAATAATGAAATCTCTAATTTGAAATTAATCGAATCGAATGGACCACATTTGTCCATTACAATATTAGAGAATAGAATAAAAAGATTAGAGATAGAAAATAAATTATTAAAAAGGAAAATCAATGAATTTAAGTCAAAAGTTATTTGCAAAAAAAATGATTCAAGCAGCTTATGAGGCGAAAAAATCGACCCAATTACCTGCAAGTATAGTAAGTAGTCAGGCAATTTTAGAGACTGGCTGGGGTAAGCGAGTGCCTACCGATATTCATACAGGCAAGTTTTCCTTTAATTTATTCGGCATTAAAGGGGAAGGTAGTCAGGGGTCAGTCGAGGTCTATACCCATGAATTTGTTAATGGCAAGAAAATCAAGATAAAAGCTAAATTCAGGGCATACAAAGATTACGCCGAGAGTTTTATCGATTACGGCAATCTGATATTAGGTGCAAAAAGATATAAAGAAGCAGTGATAAACAAAGATAATGCTGAAAAATATATATATGAGTTATGGAAGGCAGGGTACGCTACTGACCCGAAATACCCGGAAAAGATATTGAAGATTGCAAGGCGATGTAATTTTATCCCAAAGGAAAAGAGTAATGAAGATGGTTAATAAGATCATCCTATTAATATTATTTTGTATTGCTGGCTTTTTGTGTAGCCAGTGGGCTAAAAGTGTAAGCAATAATGTCCATGAGCCGGTAGAGATAGAGTGCGAGGGCGGGATTTGCCCGGTGCCGGAGGAATATAAAGTTAAGTAAAGGAGGGAGATTTGTTAAATATAAAATGCCCGGAATGTGGTTCAAGTAATTGGAAATATTCAGGGTATAAACCACTAAAAAAAGGGGAAACAGCTAAAAAGCAAAGATTTTATTGTCATAGTTGCGAAAAAGAATTTTTAGATGAAGATATTTTAGACCAATTTCCTGATGTAGACCTTGATTTATTAAGAGAAAATATTAGACTTGCCAAACGGACACAACGATTTGCCGACTCTAACCGGATAGAACGGAAAGCCTTCCGGGAATACGCAAGGGTAGATAATGCAGTAAGCGAATATAACAAAGAATTAGTCAAGATATTAGACCAATATAACCTCGCTAAATTCACAATAAAGCATAAGAATTACCATAATGAAGCCGCCGGAATATTCCACTTAACCGACCCCCACTTTAACGAACTGGTTAATCTTGCTATCAATAAATATGATTTTAATATAGCAAGCAAGAGATGTAAATTATTTGTTGAGGAAGCAAGAGAATATTTTAAGCTAAAAAATGTTAAGAATGTATTATTCGCTATGACAGGGGATTTGCTTAATAGTGACAGGCGGCTTGATGAATTACTGGCACAGGCGAGTAATAGAAGTAAAGCTTCCTTGTTGGCAGTCCAGTTAATAGAGCAGATGATCCTTGATCTGAATAAAGACTTTAATTTGACGGTAGCTAATGTAACGGGTAATGAAAGCAGGGTAGCCAAAGATATAGCTTGGAATGATATCGTAGCAAGTGATAATTATGACTGGACAATATTTAATTTTTTAGGATATTTATTTAAGGGGAGCAAGGGGATAACATTTTTAGTTAACGAAGATCCGATGGAACAGATTGTAAAAGTAGGCAATAAAAATATTCTGCTTATTCATGGACACCAGATAAAAGGCAAGACTGAACACGCTATACAGGGGATAAAAGGTAAGTATGCGGCTAAGGGGATAACAATAGATTTTATAATATCCGGGCATTTACACTCGGCGCGAATAGGTGATGTATTTGCAAGGGGTAGTTCTATTGTAGGGGCTAACGAATACAGTGAGAGAGGATTACAGTTAACAAGTAGGGCAAGCCAAAATATACATATCGTTTATAGCTCAAATAGGATAGACAGCATTAAGATAGATTTACAGCATACCGAGCATATTGAGGGGTATGATATCGAGAAGGAATTAGAGGCTTATAATGCTAAAAGTAGCGACAGGATAAGAACAAAACGGACAGTCTTTGAGGTAGTGATTTAATTATGCATAAACATGATTTTAAAATAGAAATAAAAGGAATATTAACAATTTATGTATTAGTCCTTATGTTGATTGGTTTTCAGATGGGGCTTTACTGGCTATTCAGTAAAATAATATTCATACCGATATTAGAAAGGGTAGTTTACTCTATCGCATTTGTAATTGCTTATGCTCTGTATCTAATTCTTGACCACTTGGGGAAGTAATGGGGGTGTAAGGTTTCGATAGGGCATAGTCCTCTTATACTGATGATGCATGCGGTAGGAGGAATACACCCTATACACGTGTTCGATTCACGTCACCTCCACCATTAACAGGTTTAGTAGTTTAGCTCCTATCTTAACCTACTTTAGAATGTTTACTAACAGACAACTTACCTGTAACAAGAAGTGTCCTTAAAAAACTACACACCCTATATTGCCTGACCTATCGGATAACTCACGTAGGTGGTAAGAAAGCCTGAGCTTTAGCTTAGTCCACTAAGGCAAGATACCGTCGAGGGTAGAACAGGAAGGTACACAGCAACCTGTCAAGGCCCCTAAATACACCTGAGGTTATGGGTTAGCGCTCTAAGATAAAATCAGGAAAATATCGGAAAATGGCTTTTATAGGTCAGGCAATTATACGACTCCCCGATTAATTATATCGGTTAGGTAGTTTATACGACTCCCTTATTTAAGTGGGTAGGTGAGAAGGGTCATTCCCTTTGGGCTTTGAGGTCGACTATACAGCCACACCGCCCACTTAATCTATCAACCGCCCGTTGAGGGCTTTGGCTAAAGACGGGCTTTCTTGAAAATGCTATTTAAAGGACGTTGGAGGAATAATGCAAACCAACCCGAACAAAGAAGATAAGCGAATAGTTGATGTATGGGAATGGAAGGATACCCCTTGGCAATATAGCCCTGGCATAAAAAAATGTTATCGGCGGTTAAGGCGGAAACGGCAAAAGCGGATATTAGATAATGATATAGAAGAATCGTTATTATCATTTAGGGGAATAAATGATAGATAAGCTAAGGACGGTTAGTTAATGGAAATGTATATTAAGCGTGTCCAATTGTCACAGTAGATTGTCACAGTAATACAGGAGTATATTATGTTAAAATTTTTACTCGCTTATTTCGGGCTGTTTATATTATCAATACTATTTTTTATTATGAAAGGATAGGTAAGGAGGATTTATGAAATTTAAAAGGGTCTATGTAGCTGGCAGTTATAACGCTGATAATATTATCAAAGCATTAGACAATATCAAAAGGGGAACTCAAGTTTGTGTTGAATTATTAAAAAAGGGCTATATCCCTTTTTGCCCGTGGTTAGATTATAATTTCCATTGGTTTGGCGATATAACCATTGATGATTATTACCGTTATTCGATGGGCTGGTTAGAGGTTAGCGACTGCATTTATGTTTTAAGGGATAGTGAAAATTCTAAAGGAACATTAGCTGAAATTATAAGGGCAAGAGAATTAAAGATTCCTGTGTTATTTGAAAGCCAGGATCGGGAACGACTAAACATGTAAAGAATATGGGTTGCCACCTCATATTGACTACAAGCGAAGTCTATATTGAGTACAAAATAAGAAAGGAGGATAAAACAATGGATTGGTATTGGTTCGCAGGAATAGCGGCTGCACTTGCCGGGTTGTATTACTGGTTTTTTGTGAAATAGATAGATAATAAAAATATATTAGGAAAGGAAGTGATAAATAATGGATCTTAATAAAATTTTAAGTGATTTATTAAATGTAGCTGACGAATTTGCCGAATCACAAGTTGAGAATGTTTTTGGTAAATTTAACGATTTTTTAGACGAAAAAGTTGGCGACCCTGAAACAAGTTTTACAGCTAAAGGAAAACAAATTGTCATGTTAGGTTTAAGAGATAAATTAATTAAGATATTACCGCTAGAAACTTTCCCTTTGGACTAAAAAAGGGAATTGGCCTAAAAGAAGCATCAAAGATTTTCTTTCTGTCTGCTGAAGCAATAGCTATACTAATAAAGGGTGCTGACAAAAAGGCAATAAAGAAAATACTCTTTGGGCTTACAAAGGATATTATCATCTATTGTATTAAGCAAAAGATAATGGATGAGTTTTTAAAGCAGAAGTTAGATATTATATATCAGAAGGAAATAGCAGAATGGTTTATCTATTTAGACCAACAAGAATTCGGGAAAAAATTAGAATTACAGATAATGGAAGAAATTGAAAGATTTATGAGTATGAAGAAAACCAATGAAGAAATAGTAAACGAAATAATTAAAGAGCCAAAATGGGAAATAGAGTATATTAAAAATATAGAGGTAAATTACTTTTTCAAGTCTGCATTAGGATACGCATAATAGATGATCCCCCCAACCGGTGGCCGTAGCCGGATTATGTACGGCTCATTTTTTCCTCCGCAGAGAAAGTCAGTGTAAAAGCTGGCTTTTTCTGTTTGTAAGCTGTTATTAGTTAAATTCTACCCCATAATTAATATAATCATAAGCAAGCCCACCCCAAATTCAAGTATACCCCATTTAAATGTAATATAAAGCATTTCCTTAAATTGTTATATATTTATTTGACATTATATAAAATTTAGTATATAATAATATAAAGGAAGGTGATAAAAATAACAGAATATTATTGTAAAGAGGGTTGGCAGTCAAAAGTATATAAACCAAAGATAGAAGATTATGATTGGAATAGTCCAGATTGGATATCTATAAGAACATTTATACATATTCAACAAAAAGGCAAATGTGCAAGGTGTAGAAAAAAAATAGAATCTGATCGTTTAACTATTCATCACATAAAATCAAGGGCAAAAGGAGGAACTAATGATATAGAAAATTTAATAGGTTTGTGTTGGAGATGTCATAACATAATAGAACCACAGAATTTAAGTAGGGAAGATATAAAAAATTATTATAAAAGGCGTAAAAGAAAAGAAAGGTCTAAAAAAAATGATTGGCATTATTGGGTTTATGGAGGATTCCGCAGACCTGAATAATGTTTATTAAAATAATGTAAAATAAATGTTGACATTATATGTAAATAGGTTTATTATGTAATTAAGAAAACAGAAAGGAGGAAAAACATGGAGAATAAAGAGATTATAACTAAAAGACCAAATAAGTATGTTTTGAAATATGGCAGGTCTTTAGAAGAAATATCCCGGATCTTCGGGGTAACAAGGGCAACAATACATAACTGGAATAAATCGGAAAAGAAAAAAGCATGGATGGAGTCTATATTAAAGAATATTTAAGGAGGTGATCCCATGAAAATTGTAATGACTAACACGGCTACACATACAAGGAAGGTCGTTAAGTTTGGCGAGCTAATTAATCGCTTGCAGGCTGTAAACAACAATATCGTTAATCATCGCTGGATAAACTACAAACTGCTTAGCGGTGAAACGATATCGGCTAATGGTTATGAGTATAAGAGAGAGATTAATTAAGGGGGAAAGTTATGTTTCTTAATCTAATTTTCGCGCTGTTTCTACTGATGATCGCAAGGACAGCCGGGCTACTACGAAAGGAAAAAGGGGGTATGCCTGTGAAGAAAGAGTATCGTAAACTTTTGAGATGGTAGTAAAAATTTAAGTTAAGGGGGAAATGAAAATGAAAGTTGAATTTATAAAAAAGGGAATCGGAATTGTAGAGTTCTGTTTAAATAATTGTCAGAGGTTGCATCTCGAAGCGGAAGTATTTAAACCAAACCAAGATACTATGGATATACTGCTTAATAAAGATTATCTTAAACTCTACTTTAATGGTAATGATCCAGATAGTGATATACTGATTTTCCACAACTCAGAAGATAAATACGCACATAACGGTGATATTAGATTTACGTGTTATCTTTCTCAAGTACCGGAAATTCTCGAATATGTAAGAAAACATAGAAAAGTAAAAGCTTTAATTAAAAAAATAAGGGGGAAAATTTAATGGTTAACACTGATGTATTTAAAACGACAGTAGAAGATGACTTGAAGGAAATCGCTAAAGCCAAGTTGGATATCTTAATCCTGCAAAGGCAAAACGAGACCTTATGTAAAACAAACAATGAAGAGATTGAAAGGCTGAATAATGCAATTACTTGTAGAGAAGAGGCATTAAAGCATAACTTATCTGCTTCAGGCGAGAGGAAAATCGAAACTCCTGCGGGTTGGTGTGCTTATCGGGTTATGCCGGATAAGTGGGAATATGGAGAAGGAGCAATAGATGATATTAAACATATATATCCTGAACATTTCAATCGATATATAAAAGTAATCGAGACTCTTATCAAAACTAACATCAAAGAAGATTGTTTAGCCGGAAAAATAGGGTTGCCAAGCGTTAAGGTCACACCGCAGGACCCAAAGTTTAACTACAAGCTGAACGGAGGCCTATAATGCCTACACGCACAGCCAGACTACTGGCAAAGGGCAACGGCCACACGCCGGAAGAGGAAGAAGAGATACTACAGAGGCGACAAAGGGATATCAACTTACACGGCTATGGCTACGCCTTCAAGCACGATAGCGTGATGACGTTTGAGAAGTATGAATATCAAAAAAATAATTTAGGGGGAATAATGTAATGAACGGCGATAATGTTTTTAGACAGAAATTTACAAGGATTAACGGGTTGTCTGCAATAAGAAGGCTACCCAGGTTAGGCAAGATTAGACTGGGGATTAAAAAAACTTCTGAAAAGACCGGGAAGGAATATCCTTGTGAAACTAAACATTTTGTTTGTCCGACAGAAGTTATGCACGTTTGCGGAAATGAACCGACAGAATTAAAGATATCTTTTCCAATAAATGACCCAGAGGTAATATTCCCGCAATGCTACAAATGGTATGGAAGCAGTAAAGGACTGAAGTGTCGGGGGGATGGTATAAATGCTTTAAGGTTAAACGATGAGACTAATGAAATGGAAGAGAGAACCTGCCCTTGTGAACTATTAGAAAACGGTAAATGTAAACAAAGGGCAAGTCTTGTTTTTAATCTTTTAGATGTAGGAATTGGCGGGGTATATCAGATTGACCTGTCAAGCTACCATTCTATTGTTGATATCAACAGTGGAATAGATTATGCCAGAGCCTTACTAAATGACCATATAGCTTTCGTGCCGTTTTTACTAAAGAGAGTACCAAAAGAAACACATAATGACGGTAAAAAACAGATACATTATACCTTACAACTTGAACTAAATCTTACAGCTAAACAATTACAGAAATACCAAGAAGGCCAGAGGTTATTTAATGGGCAAGACAGGCAATACGAGATTGAAGCACCCAAACCAGAAGATGACATTAACCCGGCTTATGATTTAAAGCAAGATGAGGCAGTTATAGAAGAGGAGACCGAAGAAGAAGAAAAGGCAAGAATCGAAAAAAGAGAAAAAAGGCAAACCGAACTTCAAGAAGAGGCAGAAAAGGAAAATAAAAGAATTAATGAACAACAAGCCAAACTTAAACAAGAGATAGCAGAAGGCAAACACATGATAAAAACTCCGGAAGAAGTCAAAAAGATATTAGCGGCAAAGAGGGCTAAAATTGCCGAACTTGACAAAATAGCTCTATCTTACCAAATCAATGATTGGAATGAAATTATTGACGTAGGCGTAAGGCATAACATCTTTTTTGACGGCATAATGACCGGACAGGCCAAGACATATATTTGCAACCATCAAGAGGCCTACGATGCCCTGTTAGAAGCTATCAAGACCGACCAGCAAATCACCGATGAGGACATCCCTAACAGTGAAGGCAAATTAGAACTAAGAGAAGGCGCTACCGGCTTATTAGATGATGATGAGGAAATAGCTGAAGAGGACATCCCGGGAGGCTCGATTAACAACGCCATCCCATTCAGAGGCAAGGCAAAGGCTAATTAATTTTTTCATTTTAGTATCTCCAACGGGCAGGTGAAAGTCCTGCCCCGCTATTATCAATTTATATTTTATTTAGTTAGAAAATTAAGGAGGTAAAGGAAAGATGAAAAGAACTGAAAGAGGTTGGGCTGGACATTTTTGTTGTGCGTATAAATGTAATTTTAGAAGGAATACTTTATTAGAACATAAAGATATTAAAATTGTTGTATCTACTGTTGGGGCTATGTTGGATGGGGGCAGATATGAAGCGTTAGATGGTCGAAATAGATTTTATGAAACTGAGGCGTTTCATTCAAAAGAAAGCGATAAGGAATATCACGATATAGATGTTAGTAGACAAGTTACCTTCAATAGTGAATGGGAAACAAATAAATTAGATGACATTAAAGCAAATGAAATGCACGAAAAGATTGTAGCGGAAATAATAAAAGGTCTTTTAAGTGGGAATAAATATTAATATTTAAAGGAGGTCTAACATGAAACTTAAAGAGAATGTTTACACCTGTGGAACGTGTAAGTATAACCACACCAAAGATTGTGAAATATATAAACAATATGGGTGTTGGTTAAATGATTATGCGACCTGCGATGGCTGGACTGACCCTGACGAGCCTGTCCTCACCGAGCAAGAGCAGGCCGACATTATCGGCGATAGGAGAGCGCATGAGATCATGGTAGAGGGGAGGGAGATAGGGTGAAAGGATATAACCGAACGCATGCAATAGCTATGTGTTTAGACTGTGGTTGGAGAGATGAGGGTTATAAGACTGCACAAAAAGAAGGCAGACGGCATGCTATAAAAACTGGGCATTGTGTAATAGTAGAAATAGCTTATTCTATTCATTATCAGTTTCCACTCGAAGATTACAAGGAGGCCGACCATGAAGCACCTGCTTAACCTGACCGAGCTAATAATTATAGTCTGTGTTGGCGTGCTTATCGTGGCACCGGAGATTGGCTATAGCTTGGCGATTAGAGCATGGGATAAGGTTGTAGATATGGTGGGGGAACTATAAATAAACTAAAAGGATTTTGATTTTAATATTAGAAATACTATAAAAAAGGAAGTATAAATAAGTGAATGAAGTAGAAACTAAAGAATACATGAAAAAATATTGTTATGAGAATAGAGAAAAAGCAAGGGAACGTTCAAGGCTATGGCGTAAGAATAATCTCGAAAAAAAGAATAAATATCTTAAACAATGGAGGTTAAATAATCGTGAAAAGATATTGGGATATAGAAAACAATTTGCTAAAAATAATCCAAATTATATTCGTGATTGGTTCAGAAACAATATAAAAAAAGCATCTATTATCTTTAAGCGATATTATGGAAAAAACAAAAATAAACATAAAGCACAAGCGATAGCAAATAGAGCATATCCCATTAGCCAAATATGTAGTGTATTTGGATGTAATGAAATTGGAGAAAGACATCATCCAGACTATAGTAAACCATTAGAAATAATTTGGTTATGTAGAAAACACCATAAAGAATTACATAGAAGTTTTAAAAAAGGAGGAAACCATGAATAAGCAAATTGATAGCCAAGTAATTGTTGACATCATCAAGACCCGTATAGGCAAGCCAGAAGCCATAAATCAGTATGCTATAGCTGATGAGTATATTAGGCGGACAGGCGAGCATATCACGGCAAGGACAGTCAGGAATGTTATTGAAGATTTACGCTTTTTAGGCTACCCGATATTATCTTCTACTGACGAGCCAGGCGGGTATTATTATCCTGCTACACGAAGCGAATATTTCGACTGGAAAGACCGGGAAATGGTAAAGGCTAAAAAGCAAATTGCCAAGTTAAAGCCGGTTGGGTTTGGCGTGTATAGGTATTTTCACCCGAATATATTTCAGCAGATGTTTGATTTCGGGAAGAGATTATGTGAGAGGGTGGGGTGAGATGGAATATAACAAAATAATATGTGGCGACTGTATCGAAGTAATGCAAGATTTACCAAGTGAAAGTATAGATTTATTAGTAACTGATGTTCCTTATAATCTTGGGGATACAGATTCAGAAGTAATAAAATTTAAAGATAGGGCGGTTATGAATAGGGCAACTTCTGATTCTTGGAATAAAGGATTTGATCCAATAGCGTTTTTACCAGAAGCAAAAAGAATTTTAAAAAAAGATGGGAATATATTTATATACACACATCATAGACATTTTGGGGATTATTATAGATGGTTAGATGATAACTTTGATAGAGTATTTTTTATGGTATGGCACAAAACCAATCCAGTTCCACAAGTGAGAAAAGTAAGTTTTTTATCTTCTTGTGAATTATGTATATGTGCTTGGAATGTTGGGCATAAATGGAATTTTAAGACTCAAAAAGAAATGCACAATTATATTGAAACCCCAATATGTATGGGTAAAGAGAGGACAGTCCATTCAGCTCAAAAACCATTAAAAACAATGACCCATTTAATAGAAATAGCAACTAATAAAAACGATATTGTGTTAGACCCCTTTCTCGGTAGTGGCACTACTGCAGTAGCTTGTAAAGAATTGGGGCGTAGATATATCGGGATAGAAATATCCCCAGAGTATTGTGAGATAGCCAGACGGCGAGTCAATGCGACTCCCAAACCATTATTTTAGTGGAGGTATAAATGGCAAGACCAATTAAAAATACAGTAGATTATTTTCCACACATAGTCAATCATGGCAAGACTATATTTATATTAGAAAGCAAATTTGGCAATGATGGCTATGCCTTCTGGTTTAAGCTACTGGAATTATTAGGAACATCACACGACCACGTTTACAACTATAGTAACCCGGTTGACTGGGAGTTTCTACTGGCAAAAACCAAGGTCAGCGAGGATAAAGCACATAATATCATAAAAACACTTGCCGAAGTTGGAGCAATAGATAGCGAATTATTAGAGGAAAATATCATTTGGTGTGAAAATTTTGTTAAGGGAGTAGAGGCTGTTTATAAGAATAGAAGGCAAGAATTACCCAAAAAGCCAGTTATTACTCGTAGAAACCCTACCGACGCTGTAGTTTCTACAGACGATAACACACAAACTATAGTAAAGGAAACTATAGTAAATAAAACTATAGTAGAAGAAGAGAGCAAAAAACCAACAAGCAGCAAGATAAAATTTAATCTATTAACTAATAAATGGGAAGGTATAACTGATGAGGATATAGTTAATTGGGAGAAGTTTAATCCCGGCTGTAACGTTAAAATACAACTTGCCA